>VOFC01005517.1_pt1 | contig 25772 bp, 34 predicted proteins | sample 5384161 | NCBI WGS metagenome assembly VOFC01 (sample SAMN12384722, study PRJNA508395) | human gut metagenome | isolation source: healthy gut B | host: Homo sapiens | reverse complement strand
TGCAGCGTGCATGGCGGGGAGTTTTTGCATCCGCGCTTCCTTTCTGCGATTTCGCCAAAAATCGCAGTCCATTTCCGTCCAATTGCATAAAAAATCCGGCCCGCCCTCTGCTCTTTTGGGCCGGAGTATGTTATACTGTTGTCAGCTAAAAACGGCGGACGACCGCCGCAGAAAAAGAAAGGGTAAATGAATCATGAAAGAATACGCATTCGGCATCGACCTCGGCGGCACGACCGCCAAGGTCGGCCTGTTCACCACCTCGGGTGCACTGCTGGAAAAGTGGGAAGTCCCCACCGACACCTCGAACGCCGGTGAGCACATCCTCGAAAATCTGGCCGACGCCATCCACGCCAAGATGGCCGAGAAGGAGATCCCCTCCGAGCAGGTGGAGGGCGTCGGCATCGGCGTGCCCGGCCCTGTGCTGGACAGCCGCATCGTCCCCATCATCTGCGCCAACCTCGGCGGCTGGGGCGAGCGGAACGTCTCGGCCCAGCTGTCCGGCCTGCTGGACGGCATGAAGGTCCTGGTGGGCAACGACGCCAACGTCGCCGCTCTGGGTGAGATCTGGATGGGCACGGCCAAGGGCTGCCGCAGCGCCGTCATGGTCACACTGGGCACCGGCGTGGGCGGCGGCGTCATCGTCAACGGCAAGGTCATCGACGGCGCACACGGCGCTGGCGGCGAGATCGGCCACATCACCGTCAACCGCCACGAGACGGCCACCTGCGGCTGCGGCAAGCACGGCTGTCTCGAGCAGTATTCCAGCGCCACCGGCGTCGTCCGCTGCATGAAGAAGCTGCTGGACGAGAACCCCGACGCCGACTGCGTCCTGCGCGGCAGGGATTTTGAGGCCAAGGACGTCTTCGACGCTGCCCGCAATGGCGACGCTCTCGCCGCCCGCGAGGTGGACGAGATGACCGACACCCTCGGCATGGCTCTGGCCACCATTGCCTCCACCACCGACCCCGAGATGTTCCTTGTGGGCGGCGGCGTGTCCCGCGCAGGCGACGTCCTCTTCGACCCGCTGGTGGAGCACTACAAGACCTACGCCTTCAAGTCCTGCCGCGAGACGCCCATCAAGGCCGCAAGCCTTGGCAACGACGCCGGCATCTACGGCGCAGTGCGGCTCATCGTGGGCGACTGATATTTCTCACTATAAAAAACAAGGGGCTGCTGCAAGCAGTCCCTTGTTTTTATGGAAAAATTATAACGTATCTTCCCCGGCAGCTGGTTCCACAGGCGGTAGTAGACGCCCTTCTTGGCCAGCAGCTCGTCGTGGGTGCCGGACTCTTCGATGCCCTCCGCGCCCAGCACGAGGATGCGGTCGTAGTCCTTGATGGTGGTCAGGCGGTGGGCGATGGTCAGGGTGGTGCGGCCATGGGCCAGCTTCTCGAGGCTCTGGCCCACCAGGATCTCGCTCTCGTTGTCGAGGGCGCTGGTGGCCTCGTCGAGGATGAGGATGGGCGGGTTCTTCAGGAAGACCCGGGCGATGGCGATGCGCTGCTTCTGACCGCCCGAGAGCTTGACGCCGCGCTCGCCGACATAGGTGTCGAAACCATCCTTCAGGGCGCGGATAAACCGCTCTGCGCCCGCCAGACGGGCCGCCTCAACGATCTCCTCCCGGGTCGCGCCGGGCTTGCCGTAAGCGATGTTGTCCGCCACAGAGCCGCTGAAGAGGTAGACCTCCTGCTGGACGATACCGATGTCCTCCCGCAGGCTCTTGAGGGTGACGTGCTGGATGTCCTGCCCGTCGATGCGGATGCAGCCGCCCGTTACGTCGTAGAAGCGCGGAATCAGGTTGCACAGGGTCGTCTTGCCGCCGCCGGAGGGTCCGACCAGCGCCAGACGCTCCCCGGCCCGGATGTCGAGGCTGACATGGTGCAGCACCTTGTTGTGGTCGTCGGGGTACTCGAAGCTGACGTCCTCGAACCGGATGGCGCCCGGGCCGGGCTGCAGGGGCTTGGCATCCTCGGCGTCCTTGATGGTGACGGGGGGTGTCCATGATCTCCGCAAAGCGCTCGATGCCGGTCATGCCCCGCTGGAACTGCTCGGCGAACTCCACGATGCGGCGGATGGTGGCGATGAGGGTGGTGACATAGAGCATATAAGCCACGAGGTCGCCGGCGGTGATCTTCCCATAGACCAGCGACAGGCCGCCCGCAAGGATGACCACCAGATACATCAGACCGTCGAACAGGCGGGTGGAGGTGTTGAAGGCCGCCATCGCGTAGTAGCCCAGCGTCTTGATGTGCTCAAAATCCTTGTTGCCCTTGGCGAATTTCTCCCGCTCCTCGTCCTCGGCAGCGAAGGCCTTCACGACGCCCTGCCCCAGCAGGCTGTCCTCGATGGTGGCGTTCAGCTCCCCGATCTGGATGCGCTGCTGGCGGAACCGGGCGCGCAGGCGCTGGTTCAGCTTGACGGACACGATGCCCATCAGGGGCACGCAGGCGAACACCGCCAGCGTCAGGGGCACGCTGGCCTGACACAGGATGAGGAAGGAGGCTATAATTTTGATGCCCGCGATAAAAAATTCCTCGGGGCAGTGGTGGGCGAACTCGGTCACATCGAACAGGTCGTTGGTGATGCGGCCCATGATGGTGCCGACCTTGGTGTTGTTGTAGTAGGTGTGGTCGAGCTTGAGCAGGTGGTCGAAGGCGTCCCGGCGCATATCCGTCTCGATGTGGACGCCCATGATGTGGCCGATGCCGGACATGAAATACTGCGCTGCGCCGTCGATGATGCGGAGTACGAAGTACACCGCCGCCAGCTTGAGCACGATGCCCGCCGTGAGGGTGATGCCCACGCCCATGGCGGAGTTGGTGATGGTGCTCATGATCTTGGGCAGGATGATGTCGCACAGGGTGGTCATCGCCGCACAGAACAGGTCGATGAACAGGGTCATTTTGTACTTTGCCAGATAGGGCAGGAAGCGCCGGATGAGTGCGCCGCTGCTGGTATGCCGCGCTGCGGGGTCTTTGACGTTTTGCATAGTTCCTCCAATTTTTATAGCGGGCTTGCCCTCTCAGTCACCTTCGGTGACAGACTCCCCTTTGTCGCTTGCGCGACATCTTCCCCGGCCGGGGAAGTCTTTCCTCAAAGGGAGGGCCTTTCGCCTACCGTCAAGCTTCAAGCCTCTCCCTTTGGGAGAGGTGGCATTGCGAAGCAATGACGGAGAGGGCAAGGGCGTTTATTTCTTACTATAATCCCGTTCTCCGTAGATGGCCGTGCCAATGCGCACGAGGGTGGCCCCCTCACGGATGGCGTTCTCGAAGTCGCCGCTCATGCCCATGGAGAGGGTCTCCATCTTCACGTTGGCGTAGCCGCGCTCTCCGGCCTGCACGAACAGCCGGTACACCTCGGCCAGATACCGGCGGTTCTGGGCATCGTCGTCGTTGACCGGGGAATGGCCATCAGGCCCTTGGCCCGGATATGCTCTTCGGCAGCGGCAGCGTCCAGCCGGGGCCAGAGCTGCTCCGGCGAGACGCCCGACTTCGACGCCTCACCGCCGATGTTCACCTCCAGCAGCACATCCTGCACGATACCGGCCTTGGCCGCCTCCTTCTCGATGGCGGTCAGCAGGTGCTCGCTGTCCACGCTCTGGATGAGGCTGGCCCGGCCCAGCACCTTCTTGATCTTATTGGTCTGCAAATGGCCGATGAAGTGGCTGGGCTTGCCGCAGTAGGCTCCGGCGTCGAAGTTTGCGCAAAGCTCCTGCACATGGTTCTCGCCAAAGACGTCGATGGCAAGGGGCCGCGCTGGCGGCGACGGTGTCGGCGGTGCGGGTCTTGCAGGCAGCGCAGAGCTGCACCCCGGCAGGGTCGCGGCCCGCCTCCCGGGCCGCGGCGGCCATCTTTTCCCGGATGGCCTCTACGGCCTCCCGCATCTCATCCAGATTCTTTTCTGCCATAAAGCTCAACCCTCCTCGGTATATTTTGCGCGCTCGCCGCCGATGAGTTTCGGGCGGGTGCGGGCACAGAGAATATTCGCTTCGCCGATCTTCGAAAGGCTCAGCCGCACCGGCACGGCCACCCGGCGCAGATGCATCCCGATGAGGGTGCCGCCGATGTCGATTCCGGCGTGGGCACGGATCTCTTCGACGGCGATGGGATCACGGAACTGCTTCCAGCAGGTGGTGGCCCAGCTGCCGCCCGCGTGGGGGGGCGGGGCACGACGCAGACCTCCTCCCAGCCGTATTTTCCGGCGGCCTCCCGCTCGAGGATGATGGCCCGGTTGAGGTGCTCACAGCACTGTGCCGCCAGCCAGATCCCGTTTTCGGCCAGCACCGGCGCAATGCCCGCGTAGACCGCCTGCGCAGCCTCAAGGCTGGAATCCTTGCCGATGTGCCCGCCGACGATCTCGCTGGACGAGCAGCCGATGACAAAGACGTCGCCTTTTTTCAGCTTTGCCACAGCCAGCAGCTCGGTCACAGCCTGCCGCGCCTCGTTTTCGATCTGCTTTTTGAACTCTTCCGTCATAAAAAACACCTCGTTTACACTCTTGCCGACAGCAGGCTGGCAGAGCCTGCCGCACCGAAATACACTTTGCTGCCCGCCGGGCAGACTGCGGTGCAGCCGTCCATCTCCCGGCCCGTGAAGGTCCGCTCCCAGCTGCCGTCCGCCGTATCCACCGCCTCGGCGCAGGGCGCGTCCGCCGACAGGCCGAACAGCTTCTGCTGCATATTTTCACCGGCCCGCAGGGCGATGCTCCGCAGCAGGGTGCGGTCCGCGTTCTTTTCCAGCCAGTTGCTGCGCGCCCAGCGGTAGCTGACGTAGAGGATGCCGTCCTCGTCCAGCGCCAGTGCGCCGGGGTAGCCCGGCAGGCCGGAAAGGAAGCTTTGCAGTTCTTCCCCCGGCGGTCAGATCCCGGGCGGAGGCGTCCACGGCCCAGACGCAGCGGCTGCCGAGGTCGGAGACGTAGAGCGTCCTGCCGTCCTCCGAGAGGGCCAGCCCCGACGCGCCCGCGATGCCCCCAGCACCCGCTGCACCGAACGGTCGGCCGGGTCGTAGACGTAGACCCAGCCCGTGCCGGTGTGGGCCAGAAGCTCGGTGCGCAGCGCACCTTCCAGCCCGTTTTTCACGCTGGTCTCCGCTGCGGCGGCAAAATAGACTTTTCCGTCCGGGCCGGCCTCCACCGCCGACAGCGCACCCAGCGGTGCGCCGTCCAGCTGGGTGACCACCGGCTCCACCGAGGCGCCCCAGCTGTCATGCCGGGCACGGCAGAGGGTCCCGCCGGTGGGCGTCACGACCGTCAGCCACAGATCACCGTTTCCGTCAAAGGCAAAACCTGTCAGCTCCCCCCCACGGACAGGATGGCCGCATCGTGCCCGCCGTCGGTGCGGACCAGATCACTTTTCCGCTTTTTTCATTGATGCACCGTCGTAGGCCGCAGCGTAGACAAGGCCGTCCTGTGTGCGGACACAGTCCACGCCCAGATAGTCCCCCAGCTTCCAGCCGTCTTTGCTGTCGGCGGACAGCTCCGTCCGCCGCGCCGGTGTCCTGCCGGACATCCGGGACGGTGTAGGCTTTCGGCGGCGTCTCAATGGGCCGCAGCAGCAGGCCGTAGGCCAGCGCCGCCAGCAGCAGCAGGGCAAAGACATTGCTGGCCACCCGGAAACGGGTCAGCAGAGCCTCCCGCTCGATGGCGGCCTGTGCTTCCAGCTGGGCCTTCCGGCGGGCCGCTGCCGCCGAGGTGCGCTGGGCGCGGCGGAGCCACCGGTCTACGAAAAAGGGCCACGTTCGGCCCCACCGTGAGGGATGCGATGAAGAGGAGCAGTACCAGCTCTACAAATCCAATGCGCATGAACAGTTTTCCTTTGCTGTGTCAGATTTTGGGTGTTGCTTTTATCATTGTAGTATAGCACACTTCGTTTTTTTTTTCCAAGACGGTGCTGGACTTGACACGCCCCTTATGCCCGGGCTGGGATGTTTTCCCAAAAAAATCTACCCAAAATTCACAGAAATTCCTAATTGATAGGGTATGATAGAATCAGACTTCGTATCCAGTTCCGCCGGGCTGCATCTGAGCCGTCCCGGCGCTTTGAAGATATAAGCTTATGAGGAGGAATGCCTTATGGCAAAAATTCTGATCGTTGACGATGAGCCGCGCATCCGGGAGCTGATCCGGGAGAATCTGCAATATTCGGGCTACACCTGCGAGGAGGCCGGCGACGGCTCTGCCGCCCTGTCCCTGCTGTCCGGCGGCGGTTATGATCTGGTCATCCTCGATCTGATGATGCCCTTTATGGACGGTATGACCTGCCTGCGGGAGATGCGCACCCGCCACATCAATACGCCGGTCATCATCCTGACGGCCCGCGGTGAGGAGTACGACAAGCTGGCGGGCCTTGAGGGCGGTGCGGACGACTATGTGGTCAAGCCCTTCTCCCCCCGGGAGCTGGTGGCCCGGGTCCGTGCGGTGCTGAACCGCACCATGCCCCGCAGCGAGGCCTCCGACGGCACCATGACCTTCGGCGAGCTGTCCATCGACACGGCCAGCCACACCGTCAAGGTCTCCGGCGAGGAAGTGAGCCTGACCCCCAAGGAGTTCGACCTTCTGGTCTTCCTCGCCTCCAACAAGGGCATCGCCCTGAGCCGGGAAAAGATCCTGCAGAAGGTGTGGAACTACGACTACTTCGGCGAGGACCGCACCGTGGACACCCATGTCAAGATGCTGCGGGGCCATCTGGGCAAGTGCCGGGGCTATATCGCTACGGTGTGGGGCATCGGCTATAAGTTCGACCCGGACGCGGCGCGTTAAGCGGAGGTTCTGCTCTTCATGCGGCAAACGAGCAAGACACGGCGCACCATCGGCATCCGGGGCCAGCTCATGGGCTTTCTCTGCTTCATCTGCTTCCTGCTGGTGGGGCTGTTCTGGTTCCTGAGCACCCAGCTGCTGGAGCCTCTCTACACCACCCATATCCAGAAGCAGCTCACCGAGCAGGCCGAGGCCATCGTTGCCCGGATGGATGAAGCCATCGAGCGGGGCGAGACGCTGTCCTACTGGGGGTTCGGCAGCCAGCTCTACGTCAACAACACCTTCTTCACCTCGCTGCGGGACGACATCTTCGAGACGGGCGGGATGAGCAGCTTCTGCGTGGACATCTCGGACACCACCCTGCGGCAGATCTTCAAGGTGGAGAACCTTTCCTACTGCAACCTCCACCGCACCCGCCCCACCGACTCCTCCGACGAGAAGGCGGCTGCCCTCCTACAGCACGGCCCGGGCCATGCGCCAGCTCTGCCGGGAGACCGGGGGCGCGGTGGTGCGGAAGATCAATCCGCCTACCCCTTCGGGTTCGGTGCAGCTGATGGTGGGGCGGATGACCTCCGACGGAAATTACACCGTGCTGGTCACCACCAGCCTCATGCACGTCGCTGAGGCCGGCAAGGTGCTGAGCACTGTCCTGCCGCTGGCTGCGGCCCTCATCTTCGCCTTCTCCATGTCGGCGGCGTGGCTCTTCAGCGAATGGTTCACAAAGCCCCTGCGCGCCCTCTCCGGGGCCGCACGGCAGGTGGCACAGGGCAACTACGCCGTCCATGTGGATTCGTGCGGAACGACGAGCTGGGCGATCTGGCACAGGAGTTCAACCACATGGCGAAGGAGGTCCAGCACGCCTCCCAGATGCAGCGCGACCTGCTGGCCAACGTCTCGCACGACCTGCGCACCCCGCTGACCCTCATCAAGGGCTACGCCGAGACAGTGCGCGACCTGACCGGCGACAACAAGAAGCACCGCGACGAGCAGATGAACATCATTGTGGACGAGACCGACCGCCTGACAGCCCTTTGTGTCCAGCGTCATGGAGCTGAGCAAGGTGACCAGCGGCGCGCTCAAGTGTGAGAAGGTCCACTTCGACATGGGCCAGCTCTGCGACGAGGTCAGCGAGCGGTACGACGCGCCGCTGGAAATGATGTTGAAGATATTGCTTACATCCCAATCCGTTTTCAGTCCGCCGTCTGCAGTGTGGTTGTTGTCGTAGTCCGCCTGCAGATCCGGGCGGTCTGCTGCCGTCAGTGCCGCCGGTGCGGCAAAGGTGTAAACAAAGGTATTTTCCTGCGCGATCCGCGGCAGCTGCTGCCGGATGCGCGCCGCCGTCAGGTTTGCCACAGCCGCGCCGCGGCTGTAGCCGCCCAGCCAGAGCTTGATGGTGCCCAGCGTTCCCGCTGCAGCCTCGGCTTTTTTTCAGGTAGTCCTGCAGATCCTCAAAAAAATGCTCTGCTGCTGGCACAAAGCCATAGTGCCCGCCGCCTTCGCCCACATGCAGGTTGCTGGCCCACTCGGCGCCATAGCCGACACCGCGCAGCATGGCAGCAATAATGGTGGTGCGCTGGCCATCCTGTACCAGTGTTTTCTGCGCAAAAGCACAGCCCGCAGTATCCACCGGGGTGTTCAGACTGCACTGGTAGCCCGCATAGACCGCATTGGCAAAGCCAAGCTTCTGGTAAGCATCCGCAATGCTGTCCTCACGGCCCGCTTCACCCTCCACCCAGTAAAGCGCATCGCTCTGGTAGGTGTTGCCGCTTGCCGCCACAAGGCCCAGCGTTGCCAGTGCCAGCTTGTGGCTGTACTGCAGCGCCGTGTTCTCAAAAAAGGCATCTGTATAATAAAAATCGTGGGAGAGATCTGTTTCGCTGTGGTCGCTGCGGAAAGCAAAGGAGTAGTAATCCTCCGGCACCGCGCTGCCCACCACAGCCTGTGCGGCCTGCGGCAGCAAAGCCTCTGCCGCCGCGTGCGGGGCCAGCACGCCTGCCACGGCAGCTGCTGCCGCCTTGCAAAAGGCACGTCGTTTTATGGTCTTCATCTTTCTGCTCCAATCAAGGCTTCTGCATAAAACCAGCCTGTTTTTCTAAGTATAGCGGATTTTGCACGCTGATACAATCGCTCTTTTTTAATAAAAAAACAGTCCATGCTCCACACACAGACTGTTTTATGGTATAGTATAAAGGTGTCCGGCTCACCTCAGCTCGATCTGCCTGCAGTAGTCCACGATGTGGTGGAACATCTGTTCCACTGCCGGGGCCATTGCGGCGGGGCGCTGCACAGCCAGGCCCACCACACGGTCTTCCTCTGGCTCGATGGGATAGATCTTGATCGCAGCCTTGCAGTCGCGCAGCAGCATCTGCGGCATGATGGAAATGCCCAGACCTGCTTCCACCATGGCGATGTTGGACTGGTCGTCGATGACATGGCAGCGGCGCTCGGTGCCGATCTTATATTTTTTCAGGAACTGGCGCATTTCAGCGTCGGTGGCATCGCACTGCACAACGAAGCTTTGGCCGTTCATCAGGGCGGGAGTCATCACGCCGTTTTCCGGTTCGGGCCAGTCCTGCGGCACGATGCACAGCAGCGGCTCCCGGAACAGCTCGGTGAGGTTGAACTCTTCACGGCAGGTAGAGGAAAGGAACGCGATATCCACCTGACCGGTTCGCAGCCATTCCTTCACATCGTCGTAGGTGCCCTGATACACCTCGATCTCGATCTGCGGGTAGTGGGTCATAAAGCTTTTGAGCAGGCCCGGCAGCAGCGAAGCACACACCGAGTTGAATACGCCCAGCTTCACCTTGCCCTTTTCCAGGCCGTTCAGGCGGGCGATGCTCTGCTTGAGGGCCTCGTCACTGTTCAGCACATCGCGGATAGAGGGGTACAGGGAAGCGCCGTAGCTGGTCATGGATACGCCGTTCTTGCCGCGGTTGAACAGAGCAAAACCCAGCTCCTCCTCCATTACGGCAATGGCGTGACTGATGGCCGAGGGGGTCAGGTGCAGCTGCTGTGCCGCCTTGTATGCTGCGGGCGTCGCCTTTATCCGTGAGCAGTCTCAGTGCCCCGTCGTAAAAGGCGACATCGTCGTCACCTCAACGGCGGCTACCCGCTGGACCAGAACCTCTATCAGTCTCCCAAGGCCGTCGCCACAGCCGAAGCCTGCTGTGCGGAAAGCGGCGTCAACATCATGTGCTGCTCCTGCATCGACGGCATGGGCGGCACCAATTTCAGCTCATCACCTTGGGCACCCCGGAGGAGATCGAGGCTTATCTCTCGCAGATCCCCCCCAGACAAGACCATCCCGGAACAGTGGTGTCCCCAGATCTATGCCCGCATCCTGAAAAAGCACAAGGTGATTTTAGTCACGACCTATCTGGACCACGAGCTGGTCCGCAAAGCCAATATGATACCCGCCTCGACCCCCGATGAAGCGCTGGCCATCGCCTACGAGATGAAGGGGCCGGATGCAAAGGTCGTCGTCATCCCGGACGGCGTCGCCGTGCTGGCGGTATCCTGAAAGGAGCAGATGACAATGGATGGACCCCGAATTGCTCTGAAAGTAAACGACAGAGACAACGTCGCAACGATCTTTGCCAACGGCATCCACAATGGGAGCGAGGTGGAGCTGCGCGATAAGAAAAGGCTTTGTCGAGACGCTCACGGTCCACGGCGAGATCCCCTATGGGCACAAGATCGCCGTCCGCGACATCAAGCTGGGCGAGCTGATCTTCAAATACGGCGAAGAGATCGGCATCGCCACCCAGAACATCAAAAAAGGCGATCATGTCCATATCCAGAACCTCGACAGCCTGCGCGGCCGGGGCGACCTGCCAAAACGGGAGGGAAATTATCATGGCGGATGAATTTATGGGATATGTCCGCCCGGATGGACAGGTCGGATGTCGGAACCATGTGGCCGCAAAGCATCGTGATTTTCTGCCTGGCAATTTCTGCACCCTTTGTCGTATTTTGCAAGTCAGAGTGCCCATTGTATCCCTTGAAACCGTGCAAAAACAGTGCAGAAACCGTGCACTTACTCTGGGACAAATAAAAAATGATGATTTTTGATCCATGACTTGGTGGCGATTTGAGTGACCACAAAGGTAAATTTGATACACGGAAAGAAGAATGCCCACTCGTCTGAGGAGTTCTCAGGGGAGTGGGCAGTTCTGTATAATGGCGTTTTGTATATGTCACTTGCCACTTTTAGCATAGAGGTTGCCATTTTTTGAGATGAAGTTGCCACTTTTAGCGTAAAGGTTGCCATTTGGGGAAAGAAGTTTCTGCTTTTTTATATGGCAAGTTTCCGCACTTTCCGCATTACTTTCCACACTTTCCGTACCCCATGAGATATGAACACCTGCTAAACTTTTTCAGAGATTGCTATTTTTTAAGGCATAGTTGCTAAATCTTGCCCAAAGGATGCTACATCTTAGTCCAAGGTCGCTAAACATAGCGCACAGAAAATCCCGCAATAATATAATTAAACTTATGATAATTCGGATTATATTATTTCTTGTAAACTGCATCTTCCTGAATCAGAATCAGGTCGGAATTCTCCGCTGCCATTTCCACCAGTCGATCTGTAAAGCCGCTCTTGGAGAACAGCCCGTACACAATTTCGTAGCCCTTAAAGGCCACTGTAAGTTCTTTGGACTGCCCCTTTTCCTGCAAGGCAGCGTAGACCGCCACATCCACAGGTTTCGCATGGTACTTGCACTCACCGAGGAACAGCCGCTTATGCTGATGGTCCACCGCTGCAACATCGATCTCTGTGTCTCCCTCGTTGTCGTTGCGCCAGTAAGAACCAATGCGTGAGGGTGCAAAGCCGATCTGCCCCTTTCGGCACAGCTCCGCAAAGATGTTCCGGCAGATGCTCTCATAAGCGAAAGCCACAAATTTTTGCTTAAAGTCTTTGCCCATCTCGTCCAGCACGATCTGTTGGTTGTCTAGTTCCAACTCCCCTTGAACGGGTACACATAGCGGAACCAGAAGCGGATGAAGTTGTCCGAAACATAGTACAGGCTCTTCCGGGAACGCTCTGGATTCTTTTCGGTGATGGGGACATTCTTGGTAACAAAACCAAGGTCGATCAGTGTTTTCAGGTACGGCGTGATGGCTGAAGTGTCCTGCTCCATCGTCATGCCGATCTTGCTCAGCTTGTGGTTGCCGTCCGAAATCGCTTTTAGCACGGAGAAATAGTTGATTGGCGTCTGCACTTCCTCGTTGAGCAAGAAATCCGGTTCTTCATACAAAAAGCCGTTTTTCGACAGTACCACACGCCGAATCTGCTCCACCAGAGGCTCGTCCGACTGGAAAAACTCCATATATTTCGGTACGCCGCCCGTGATGGCATACTGCTCCACAGCCTGCTCAAACGACAGGTTCTGCGCCGCATACACATCCGTGAATTGCAAAGGCATCAGCCGAATCTGCGCCGTTCTGCGGCCATAGAGCGGACTGTCGTATGCCAGAGCATGTTTTTTCATCATGTTGATGAGGGAACCGCAGAGAACCAGCATCACGTTATGGTCTTTCAGCACTTCATCCCATGCGTTTTGCAAGATGGACGGGAAATCCGGGTTCGTCTTGACCAGATACGGAAATTCATCAATGACAAGCACCTTTTTCTCATCCGGGTGGTCGTCTGCTACCACTTGGAATAAATCCAGCCAGTCGGTGAATGTGACTTTGCTGAGCATGGGATTCTTCGTGGTACGGGAAAGCACCCCGGCAAACCGCTTCATGCTCTGGGCTTCGCTTTCTGTTGTTGCCAGAAAATAAAAGGCTCGTTTATCCTTGATAAACTCTTTAATCAACGTCGTTTTTCCAACACGCCGTCTGCCATAAATTACCACAAAACCGCTGCCACGCTCTAATTCTGCATTCAGCGTCGCCAGTTCGGATGTTCTGCCGATAAGGAATTTTGAAGCTTTCTGTAATTGCTTTTTCCTTCACTTCACTGATGAGATAATCGTTGCTCAGTGCCTGAAACTGCTCTGATAATATCGCCCATCTGCTGTGCATCGCCTGCATAAATTTTGCTGAGAAATGCATTGCTCACATAACCGGAAGCTGCCCACCAGCCATGCCACCGACAAAGGTCCCGACCGCTGTTCCTACACCAGGCAAATTCGTCCATGGAACAAATCCATGATGTCACCCACAGACAAGGCAACGACGATAACACCCGATGTGATAATCTGATTTTGAAGAATATTGGCCACATGGGCAGTAATTTGGCTTGCTGTAAGAGCAGACGTATTTTCACCGAATGCATTCAGAATAGCAGTGGAAACACCGTTACCCAGCGATTTCGCAATAGCCTCTGTCGTAGGCTGAAGTGCAGTTTTAAGCCCGGTTTTTGCAAGCTGACTTGAGATCACATAAGTTGCAAAGACGAAGCCGCCTGTCTTAAGGCCATTCAGTGCAGCATTTTCGTGGCATCTTGAAAGCTTTCGCCATTCATTTTGCAAGAAATAAAATCAAGTGCAAAACTGATGCCAAATGAACTCGCTGCAGTGATCACACCGTTTGTGGCATCATATTTCAAGGAGTCAATATTTCCCGCTTTGACAATGTTTTGGGCTTGTTTATAAGTATACTTTCCTTGCCTTACAAAATTCACAGCTTCGGGAGGATCCGAAACACCCGGAACTTTCCCCTCGCTGATTTTCTTTTGCATCAAGCGGAGCGCTTCTTCGTATTGGTCGTAAGGAACTTCCAGCCACATTGCTGTTCCGTCAGAAGTAAGATATCGATATTCTCCTGTAACACTGTCAAATGCAGCGTTCACAGAACCACTGGCAGTGGAATAATATTTATCTTGAATATAGGTAGTCGTTCCATCTCGGTTAAGAATTTTACGGTCTGCACCATTTTTAGCGTTGTTATCTCCTATAATGGCTGCCTTTTCTCCATGCAGAACATCCGAGAGATTATTTGCACGTTCTGCCGCAAATCCATGCCCCCTGTGCAGCGGTAAACTTTCGTTCCGCATATGTCTTTTCAATCGTCTGCAAGGCTCCTTGCAAATAACCACCCAGTTCACCGATAGCAGACCTTTCATTTTTACTCGCATATCCATGCAAAGCAGAAAAAGGTAAGGACCCGATCATTAGACAGACGCAAAGCAGCATTGCTGTGAAACGTTGCGATATAGATCTTTCCATTGTACTTCACCACGTGGCTTTTTAAAATCCTCCAATTTGAATTGTCTGATCTGCATAGCGCCATTTTTCTGAAAATCTTTGATAAGTCTAATATAACAGTCACAAAATGATTCGACAATTCAAAACGAGAAGAGTCTTAGAAAAAAACAATATTATATAGGCACTTTGCATTCCCAGTACAACTATAGCAAAGCAGGGCGGTTGTATATACAGCCGCTATTTTGCGTTGCAAAATGCTTGTTGGGAAATCCCAAGCCCTTGAGCTATACCCATTGACTGCACGCTACGCGTTTTGAAAACGCTCTTTTACACTCGTATACTGTGTGTTCACAATTCAAACTGCGCATTTTTTGTCTAACAGTTTTTACGTTGCTGCCAATCGGGCATGAGTGTTGTCAGGATCGCATAAAAATCCTTCGAGTGGTTTGGGTATAGAAAATGACAAAACTCGTGCAATACTACATATTCAATACAACTGACGGGCATTTCGAGCAAGTGCTGGTTCAATGTAATGATAGCCTTCTGCGGAAGACAAGATCCCCAGCGAGTATCCATCGATCGAATATGGATTCGTGGAAATGGCACATCATATTTTCGAAATATCGGATAAAGCCGATCCACTGTCTGCTGAAATATTTCGCGGCACACCTTATTCAGATAACGGTCAACAATACGTTGTTTTTGCTCCTGATTTTCTGTATCTTTTTACAGTAAGATAGAGATAAACACCATCGGAACGTATATCGTCTTTTTTTTCCTTGCTCTACCCGCAGACGCAGACTGCGCCCCAACACGGAAAAACTTTCCCCACTGACATAATGCCGGGGCTGCGGTGCGTACTGTCGGAATTCTCGAAATTGCTGCTGTGCCTCAACAATGTAACGGCTGCGTCGTTTCACGAATTGTGTAACAACACTTTCCGAGACATCTTTCGGAGCAGAAACATAAACAGAGGCATCTGTCCGAATCCGAAGATTGATATTGCGTACGTTCTTTCGTTCTAGCTGATAGCAGATACAACCATGCTCCGTCTCAACCGCACAAATCTGTATCATGCAAACCTCCGCAACGCAACTGTTTTAACATTTTCAATAATCATGTCAATCACATCAAAAGAAAGTACCAGGCCCTTTTCCTTTTTTGATAGCGGTAAAACAGATCATCAATATCCTGTGAGATTCGATCATGAATCGTCAGGTTATGGGTCCAGTCCACCTGGCTATGCTTTTCGATGATTGTCGTAATATCCAGTGCCATCTCGGCGGCAAAATCAGGCTCCACTGACAATTTTTCATTGGAGAAAATCGCAGTCAGCACACCATAGAACGCCTGTGCATGGACATTGGATCGGATGCGGTCCGGGTATGCGATAGCGCTTTTTCCCGTGCGGTAATCCTCCAGAATATCCCGCATCTTGGCCAGATATTCCGCCTCCGTTATCGTCCGGGCTTTATACAGCTCCAGCGCTTCCTTGATGCGCTTAGAAAAATTTTTCATAGTATGCTGGGTTCTCCTGATACTTCGTATTGATACTCTTGGCGAGCCGTGTGCGAATCGCATCAGCTTTGGCACGCAGTGAGCCCAACTCGTTTAATTCCTTTTCAAACGCATCTCTGTCCAGAATGTCTACCGGCTCGGTGATTCGCTTCAGACCCTCTACTGAAAGGTGTACGTCCAGCAGGTTTTGCATCAGAGGTTCGTATTCCCGATTGTCGATTGAATCCCCATAACGAGGTTTCACGCTGCGCCGTACCGCAGAGAAAAAAGCCAAATGCTTTGATATATTTTTCCCCGCTCTTCCACTGCCAGCGCCTCATAGGTTTTTTCAGAATTCAGAACAAGATTCAAGGAGCGACCAAAGTTAGCCGTTTGTAAAACTCTTCCCGCTTCGAACTATCCGCTAAGAAAACCTCTACCGCCTCTACATCGGTTCCGTCAAGTGTCAGACCGGGAACAGCCGAAAACAACTCCATCAGTACAGAATAATCGCTGCGTACCGTTCCAATCGCAGAGAGCACATCTACCACAACGCCTTTCAGATCATGCCCGTCAAAGTTTTCCAGCCCGGCACCACTGTAAAGTTCCATTGCCTCATCCAATTTTTTAATCAGGCCCCGGTAATCCACGATCATTCCATAGCTTTTGCCCTCACACAGGCGGTTTGTGCGGGCAATGGCCTGAAAGCAAACCGTGCTCCTTAAGTTCTTTGTCCAAGTAAAGCACTTGGCAGAGCGGCTCATCAAAGCCGGTAAGCCATTTGCTGCACACGATCACAAGATCCAATTCTCCGGCATGATACTGTGCCTTGATTGCTTCTTCATAATCATCGGCACTGCCATAGCGCTGCATCATCCGATTCCAGTAGGCAACTACCTTGTCGTCCGCTCCTTCATCTGCATCATCCACGCTTTCGCGCAGATCCGGGGCCGAGATCACGACAGCGCAGTTCAGGTCGCCAAATTGCTCAAAGCATTCCAGATACCGAACGGCATCCCGCTTGTAATTGGTGGCGACCATTCCCTTGAAGCCTGTATTTTTATAGGTTCGGCAAAAGTCCTCGTTGATGTCCAAAGCGATCCGTTTGATGCGTGCATCCGTAGAGGTCAGTCGTCGGATGCTGCTCCATTTCCGGGCGAGATCATCCCTCTGTGATTCCGTCAGACGTTTTGTTGTTTGCTGAAACCATAGGTCGATGTTCTTTTCGTCAACTTTCTGCTCCACAAAGCGGCCTTCATAGATCAGTGGAACAATTGCACCATCGGCTACACCGTCCTGAATCGTATACTTGTGAATCAGTCCGCCAAACTTTTTCAAGGTGTTCTTCTCGCTCTTCATCAAGGGCGTTCCTGTAAAACCGATATAGCAGGCGTTTGGAAAAACCGTCCGCATTTTATGTGACATTTTGCCGTAATTGAGCGGTGGCTTTCGTCCACAAGAACAAAGATGTCCCGAGATTTGTTGCAACCGTCCAGCCGTTCGGCAGTGCTGAATTTGTTGATGATGCTGGTGACGATGTCCACCCGCTCATCCGTAACCAATCCCAGCAGATGCCGCCCGTTGGTAGCACGCGCAGGGCGAAGCCGTGTGTGCGCGAATGTCGCCGTGATTTGCTTGTCCAGCTCTTTTCGGTCGGTGACGATCACTACGCGTGGATGGTCTGCCTGCAGCTCCAGCAGCAAATATTTCGCCACCATCACCATGGTCAGACTTTTTCCGCTGCCCTGTGTATGCCAGATTACACCGCCGCGCCGATTTCCTTTTTTCATCACGCTGTTTGACTGTGTGCAGAATTTCCTTCACCGCAAAATATTGCTGATATCGGCAGATCTTTTTCACATTGTAGTCAAACAGCACGAAATACTTTGTCAGTTCCAACAAACGGACCGGTGTAAACAGGGAAACAATATCTTTATCCTGCACCGTTGGTGTCCGATCCAGGATCAGCTGAGCCATTTTCCGGTTCAGGAAATCTGCATCTTGCTCTTTCCAGATGCTCCAAAACTTTTTCGGTGTTCCCGTTGTTGCATAGCGTACCTCGTTTTTATTGGTCGCCATTACGATCTGCGCAAACGCATAAAGCTGGGGGATATAGTGAGGCTGCTGGTTACGGCAGGTTTGCTCAATGGCCTGTTCCACCGGGATATCCGGTGCCTTGCACTCAATCACCGCAAACGGAATTCCATTGACAAACAGCACGATGTCCGGGCGGGCATCATGCTGTCCATCGGCGCTTTCCACCGCAAATTCTTCCGTGACATGGTAAAGGTTCTGCGTCGGGTCCTCCCAGTCAATGTACTTCAAGTTGAAGTTCAGCAGCCTTCCTTCGCCTACAGTTTCGGGATAGCTTTTGCCCAGCATAAGCGCATCATAGATTTTTCGCTGGTGCGCACAAGGCCGTCCGTCAGCGGTATTTCCAGATCATCCATGGCGTGCTCAATGTTGACTGCAGAAAATTCATTTTCCACACCGCCATAGGTATAGCGGTTCAGTTTCCGCAGCTGACCGCGCAGCACATCCCGCAACAGCACCCGGTAGCCGCTTCCGCGCTGCTGACGGCATTCTTCCGGGGAGAGATATGTATACCCCATGGCCTGCAGCAGTTCCAGCGCAGGCTTTTTGCTGATGTTGGCTTCGGAGTAAATGGATTTATCGAGGTTCATGTTGACCTCCTTATTTTTTTGACAACTGTATCAAATGTCATCTTTTCAAATGCAATATCATTTGTTTTTCAGAATACGTTGCTTAGTGGTGTCAATCGTAATAATATTTTCATTTATTTCGGCTTTCTCAAGGATATAGGTGTCTTCGCTGTGGAAAATAATAGCTTCGTTTTGGTTTTCATTTGTAAAAATATAAATGTTTTCTTTGAGACGGCAGTTGCGTATCCATCTAACGGCATCAAAATCAACACCATTAGAAGAAGAATGATACCAAGCAACAGAACTGACGTAAAATCAAATTTAAAACTCTGTTGATTTTTTTTCATATTGTTCACTTTCCAACTGCTTCATCTTTTCGATTTGTTCAAAAGAAATCCAACTCGTCTTTACCCGCTATGATTTTATCTGTGCTTTCACTAATTGATTTTCGTTGATTTCTTGTTCTCCAATAGGCAAGGATTGATGATACAAGCAGTGAGCAGATGCTCAATAAAAAAGGCTACAAAATTCTCAGAGGTTGTAATCGCTGCTTTTGATAGCCACATTGTAATGAAGAGAATGAGTTCCGCAGCTGCGTAATGAACGAAAAATATCCCTCGCCACACCCAAAGTTCTCTTCTATTTCCTTTTACTAAAGATTTTAGCAATTGCTCTTGTTCGTTTAATCCTTTTTGGGTTGTTTCAATTCCTTTCCAAACTTCAAAATCTTCCGCAGTTGATCTTTTTATGGTTCCAAAACATTTTCTCGACTGAGGCAAGCTGCTTTTTTCGGGCGCTGTACGCTTTCAAGAATGCTTTGATCTGTTTTTTTAGCATAACGTGCAAATATTGAGTAGTGGTAGTGTTTCACAAAAGCACTTTCAATAATGGTACTGGTAAAAAGAAACTGCAATAACCCATGCGATAGAATTTACCGCCAAATAAATGATATTTTTGGTTTCCAGCGCAGCATAAAGTTCATCAATATTCCAATACTTCAGATAAAGCAATATTGGAAAGGCATCCGGCATAGCTGATAATCACTGATATTATAGTTACGGCGGCTGAAACCAACGCAATTAAAATAGATGGATTTTTTCTGAGATATAATTTAAATTCATCTTTCTTAGAATTCATGTTTTCTGAAACATTTTCCATCTTGTTTACCCTCATGAGTTAAGTCAATAACAGCTGCATCAATGCTTTCTTCTTTTGCTTTTCAGCCTCAATAGATTTTTTGGAGCAGGTCAATTTCATGGTCGGCAGCGCTTAAAATTTCAACGATGGCCTTTTGCTCCAATTCACAAGGTAGATAGAGCACCATGTTTTTATAATCCTTGTAATAAACATGAGGTATCGTCGAACCATTGCTGTAAATTTGGAAATCAACTGCTGACATACAATAAAACAGATACAATAAATCTATATCGTTTGCAAAAATGCACCCTAATGTTCCTATTGTTGAAGATTTTTTCTTTGCAAAGCGCAACGCGACCAGCGCCTGCGCCATCTTTTACAATAGAAATATAAGGCTGTTCATTTTCATAGAAATCAATGTTTCCGAAGCACCCGCTTGCATCGTATACAGAGTACGGGCCACACCCTAAGTGGGATTCGTAAGTTTTAAATGATGCAGCAGATGCGCTATACTTGCTTACATTTTCAAGTTTTGCAAATTGCCACTCTCCATTAAATCCCGGCAACCGCTTTTTCCCGGTCAGCAACTGCTGCATCAGATATTTTTTTCTGCTGCTGTTTTTGAGCAAGGGAGCTTTTCTTTCAGCTCAATCACTTTGTCCTGTGTGGAGAGGATGGCAACGATTTTTTTGCTGCTCGGGAAGGGTCGGCAGCTGACAAGTAATGGGCGTGAACGAATCCCAATATAAGCGAAGCCGAAAATCGGTGACACCGTAAGACTGTCGATGGATTACATGGATCATTCGGGGGCGTTTTCATGCAGTAGTCCATGTACTCCGGCCATATTTTTTCATTAGGTTTTGCCACGATATACGCTGGACTTACAAGACCATCCGACCTTACAACGCCAATGGCTCCTTGCCATGCACGCATCATATTGAAAACAAGATCCCCTTGCGAGCAGTCTTATACTGAGTTTTATCGGCGATTCGTTTTACCTTTTTCCAAGCTTGTCTTCGTCCAGTTCACCTTCGGAAACGCCTGCGTGAATGGAAACTGTTAAAATCGGAAGCGAAGGGTCGCCTTTTTTTTTTCGTTCCGTGTAAAGTTCACCGAGCGAATAAGTGTGTATTGTAGGTTGTTGCATATATGTTAGCCTTCCATATTTGGTATAGAGATTCAATTATTCTTCAAGCTCATTCGGCAACTCGTAGATAAACATTAAAAGCGATGATAAAAATGTTATAACCTTTTGGTCTCTTCTTTTTCCTTTATGACAATTTCATGATTTGCAACATTACCTGTTTTTCGGATATAGTCTACCCATTTCTTTCCGTTTGGAGGAATAAAATTATGTTCCTCCAAATAGTTCACATACTTGGCAAACGAAAGTCCTTCAACAGATCCCGGTTCCACAGCAATATGCATCAGCAGTGTTCTTGCAATCATCTGCGAAGCTGTATAACATTGATTCGCGTAACAAGTACGGCATTCATCATACAGTTTCGCTATACCATCCGGAAGATTCTTGATAGTTCTTCCCCAAAGCTCTCCTGGAATAGTTTCCTTGGTTTCAGTATAGAAGATTGTAGGGCAGCCACATAATGGACATTTATAAACCGTTGCCAAACATCTTCCATAATGGGAGGGGGCATTGTCTGCAATATAAACTATGTTAAACCCATCATTTGGAGCAATGGTGTTCTCGCAATAGCCACATTTGATAGACCGCACTTTGATTCCATCTGATTGAGAAAAATGAATGTTGCTTGACTCAAGCCCTTTGAAAATGTTCTTCATTTGGTTCGGCCTTTCTTAAATCGTATTTTAAGCTGCAAAGAAAACATTGGTTACAACCCTAACTCATCCAAATACTTTTTCATCTGCTCCTGTACCTGTGCCAGCTCAGCTTCGATATCCGCAATTTTTTTTTCTTCACCGCCTGAATATCCACCGGAGCTTCCTCTTCAAAAGTATCCACATAGCGGGGAATGTTCAGATTGTAGTCGTTCTCCCGGATTTCATCCAGCGTCGCACGATAGCTGTATTTCGGCACGGTTTCACGCTTTTTATAGGCATCCACAATTTTCTGGATGTCCGTGTCCCGCAGAAGGTTCTGGTTTTTGCCCTTTTCGAAGTTGCCCTCTGCGGAAGCGTCGATGAACAGAACATTATCGACACCTCGGCTAATGCGATCCTTGCGGAACACCAGAATGCAGGCCGGAATACCCGTGCCATAAAACAGGTTGGCAGGCAGACCGATCACAGCATCCAGAAGGTTGTGTTCAACAATCTGGCGGCGAATTTTGCCCTCACTTGCGCCGCGGAACAGTACACCGTGGGGCAGCACGACAGCCATTCGGCCATGACTGCGGTCAAGGCTGTTGAGCATATGCAGAACAAAGGCATAATCACCCTTGGAAGATGGTGGAACGCCCCAATCAAAGCGCCCCCATGGGTCCAGAGAAGCGTTCATTTTTCCGGCTTTTTTCCTTGGCATCCAGAACCGCATTGGAAAGGAAGCCGCTGTCCCATTTGTCCAAACTGAATGGCGGGTTTGCTACAACGCACTGGAACAACATCAGATTATCGTTTTCGATGTTCTGCGGATTGCTCAGGGTATCGCCCTGCCAGATGCGGGCATCGTCTACCTCGTGCAGGAACATATTCATCTTGCACAGAGCCCATGTCTGTGCGTTTAATTCCTGACCGTAAACTGCCACTTTTCCGTCCGGCACGCGCTTGCATGCCTTGAGCAGGAGTCCACCGCTGCCGCAGGTCGGGTCATAGATACGGTCATTTTCCTGCGGATCTACCAATGCCGCTGCCAGTTCGGAGACCTTGCTCGGCGTAAAGAACTCTCCGCCCTTCTTGCCGGCGTCCGAAGCAAAGTTGCCGATCATATATTCATAGGCGTCACCAATGATGTCGGAACCGTCCAGCGCAGAAGAACGCAGGTCAAGTCCGTGGAAGTCTTCCAGCAGGTTGCAGAGGGTCGCATTTTTTGCCTTGATGTCTGTACCAAAGTCCACATTGGAGTTGAAATCGATGGAGCGAAACACGTTCCGAAGCTTGCTGCTGTTATGATCTTCAATAGAAGCCAGTGCCGTGTTGATCTTCAGCCCGATTTCGGAATCATGGCGATTTTTATAAAGGTACCCAAACGTAGATGTATCGTCCAGCTTAAAGCGCTCCCGGCTCATGGCACGCTCGACACGGCGTTCATCACCGTCGTATTGCTCCCGGTATTGCTCTCGCTTTTCCTCCGAAACGTCGCTCAGATATTTTACGAACAGCATGGAAAGAATGTAGTCCTTATAACGGGAACTGTCAATTTTACCGCGAAAGCTGTCGCAGGCGTTCCAAAGAACGCGTTCGATTTCCGATTTTGTCGTCATAGTCGTTATCCTTTCCTCTGTGCGTGATTCATTTGTTCCAGCATCGCCTCATAGCAGCTTCGCTTTTCAACTTCCAACTTACGCAGAAGGCGTAGTTCCTGCTGTGCCAGCAAGCGAAGCGCTTCCATCTGGCGTTGTATTTCCGGCGATGGCAGCTGAAGCTCCAAGCGGCAAAAATACCTTGCGTTTACGGAGCTGATCATACTTTTGGTGGTATTTTGATAGATCTGCCTTTTTGCCTTCGGCGTGTTCAGATACCAATAAAGATACCCCGGCACAAGCTCTGTTCCCCGAATGCGAATTACAATAAAATTCGACGTGATCACCAAGTTGCGTGTGGTGTCGTCAATCAAAACTGCTGTGTAGGGGGCAGTCAAGCGCACTACAATGTCATTTGGCTGCGTCAGATAGTCCATGGACAATGGTTCTTTCGCAAAGTACGGCTCCAATTCAGCAGGATCAATCTCACCTTCCGCTTTTACCGCCCGTAGACTAAGTTGGTGGTATCGTATCGCCTGTGGGGAGTCGGCGCTTGCCTGTTTTCGAGAAAGGACAAGTCCGCTACGGATATCTGCAATTTCTCCAAGATTCATTTCACACCTCTGTTGTCACGTGCAATAAAGAACAAAATCTTTTTGAAAAAGAAAGCCAGAGCGGATTTCACTCTGTCTCTGAGTTAAGTATACTCTGCTTTGATTATCAATGTCAAGTGCTTTTTACAAATTCTCACGTCATAATTAAAAATAACACTTTTTGAGCTTATCAAATTTCATCGTTTCCCTGATTTGACCCACATGACACTATAGCATCGTAGAATTGGCTCGGATTTTTTATTTTGCTTCATTGTATACAACACATAGACTAAGAGGGTGGGTAACTTGGACTACGAGTCCATAAACTTTTGCTGCGGAAACCGGTACACTGTTGTCAAAGGAGGCGAACAATATGCTGAAACTAAGCAGTCTCAAAATAGACCCCGAGTTTTCCGCTCAAATTTTGCCGCTGAGTTTTGAAGAGCTCCAGCAGCTTGAGCAGAACATCATTGCCGAGGGTCGTCTTCTGAATCCCATCATCACATGGAATGGCTACATTCTGGATGGGCACACCCGCTACCGCATCCTGAAAAAGCACGGCTTTATCAAGTTTGAAATGGAAGAAATCCAGCTTGCGAACAAGTACGAAGCGCTTGCATGGATCTGCAAAAATCAGCTTGGCCGCAGAAATCTCAGCCCGGAACGAAAGAAGTTTCTTCTGGGCAAGGAGTATGAATCGACCAAGCTGGCAGTGGGCGGGCAGCCCGGAAATTGCAATAAAGTAAATCGATGTGATCAAAATGATCACATCGATTCAGAAAAAACGCACTTGCGAACGAATCGCCGTAGAACATGGTGTTGGGTCTGCGACGGTACGACGTGCCGAAAAGTACATGAACGCGGTCGGAAATCGTTGCAGAACTTCGCAAGCCGAAAAGTGAGCGAGATAGGCAGCTTGCTTCCTCTACAAAAAAGCCCTTCCGTGAAGGTCGAATCTTTTGATGATGACGGAAGTCGATTTCTGATCGGCATTTCAAAAAAAGTACAAAGGGCACAAAGGGGCACTGACCGAAAGTGATCAAAAAGCCCTAAAAAATCTGTTGAAGCACCTGCGGATCATTCCATCCACATCGCTGCGATTGAAGGTGCTTATGACGCCTTTATCGAGAATTGGGAACTCACGTTTCGTGAGTACCCAGATCTTCTGACAGGGCCGGAAAACTGGAAGCAAATTGAAAAGTATTCTGACAATCTGCAGCGCTATCTGGAATTTATCCGCTCGAAGCACTTGAAAATGCTGGAATCGCAGAGACAGGGAGGGTGATTGGCTTGTTTGATGATTTGACCGTTTGTACTCCGCTACCCCGGTATCTGCCATTTCCAAAGTTTTTGCTGGACGCCCAATTAAGCCATACAGCGAAGCTGCTGTACGCACTTCTGCTCGACCGGGCAACACTTTCCCGAAAAAACAACTGGACCGATGAACAGGGCCGGATTTATGTGGTCTATCCGATTCCAAAGCTGGCACAAACCCTTGGGTGCAGCTTCTCCAGTATAACGCGTTCTCTTACAGAACTAACGAATGCCGGCCTTATTGAGCGGACTCGCAGCGGTTTTTTCAAAGCCCAGCAGAATTTTTCTCAAAATTCCGCATACAGCGCAAAAATGCGCTGCAACTCTGCGCATTTCTGGCTCATCAGACTGTGCAGAAATGACCAATATGATTGTACAAAAATGCCCACCTAACTACCTGAATAAGAACAAACTGAGTTTTAACCACCCTACAGAACAAAGAAATGTTCCACTGTATGAATTTCGGGAAGGAGAAAGCTTTATGACAAACGGCAAGACCGTTTTAGAATCGGTCATTCCCGCAGTTTCCAAATCGAATGGGGACTATTATGGCAAAGACGGCCTGCTTTATTGCGGAAAATGTCATACGCCAAAAGAAGCGTTCTTTGCAAAGAACTTTGTCCTGATGGGAAAGAACAGGCATCCCGTAGATTGCCGGTGCCGTAAGATGGAGCGAGAGCAACAGGAAGTCGCTATTCGTCAGCAAAAGCACAACGAACTTGTCCGACGGTTGAAAGCAGGAGGCTTCTCGGAAACGGCAATGCTCGACTGGAACTTTGAAAACGACGATGGTCGTGCCCCTCAAATGCATTACCCACACCGCTATGTGGAGCAATGGCAGACCATGCGTGCAGAGAACCTAGGACTGCTCCTCTGGGGCGGTGTGGGCACCGGCAAGAGTTTCCTTGCCGGGTGCATTGCAAACGCTCTAATGGAACAGGAAGTGCCTGTGCGTATGACAAACTTTGCCCGCATCATGAATGAGCTGAACAACGGCTTTTCCGGACGGAATGCAGTTGTAGACAGGCTGTGCAGCTATCCGCTGCTCATCATTGACGATTTCGGGATGGAACGTGGTACAGAGTATGCGCTGGAACAGGTCTACAACATCGTGGACAGCAGATACCGCAGCCAAAAACCGCTGATCGTCACCACCAACCTGCCGCTGAACGAGATACGGCATCCACAGGATACTGCTCACGCCCGCATTTATGACCGCATTCTGGAAATGTGCGTTCCAATTTCCTGCATCGGGGCAAGTCTTCGCAAAGAGAACGCACA
>VOFC01003015.1_pt1 | contig 25779 bp, 45 predicted proteins | sample 5384161 | NCBI WGS metagenome assembly VOFC01 (sample SAMN12384722, study PRJNA508395) | human gut metagenome | isolation source: healthy gut B | host: Homo sapiens | reverse complement strand
GCCTTCTTCTTCCTCTTCTTCTTCCAACTCAGGAACTTCCTTCTTATCCTTTATCATCAGAATACTCATTTCATAGAGCAGATAAAGCGGAATAGCCACAACACTCAGTGTGAACGGGTCGCCCGTCGGGAGTGATGATAGCGGCAGCTATTACGATAATGACAACTGCATGACGGCGATATTTGCGCAGGAAAGACTTATTGACGACTCCCAGCAAAGACAACAACCAAGTCACCAGCGGAAGTTCAAAAGCCAGTCCCATACAGAGAATCAGCATCATAAAGTTATCGATATACGAATTGAGCGACAGAATGTTCTCGACTTCCGAACTCAGCTGATAGGTAGAGAGGAAAACGGGTGTCAGCGGATATACCATAAAGTATCCCATAAGCACCCCGATAAAGAACATACCGGTTCCTATGGTCAAGGCTTTCCTGACTCCTTTCCGCTCATTCGGATAAAGGGCCGGATTGATAAAACGCCAGACCTCAAAAGAAAATATAGGGCATAGCCGTCACTACCGACATCCAGAAAGCTGTCGACATATGTATAAAGAAAGGCTGCCAAATTGATTGACAAGCTTCACCTTAAACTCCTGCGTAAAAAATTCATCAGTCAAATCAATTTCTGACCGATAAAGCGTAGTAAGTCGTAAAATACAAAATCATTATGGCAAGGGCGCCAGTATTACATGGTCGAACAAATAAGGCATCGCTTTACGAAATAGCCGATTGCCAATACAAACCAACTCCGATAACACGAAAAAGTACCCGACGCAACTCATCCAAATGATCCCAGAAGGTCATTTCTGCCATTGCTTATTATTTCTTAGCTGATCTGCCGGTGCGTCGATTTCGTCTTTTGCCTTATTGATTTCTTCTTTTTGCCTCGTTCACCATCTTTAAAAAGCTCTTTGCTCCCTTTACCTAAGCCACGCATCAATTCAGGTATCTTCTTACCACCGAAAGGAGAAGAATAACAAGAGCAATAATGATCCATTCAGAGCCACTGGGCAAAAAGCCTAATAATAACAAGTTTGTCATATGTTTATTTATTATAGAGGTTTATTAGTTGGATTGCAAATATAAAGAAAAACGGAGACTATAAAAGGAAAAAACAGGGAAACTATAAACGCGAAACGGGAAATAATTTAAGTATATCCGTTATCATTCAGCGTCCATTTATCCATCGTTAACCTTTATAGTCTTCCGTTCACTATTCTACTACATATAATTCTGTTTTTACCGCCTGCGCTTTAGTCCTGATAGTAGACTCGCTTCACACGGTTTCGAGATGCGGTCAGCACTTCGTAAGGAATCGTCCCCAACTTATCCGAAAGTGTGGTTATCGGCAGGTCGTCACCGAAGATGACAGCTTCCCCTTCCTGCAATCGATATCCGTCGTCAATCATCACAAACATCCATACAGATATTTCCTACACTTAGGGAGCTTTCTTGCCATTCACAGACAGTAAAAGCATTGCCACGTCCCAGATGGCGGTTCAAGCCATCGGCATACCCGATAGGAATTGCCGCAATGCGGGAAGGACGCGTCAGATGTCCCATCCGGCTATAGCCTACCGTATCTTCTCCGGGCACGTCCCGAATCTGAAGAATCGTAGTCTTAAAGCGTACTTACATTATTGATAATCGAATTGTCGATTGGGCTTACCATATGAGTCCTATCCCCCAGACGCACCATATCAAACTGCGCACCGGGAAAACGTTCGATACCGGCTGTATTGCAGATATGACGCAAATCTTGTGTGAAAAGCTTCCTGCAATTCACTGCGAACCTTTCTCGAACAGTTCAATCTGCTGACGGGTGAAGAAGTCGAATTGCGCCGAATCACTTCCACAAAATGAGAGAGAATACCGACCGGGAATAACCGCATTCTGACTTTTCAGACGACGGATCAACAACGGAATTTCATCGACGGAAAAACCAAGACGGTGCATACCCGTATCCAGTTTGACATGAATCGGGAAGTTGGTGATTCCTTCTTTCTCGGCCGCAATCAGTGCATCGAGCAAATGGAAGCTGTAGACTTCCGGTTCCAGCTTATAATCGAACATCGTTTTTTGAACGATGTCGTTCGGGTCCATGATGATAATGGAGCAGGTGATGCCTGCTTTACGCAGTTCGGGCCTTCGTCGGCAGCGGCTACAGCAGGTAATCTACATGATGCTCCTGCAATGTTTTGGCAATCTCGTATGATCCGGCTCCGTAGCGGCAGCCTTCACCATACAGATCATTTTCGTCTCGGATGGCCGGAGCATGGGCGATAGCGATTCAGATTGGCAACCATCGCAAAGTTCACTTCCAGAATCGTTTCATGCACTTTCAGTTCCAGCTCTTCCGATACCAGATCAAAGTTGAATACGCGGGAACCTTTTATCAGAATGACACTTCCGAATGAAGGTTTTGAAAATGCCCGATCTTAGCAAGGCGTCTGTATCGGAGGAAGAAGTATCGTTCCGGCGTACCTTCGAAGCGAGCGGCACACGAAGAAATCTCGCTCCCTACACCGATCAGCTTGTTGATGCCCCGGCTCTTTATCAGTTGTGCTTACCGACGGTAAAGCGTAGCCGTACTCTGCCCTGTCTCAAAATATCCGATAAGATAAGTGTCCGTTTCAGTCCTTTCTTTCGAACGGCGTACCAGGAAATCAGTGCTATATCCAAGGAAAGCCAAGTCCGAATTGTAGCTATCGTTGATGGTATACAATTATTCTTGCCTTCTTTTACTTCAGGCGCATGGCGATCGGTTCGAGCCGTGCCATCCGTTCCGGTAATCTGATCGGCAGGAGTCATCAGATAAAGACAGGCTGCCAGGCAGTTCAACGCATTTTCGATGGAAGCATCGTCTATAAAGGAATACAGAAGATATTATCCATATCCAGATAGCGGTAAGCTTAATCACAGTATGGTCTTCTTTCTTTGTCACCCTGCTGATATAAAGAGGGGCGCTCGATATCCTTGCAGCTCCATGCAATCTCACGGGCTGTCAGCATCGACTTTTGCCACACAATTACTGATCAGCTCGTTATCTCCATTATAGATCACACATCGCAATCTTTAAAGAGTGTCAGCTTCTCCATACATTTCTCCTGCAATGAGAAAGAAATTCTCCTGATGGGCACCGCCTATATTAGTCAGAATACCGATAGTCGGTTTAATCATGCGCTTCAAGGCCCCCCATCTCCCCATCTCGGAAATGCCGGCTTCGAAAATACCCAGTCCGGCTTCTTCATTCAGTTGCCAGACGGACAAGGGACGCCGATCTGAGAATATAACTGCGGGGCGAACGGACAATGCAGCGGTCCGGACTCAATAATTGATGCAACCACTCTTTCACAATGGTCTTTCCATTACTGCCCGTGATACCGATTACCGGAATCTTGAAATTCTCCCGATGAGCCTCGACCAGCTTCTGCAAAGCCTTCAAAAGGATTCGCCACGATCAAAGAAATTGGAGAAATCGAGAATGGAGAGTTTGAGAGTTGGGAGGTAGGCTGCGCACCATCCTGCTGCATAGCATTCTCCATTTCCATTCTCCATTCTCCATTTTCTTAAAAGTCTTCTTCCCGTAACCACGAAGTTGCGCACTCCCCGATCATATAGTTCGGAGATATAGCGTGCACCATTATTACGTTTGGTGGGCAAAGAAAGCAAAGAAAAAGGGTTTCTTCGGAAAGCTCAAAAGAGCGGCTATCTGTAAGTAAGCCAATCAATCGTCCTTCATGCTCTCCGACGGCGTGCACCGATATATTCGGCTATGGATTCAATCGTATATGACATAGTTCTGTTTCTTTTTTGAAAGTCTAAGTACGGGTATTTTCGTTAAGTCGTTCGATTTTTTAACACTATTTGTCTAAAAAGCGTTGATACGCTTCCGACTCCGGATGAAAAGGCTTTGTGACAAGTCTTTAGATAATATCTTCGATAGCGGTGATCACCTGCTTCGTTTCGGCAGAAAAAGAAGGCCTCTGAAAAGCGTTCCCACAAATAACGGACAGCCAACGGAGACGGATGGAGCATGTCATCGGCATAATAACGATAATCACGCAGTTCATCCAAAACGATCTCATAAGAAGGAAAGTAAAACACATGATCCGGAAAGAGCTGTTGCAGGCGGTCGATGGCAAGCAATAAGTAAGTCGATTTACTCAACTGGTTGGCATGCATCCCGTCACGTATATGCCGGATAGGGCTGACCGTGAACAAGACCTTCAAGTGAGAATTGCGCGCCACCATACTGGTTATCAACGAAGTATATTCGTTCAAATCTCATCTACCGAAAGAATCCGGCGGTTGAAGCAGCTCTCCGGCAGTTTATGACAATGGAGACTACCTGCCTTGTTTCTTTCTGTTCATATACATAGGCAGTGCCGAAAGTCAGCATCAGCCAGTCAAGTTCGTGGACCGAACGGTGGGCCTGCGACAAGCGTGTTTATCTTTTCAAGTACTTCCTCCGGCGATGACGCAGAGAACAAGCCATGATGCATCGGACTATGCCAGCACTCCTTATATAGGAATAAGTCTTTCTCCTGATACACCTTCCCCTTCAATATCTCCACCAAAGCCGTAGAGACCGACAGCGGATTATAGAGAATCGAAAGGATTCATGTCAACGCGAAATTTATTTTCTGCCAGCAACCTGCCCATGTTCTCTCTGCAAAACAAGACCCCATCAAAAAGAATCCGTTCCGCATGACTGACAGGCGGCAAGCCCCGCCAGTAGTTCTACCTTTGTTTGAAAATCCATATATTCTCCTTCTTTCGATTGTTTCTCTCTTGCAAAAGTACGACAAAGATACGATATTCCGCTTTATTTTAATCGCAAATCTATTCAAGACTTGACAAATGGCTTTTTTATGTTGTATATTTGTAGACCGAAAACAGAAAATCAATGAATAACGGATATAAAAGAATTAGAAAACATGGATAAAAATACAGTATCATATTACAACAAATACAGCTTATTCCTTCTCATTTTACTAAGGAATAAGACGATTGATATAACCCAAAGGCTGCAAGCTCTATGAAGTTTGCAGCCTTTTTTGTTGATTAATTCAATCTTTTTCTTACAAAATCTCATTTTAGGTTTCTAATAAACGGAAGACACGTCTATAATAAACGATCATCAAATTTATTAATAACGATACGAACGTTTCTGCAAGTTCATGTTCTCTTTTTCATGCAACTTTTATTTCCCTAATAGAGATTTCATTTGATTAGTAATATTAATCCACATTTTCACATAATAAAAGAAAGTTACAGTTCTTCCGGGAACCCGACGGCACCTACTTCAATATACCAACGACCGAATGCCATTCCACCCTCGTACTTCGCTTTAACAATAAGAATTTAGGTAAAAAGGGGCTTCGCTTTTTTTTCGTATTTTTTGCACCAAATTTTCTCGAATCATGAAGAATGAACCGATATAACTTCCCGCTAAACTCAATCAACAGCCCCGATGATCTGCGCCGTCTGGAAGTAGAGCAACTGCCGGAAGTATGTGGTGAACTAAGACAAGACATTATTAAAGAACTCCTGCAACCCCGGAGCACTTCGCCGCCAGCCTGGGGACCGTGGAACTAACCGTAGCCTGCACTACGTCTACAATACACCATACGACCGTATTGTATGGGATGTGGGACATCAGGCGTACGGCACACAAAATACTGACAGGACGCCGTGAAGCCTTTTCTACGAACAGGAAACTCGGAGGAATTCGCCCTTTCCCTCGAAGAGAGCGAATACGATACATTTACCTGCGGACACGCTTCAATTCGATCTCCGCAGCTCTCGGTATGGCTGTCGCAGCCGCCAGAAAAGGAGATGTCAAACGCCATGTAGTAGCCATCATCGGCGACGGTTCCATGAGTGGCGGACTGGCTTTTGAAGGACTGAAACAATTCTTCTACCACGCCGAACAACCTGCTTATTATCCTGAATGATAACGACATGGCTATCGACCGCAGTGTCGGCGGTATGAAAACAATATCTGTTCAACCTGACAACCTCGAACCGCTACAACCAACTGCGTTTCAAGGCTTCCCGCCTGTTGTTCAAGCTCGGCATCCTGAACGATGAACGTCGCAAGGCACTGATCCGCTTCGGCAACAGTCTGAAGTCAATGGCCGCCCAGCAACAGAATATATTCGAAGGAATGAACATCCGCTACTTCGGTCCTATCGATGGCCATGACATAAAAAACCTTTCGAGGGTATTGCGTGACATTAAAGACCTCAAGGTCCCAAAATACTGCATCTCCACACGATCAAAAGGAAAAGGCTTCGCCCCTGCCGAGAAACACGCCACCGAATGGCACGCTCCCGGCAAGTTCGATCCCGTCACCGGAGAGCGTTTCGTAGCAATACGGAAGGAATGCCTCCCCTGTTCCAAGACGTTTTCGAAATACACTGGTGGAACTGGCGGGAAGCCAATCAAGGATCGTAGGTGTGACTCCGCCATGCCTTCCGGCTGTTCGATGAACATCCTCATGTCCAAAATGCCCAAGCGGGCTTTCGACGTAGGTATTGCCGAAGGCCACGCCGTCACCTTCTCCGGAGGAATGGCAAAGGATGGCTTGCAGCCTTTCTGCAACATCTATTCATCGTTCATGCAACGGGCTTATGACAATATTATCCATGATGTGGCTATTCAGAATCTTCCCGTAGTTCTCTGTCTCGACCGTGCCGGACTAGTCGGCGAAGACGGCGCGACCCATCACGGTGCGTTCGACATGGCTTATCTGCGTCCGATACCTAATCGACCATCGCCTCCCCTATGAATGAGCATGAGCTGCGACGACTGATGTACACGGCACAACTGCCGGATAAAGGTCCGTTCGTACTCCGCTATCCGCGTGGCCGTGGCGTATTGGTGGACTGGAAATGCCCGCTTGAAGAAATTCCTGTAGGCAAAGGACGGAAATTGAAGGACGGAAAAGATATAGCTGTCATCAGCATAGGACCTATCGGAAATAAAAGCAAGGAGTGCCATCGCCCGTGCCGAGTCCGAATCGGGAAGAAGCATCGCCCACTATGATCTGAGATTCCTCAAACCGCTGGACGAAGAACTGCTGCACGAAGTGGGCCGCACATTCCGCCACATCGTCACCATAGAAGACGGAACGATTCGGGGAGGAATGGGAAGTGCCGTACTTGAATTCATGGCCGACCATGAATATACCCCGACAGTCAAACGCATCGGAATTCCGGATAAATTCGTGCAACACGGCACGGTAGCCGAGGATTATATCAGCTCTGCGGAATGGATGAAGACAGCCTGACAAAAGAATTGCTGAAGCAATGTGAACTTCTGCCCGACATGAGCAAAATAAAAGAATTAACTAACTGAAGATGAAGATAATTATCGCAGGTGCCGGAAACGTAGGCACCCACCTGGCTAAATTATTGTCCCGGGAAAAACAGGACATTATCCTGATGGACGATGACGAAGAAAAACTAAGTGCCCTCAGCGCCAACTTCGATTTGTTGACTGTCACGGCTTCTCCTTCTTCCATCTCGGGACTGAAAGAGGTAGGCGTGAAAGAAGCGGACTTGTTCATCGCAGTCACCCCCGACGAAAGCCGGAATATGACTGCCTGTATGCTAGCCACCAATCTGGGTGCCAAAAAGACTGTCGCCCGCATCGACAACTACGAATATCTTCTGCCCAAAAACAAGGAATTCTTCCGGAAACTGGGTGTAGACTCATTGATCTATCCGGAAATGCTTGCGGCAAAAGAGATTGTATCTTCCATCCGTATGAGCTGGGTACGCCAATGGTGGGAATTTTGCGGGGGCGCATTGATTCTGATAGGCGCCAAGATGCGCGAAAAAGCGGAAATACTGAATATTCCCCCTCCATCAACTGGGTGCACCGGACATCCCTTACCACGTGGTAGCCATCAAACGCGGAACGGAAACCATCATTCCGCGCGGAGACGATGTTATCAAACTGCATGATATTGTTTATTTCACGACCACCCGCAAATTCGTACCATATATCCGCAAGATAGCAGGCAAAGAAGGATTATGCCGATGTACGCAACGTCATGATCATGGGCGGAAGCCATCGCCGTCCGTACCGCTCAGTACGTGCCGGATTATATGCAGGTAAAAATTGTAGATAACGACATCAACCGTTGCAACCGGCTGACTGAATTATTGGATGACAAGACCATGATCATCAACGGCGATGGTCGTGATATGGACCTGCTCATCGAAGAAGGTTTAAAGAATACCGAAGCATTTGTCGCCTTGACGGACAATTCGGAAACGAACATCCTCGCCTGTCTCGCCGCCAAACGTATGGGAGTGGAAAAGACGGTGGCGGAAGTAGAAATATCGACTATATCGGCATGGCGGAAAGTCTTGATATCGGCACGGTCATCAATAAGAAAAATGATTGCCGCCAGCCACATTTATCAGATGATGCTGGATGCCGATGTATCCAATGTCAAATGCCTGACGTTTGCCAACGCCGATGTGGCTGAATTTACCGTACCCGCCGGAGCAAAGATTACTAAAATTTAATCAAGGATCTGGGATTGCCCAAAGGAACAACCATCGGAGGTATGATTCGCAATGGCGAAGGGAGTGCTCGTAACCGGAGATACGCTGATTCGTCCTGGAGACCATGTCGTTGTATTCTGCCTGAGTATGATGATCAAGAAGATTGAGAAGTTCTTTAATTAAGTAATAGGTATTAGGTAATAAGTAATAAGTATTAGGTAATAGGTAATAACCTAGCTGCTTGTACTTGACATTATATCTGATACTTGGCGCATAATACTTAATACTTAATACCTAATACTTATTACTTAATACCTATTACTTAAAAATGATTAATTCGAGGATGATATATCGCATCATGGGGTTTCTGTTACTGATAGAAACGGCTATGTTAATGTGTTGCGGTGGTGTTTCACTATTTTACAAGGAAGATGATTTAAACAGTTTTCTGCTTTCATCAGCTATCACGGCCTTTGTAGGTGTGATTATGCTTGCTTTATTGGAAGAGGGGCCGAAAAGTCACTCAACCGCCGCGATGGATATGTGATTGTCAGTGTAGCCTGGATTGCTTTCTCCTTTTTGGAATGTTGCCCTATTATATAGGCGGGTATATTCCAAGTGTCACCGATGCTTCTTCGAGACAATGTCCGGCTTCAGCAGTACCGGTGCCACCATCATGAATAATATAGAATCAATGCCACACGGAATCCTTTTTCTGGCGGGCAATGACTCAGTGGATCGGTGGTCTGGGAATTGTATTCTTTACGATTGCCGTTCTTCCGATTTTCGGTATGGGAGGTATTCAGGTATTTGCCGCCGAAGCCAGCGGGCCGACTCATGACAAAGAAGTACATCCCCGTATTGGTGTTACCGCCAAATGGATCTGGGGCATCTATGCCGGTATGACGGGGACATTGATTATATTACTGGTATTCGGGGCATGGGACTTTTCGACAGTATCTGCCACGCTTTCACCACGACCAGTACAGGTGGGTTCTCCACCAAGCAGACAAGTATCGAATATTACCACTCGCCTTACATAGACTATGTAATATCTGTTTTCATGTTCCTCTCGGGAGTCAACTTCACGCTATTATTGCTGATGTTCAATGGAAAAATAAAAAGTTTATCCATGATGCCGAGCTGAAGTTTTATTTTATGTCTGTTGCCTTTTTCACGGTTTTTCATAGCAGTCTGGCTTTATCAGACCAGTTCGATGGGAGCGGAAGAGGCATTCCGGAAATCTCTGTTCAAGTAATCTCCCTACAGACTTCAACCGGTTTTTGCCACTGCCGACTATATGCTCTGGCCTTCCATTCTCTGGGGCTGTCTTCTTATCGTTATGATAATGGGCGCTTGCGCAGCAGTACGACAGGTGGTATCAAATGTATCCGCATGGTTATCCTCTTCAAAGTTGCCAAAAATGAATTTAAACATATTCTGCATCCCAATGCAGTATTGCCCGTACGGGTGAATAAACAGGTGATCTCCCCTCTATCCAGTCTACCGTACTGGCATTTACATTTTTGTATGCAATCATCGCCATTATCAGCATTCTTGTCATGATGGGCTTCGAGTGGGATTTCTCGAATCTATCGGAACGGTCATATCAAGTATAGGAAACATGGGACCGGGACTCGGCACGTGTGGCCCTGCCTTCTCGTGGAGTGAATTGCCTGATGCAGCCAAATGGTTGCTCTCCTTTTGATGCTTCTCGGACGTCTGGAGTTGTTTACAGTATTGCTGCTGTTCAGTTCTGATTTCTGGAAAAGAAATTAAATCAAATATCATACATAAAAAGGTGCCGACTGGCCAGTCGGGCACCACCATACAATAATTCAAACCTTTCTTATCTAAAGAAATATTATATTTTTCTCAGAACAATCTTTCTTACTACTGGCTTGTTGATTTCGTAGATCTTGGAAATCAGAACATCCATCTCTTTGTTCACGTGCGTCGCGAATTTTTTTTTTAAACATCATCTTTTGAATAAAGATCCCGACGTCCTTTCAACCACTCATGTTCTTCTCTACATTTTCATCCATCACTTCAATAGCCTTTCTGTCATTAGCAAACAAAAGCCTTTTTGTTGAAAAGAAACCAAACTGGCACCACGCATATTCTCTAAATGTTCTTTCAAGTTCCCAACGATACTCATTGAGGTGCATGATAGTTAATGCCTGCTGGTATTGTGGAGTTTAGATTCTGCAGCTAAATTTATACCCTTTGCCAAATCAAGCAGCATCCCCAGGTTCTATTTCTTGATCGTCAATCAACAGTTTATATTGCCCTTCAAACCGGTAACTTTCAGCAATTCAGTATTCATCTCTTCCATAAAAGGAACTTTTTTTTATAACTTCTGCCTGACTCTTCTAGAACCCCAGCCTCGTGCAATAGTATCCAAAGGATATGGTAACGCCTCTGCCAGATAATCAAAACTAATATCTTTACCTATTTTCTTAATATTTGAGATGGTACAACCTTCTGCCTTCACTGCTTGCTTCTTATTTGCATTGATTTCCATGTTGGCCACATCTTTACCAGCAAAACCTTGTGCTTTCAAGAAAAGATAAGCCATCACCATATGACCGTCATTGTCCGGATGGATACGATCGTTACCACAAAAAGAGTAAACTAGATCTTTTTGTTGAAGTTCCTGATTTATAGCTACCATAGGCGCATTCCAATCTGTAAATTCCCAACCATTTTTCTTGCAGCAGATTCTCTTTTGATATTCTATAATTCTCTTAATAGTCTCATTTTTTTTTTCTTAAAGACCGTATTATCCTTTATTTGCGCAGTTTCATCATAAGGAGAAGTTCCTGTCATTACGATACGAGTATGTGGCAATTCCTTGAAACGTTTTTCCATCTGCTGGAAGTTCTTGATGCTTTCCTGATACTGCTCACCAAATTTTTCTTTCGCATTATCACCATTATATAACCACAGAATCATTCATACCGAAAGTCACCATCAATACAGTAGATTTTTGCCCCAAAAAAAGTCACCATCCAAACGTTTATTCATATCACTACGCTGTATCACCACCAATACCTCCATTGAATACACAATAGGCATATTCGGGAAGCGGGTCATGTAATACAACCAGATAAATGAACCACCCCCACCATCCGTGTAATACTATTTCTCCTAAACACAGCTCTCGCTCACCTCCCTTAAAAGGTTTCACTTGTTCGAGTTAAACGCAGTAGTATATGCCAAACTGCTGCAACTAATACTAAAAACTTTTTCATGTTATCAATCTATATTTACAAATACTGTTAATCTACTATGAGGGATAATTTAATAGTATAAACTAAAATTTATCAACATTCACTTTCTTTTATTTTAAATTCTTCATTTTAAACAAGAAAACTCTGCCGGTACATCCTTGTCTCCATACTGGTATCCCGACGCTGCACTCTAGGTCCCAACGAATCAAGTGATTTACCCTTGAGGGGTATTATTTGCACAGATTGCCATAGCTTTTCCATCCAGACCCTTTATAAAAGTGGGAATTCCCTGTTCAACTTCCACTAAATATATCTCTTTACTTGCAAAGCTGAATCATAAAAGTACTGACTCAATATCGTCTTTCACCACTTTCAAAATAAAGTTTATTCTTCACCCCAAGCAATCAGGTTTATCATCGCCATACAAGGTCAATCCTTTCAGTCCTTTGCCTGTTCATTACTTCGTCTCACAGCTATAGCCTGTGGAGATTGAGGACATAAACATAATGCTGTACCATATATTTATTGTTATTCTTTGAGTACCGGATAAAAATAACTTTCCTTTTCTTTAGCACAGCGTGTATATCTGAATAAGGATAATTCCACGTCCAATCAACTTTCACTGATTCCCTTAAAATTATCTTCAAAATCCGAAAAGAGGCTCTTGCTTTTGTACCGACAAAAGGCTGTTCAGCTATAGCCAAATTCCCAGTCTTGAAACGCACCAATGATTATCCGTCATTTCCATTTCTTGCAAAAATCGGTTGACGCCCGATAAAGAAAACCATCTCCCTTCAAATAAGCGTGACATATATAAAACATACGACCATCAGATGTTCTCACCACAGTACCATGACCACATGATTTATAATCTCCTTCTCCGGCCATGAAGAATGGGGTTTCCAGAATATTTTTCATAAGGTCCACCATAATTCCTTGCACGTGCTACATACACATCATAGTCACTAGAAGGACCACAACATCCATGGGCAGCGTATACTATATAATAGTAGTCGCCTTCTTTAAAAATGGTGGTACTGTCCTTCCATACCGATTCCCTCATCTACTAAAAGAGTAAAGGTTCACCATCCAAATGCAAAACCATCAGCGGACAGTTTACATCCTAACAATTCTATCGGACGCGTATCCAAACCATAAAGCTTTCCAACTGGATATACAACTGCCCGTTATCATCATCGCCAAATGCATCGATAGCTTCCTTTTCCATACTCTACAATCGAACCATGATCGGTAAATTCATGTAAAGGAGAATCAGACATGCTTCTCCGATATATGATATCCCGGTACTTTTTTGGCGGGCAGTATAATAACAGTAAACTTTATTATTATGATAAACAATTCTGGTGCCCAAAAATGAATTAGAAGTCCAGGACGGTTTGCTTGGTAAAAACATGCCCTACCTGTTTCCAGTTTACCAGATCCTTCGAGGTAAACATTTGGATAAAAAGGCGCCCATTCCGAAAGAGGTACCCGTAGCATAATATGTATCTTCAATCCGAATGACAAAGGATCCGGTACATCTCCCCCGAATAACAGGATTTTGTGAAGTAGTTTTTGTTCTTGTGCCACCATTTGCAATGCAAAACAAATACCAAACAAAAGAGTCCTATCTTTTTTCATTGCATTTTATTTCTTAAAAGGATCATTACACAGCAACTGCTACACGTGAATCTGCACAACCATAATATAAGTACCATTTTCTGATTATGGAATACTAAACCTTCTATAAATACTGTTCCCGCGGGATATTGTCCGCTCTTCTCAAAATCTGATTCCGGAATATAGAATGGTTTATCAATCGGTTAAATCAATTTAGTCGGATCTTTAGCATCGAATAATGCTTGCCCGGCACAATAAGAATTAGCAGTATACAATGTATCACCCTCTGCACCTGACTTATTCTTACCATTATAAAGTAATAAAATACCTTTATCAGTCATGATTGCAGGTGGACCACACTCTGTCAAGTCACTATCAAATTTACCTTTACGAGGAGTAATTACTTTCAGAAAGTCTCCTTTTTTCATCAAGCATCGGTTCCCCAATTAATCAAATCCGTGGGAAGTAGCTACGTTCACAAACTTTTCTCCCCAATACATCCAATATTTTTCCATCAATTTTAGCAATCACTTGTTTGCCATCTACCAATTTTGTGACAATAGAAGCAGATTTGGAAAATTCATCAAAAAAAACGTCCGCCATATGCTTTTGCAAAAGCCGGACCATATTTTTCCCATATCTGAAGATCACGAGAAGTAGCTACGGCAAGACGGCCTGCTTACGATTCCATTGTGTATAAAGCATTACATAAAAGGCCATCATCTGTCACAGCAACTCGCGGATCTTCACATCCCCCCTGGCCATTCAATTCTTTCTGGTTATCATCTGCCGGATAAAATACAGGAACAGTCATCCGGTTAAAATGCAAACCATCATCAGAATAAGCATACCCTAAGCGAGAAGTGCGTGAACCAATTCCTACCGCCGAATTATCTTCTGCCCGGTAAAAGCACAACCACTTTTACCATCATAAATTGTAGCAGCCGAATTAAAAGTATCACTAGATTCCCCATGCTACCGAATCCTGCCTCATTGGGCAATAAAAACAGTAGTGGTATCAGGAGAGACAATTGGGTTAATACCTTCCGGACGTTGAAAATCCGCCCATGCCCAATCGGGGGAATTCGGATGTTTGCTTCTTCTCCACAGGAAGTAATCACTGCTGCAACCATCAGTAAATAAGCTATATGTTGAAATTTTCTTTTCATGATTGTTCTTTATAATAATTCATTAATTAAAAAGGAAAAGATGGTGGAACGACCTTTGCTCCCCCACTTCATGTCCGGTTTTACCCGAAAGTACTGTATTCGATAGTAGCTCCGCTGTTGAGCTGGTCCCAGTCTATCCATGTACTTTCATATGATTTTCCCGTTTAGTTTCATGGATTTGATATAGATGTCCTTTTCTGAACCTCCCTTTATCACAAATATCAATCACCTTTTTCAAATGTATTGACAGATGAAAGATTGGAGTATTTACCGTAAATCCCCCACACCCGGAATTTCCGGATAAAGCCCGATACAGGCAAACACATACCAAGCACCCATTGTGCCTAAATCGTCATTTCCCGGGGAGACCATCTATCTTACTTGAATATTGCTCATTCAACACACGATTAATGATTTCCTGTGTTTTTGTATGGACGACCAATCAATTATATATCCAAGGTATGTGGAAACTCGGCTCATTACCGGAAAGCAAACCATGCATCGTTATATCCGGCATCCAGGCGCGTAAAGAATTCATCCAACCGTTTCTCGGCTTTTTCCTTACCACCTATTATTTCTACCAGACCAGCAATATCATAAGGTACCATCCAAAAATAATTTTTATAAGTAGATTCACGGAAATCTTCACCAAAGAGATTTCCACGATCCGTCCGGATTACGTGATTGTAGCCAACCTGTGTCCGGATTATACAAATTCTTCCATGAACGGGCAAAATGGAAATAACGCCAACTGGCAAATTCATCTCCACTGCATGCAATGCAAACTGTCCGATAGCAAAATCTGCTGAGGTATACTCCAATTGAATAGATGCATTATAATAACCCTTATCCAAATATTGCTTCAATCCCGGGCGAGTCTCCACATCTTGCGACTTAGAACCCGGTTCCTCCGCTCCTTTCTCATAATCTTAAGATAGGTTTCGGATCATAATTACGAGCTCCGAAAGCATAGGCATTAGCAATCAGAATAGGAGTCGGATCTCCCTGCATTACCCTGTTTCAATATTAGCCATCACCCAACGAGGAAAGAGCCACCGGACTGTTCTGCAAACAATTGATGGGAAACAACAATATCGGAAGCTACCTCCGGATCAAGCATGGATAATAATTGAATTTGTGTACGATACGTATCCCAATTACTAAAAGAAGTATAGTGTTTAGAACGTGACTTATGCACTCTGAAATCCGCTCCCATATATTCCCCATTCACATCGCTACAAACATTCGGGTGAATGAAAAGAACGATATAAATCATGTATAGAATTGGGTCGTACGATCCCGGGATTGGTTGCCCTCCCACTTCAATCATACCCAAATACGATTCCATTTTTGCCTCCGCCTGATTCTGTATCTTTTGGAAATCATTCTGCATTTTTCGGCTTTCAAATTTTCACGTGCATTTTCTACTGAAACATAAGAAACTCCAATCTTATATTGAATATTCTTTTTTGTTTACATCAAAGTAAAGTATACACCAGAATACTCACCTTCTGCAAAGTTGTATTGGCATCAATTCTTCTCTCTTCCATGTACCGGTTTCAAAAAGCATCAGTATCAAACTCTGCTACAAAATAGACTTTATACGGAGTACGGAGCCCACAGAAATTTCCTCCTTCTGCATAACCTTCACACTTATTCGGGGCAGTAATAACAATTGCTGCTTGTTCAATAATAGGAGTTGCAGAAATACCTCCACCAATGATTATTGTACCATACTGTTGATCTGCCGGATATTCATAACTAGCCATCCCTGTTCGCTCGGTCACTGTCAGTTTTGCCTTGATATCCTCTTGCACCATAGCCTCATAATAACCGCATGTCCTTTTTCTTCAGATACATTTTATACGATAGTTGAGGATGTTATCAGGTGATATTTTCAGTTTTCCCTTCACAGGGAAAGTGGGAAAATTTCCCATATGTTCACAACCACCACCACTCAACTGATTGATAACGAATCCCGACCTTTTGGAAAAATAAGATGGAGTAAATTGTACCATCCCATAAGGATAAGTTGCTCCCGGATAAAGATATCCGGAAGTCAGTCCGGTACCTTTTGTTCCAATCAACGTATTGACTTGATGGACATAGTCACCAGCCACAGCTTGTGTTGTAACCATTCCTTCTAAAACAAGAGAGAATAATAAAATAAATAAGAATTTATGTTTCATTCCGATGTTCTTTAGTAGAGTCTATTTCGAATAAGAAACAGGAATACCACTAATAGTACCCTGTTTCTCGCTATTCGATAAAATCGATCGTATTATTGAACTTTATTCTTTTTGATTCTTTATTCTTTAGACAAAGAGAAAGGCGCAGCATACTTCGAAGTACATCTTTCTTTATTAGGCTGGCTTCCCATTTCAAATTTCAAGACTCCTCCTTCTGCTATATCATCATAATGGATATAGTTTTTATCTAAAAGTCTGCCATTCAAAGTAGCTGATTGTATATATAAATTTTCTTTACTATTTTCTGGTGCTTCAATCACAAACTTATTGCCATTTTCCATAGTTATGGTAGCCTTCTAAATAATGGGCTGCCAATCACATATTCATCTGTACCCGGGCAAACAGCATATATACCCAATGAGCTCAGAATATACCATGAAGACATACCGCCTTGGTCTTCATCACCCGGATAACCTTTTTTCTGTTGAATTATATAATCTCTCAACAATCTGACGTACCCAATATTGAGTTTTCCACGGCTGACCTGCATAGCAATACAAATAAGGCATGTGTTGAATCGGTTGATTTCCGTGTGCATATTGTCCCATATTAGCCAACTCCATTTCTTTTCATTTCATGAATAACTCCACCATAAGTGCCCGGTTTAATTATGTTAGGAATAGTAAATACAGAATCTATTTTAGTAGTAAACTTTTCATCACTTCCAAACAAGTCAATCAAGCCTTGTACATCATGGAACACTGACCATGTATAATGCCATGCATTTCCTTCACAGAAAGGCCCCCCATTCCAGTGGATCGAATGGTTCCTGCCATTTACCATCAACACCCTTTCCACGCATAAATCGATAGACTTATCAAAGACATTTTTATAGTTGTACATCTGACGGGCAAATACTTGGTAATGTTTATTTCAACCATTTTAGCAAGTTGATATCCGCAGAAATCATCATATGCATATTCCATAGTTTGTGCACTAGAACCCATTGATTCAGGATAAGGAACATATCCTAACTGGAAATATTCTTTTCCAGAATCCACGTCCGTTAGCACCACCCCAAGGACCTTTTATTCATTGCTTCATGCGCATAAGCCTTCAGTGCTTTTTCAGGATCAAAATCACGAATTCCTTTTGCCCATGCATCTGCCAGCAATGAAATAGAATGATTTCTAACATTCCTCCTGTTTCACCCGGGAAGACCATGAAGGCAACCAGCCGCATTGTTCCTGGCTGCCAAAAGAGCATTCATATAACGTCCTGCATTGTTGGATGCAAAATATTTGTCAAAGGGAATTGAGAACGGAATGTATCCCAAAATCCATTATCAGTATACATGTAACCATCATAAATTTTACCATTATATGGGCTATAATAATATGGTTCACCATTTTCTTTGCGTTCATAAAATTTGCGAGAGAATAAATTAGCACGGAAAAAGACAAGAGTAGAAAGTCTTCATCTGTTCGTCCGTACATCCTTCAACTACAATTCTATTCAATACTTCATTCCAAGTCTTCTGACCGCGTGCTTTCGTTACTTCCAGATTCTTATCTTTACCGAGTTCTTTATTTAAAGTTATCAGAGCCTGCTCTGCACTTATGTATGAGGAAGCTGCTTTTAGCCTGAACCTTCGAGCCTTTTTTAAATTTAATAAATGCACCATATCCTTTACCTGCTCCATCTAATTTCTGTGGAAACACTTCATCCTTTTGGTTTTCCCATACGCCGTAATCTTCGAAAGGTTTATCAAATTGAACAACAAAATAGTTACGGAATGATTTTGAATCGTTCACAAAACGTTGATTATTTACCCAACCGGAGATTTGTCTCTTAGCCGGATCAATTTTGATTTCACTCATATCCGTATATCCGTCAAGTACCAAATAAGCATCTCCCGTAGTAGGATAGGAAAAACGTAAATGTACACCACGGGTAGTCGGAGCCATTTCAGTAGTAATGCCATTATCGAATGTTACTTTATAATAATGAGGTTTAGCTATCTCATTATCGTGACTAAACTTGGTAGCACGAGCATCTTGATTTACAACCAGCTCCCCTACCATCGGCATGAAAGAATATACAGCATAATCACTCACCCAAGGACTACATTGATGTGATTGGCTAAAAGCACGAATCTTATCAACAGCATACATATACTTAAATCCATCCCCATTTTTTACCTGTTTGCGCAGACCACATATGCATACCATAAGGCATACCTGTAGTAGGATAAGTATTACCGTAGCTCAAACCAAAATTAGAATCGGTACCTTTGTAGCGTATTCACATACTGTACCAGATCTTTTAGCTGAGCATTCATCACAGTCGAATACAAAAAGAAGATAATTAAATAAACTAGTTTCTTCATGGTTTATTATTGAATATATTAATTAAATAAAGACTTACTATTTATTGACATAAGTAATACCTTTCCAATCATCAGTACGGAAAGGAGACATTGGCAGATCCGCACCGTTATACATATTGCATATCGGATAATCAGCCCATGCATAACGTACTGCAACCGGGAGGGTAACTTCAGATGAGGAAACAACAACTGTATTTCCTTCGATCACAGCATCTGCCCAATGAAATTTATGGTCTACACCAGCAATGGTAAATCCTTTTCGGCATTTCGCCATTCGCCGTCTTCAGACCACCATCAATATGATCAAAGAAGATACGAATTTTATTTCCTTCAATCTTATAAGATTTATATATCGGACCGGAATAAGGAATCTTCTCGCCATAAGTCTGCGCCCGGGCCGCTAATGCCAAGCGTCTACCCACTTCTTGCTTGTTCTTCGGATGAATATCAAACTCCTCACCTATATCAATTCGCCACAGCCATACCTGTATTTTGCAAATGTAAAGTCCGAGTTTGAGCTTCTCTCAATTCCGCCCAAGTAGATTCAACAGGAGCTGTTTGTTTCGCTGTAAAAAACTAGCTAACTGCACCATATAGAAAGGAAAATCATATCCCCAGCGATTTCTCCAATCAGTAATCATCAACGGCATTAAATCACGATACTGAAAAAGCCTCCCCGCATTTGATTCTCCCTGATACCAAATGGCTCCTTTGATAGCATAGGGAATCAGTGATTAAGCATAGCATTAAATAAGAAAGTAGGAGAATTCGATTCCATGACATATCAACAGGCATTGGTGCAACCTCTCTCATATCTAAAGAAACCTGATATTTCCAATACCAGCCAACTGGATAGCTTCTGTATCGGAAAGATGAAGTGAAATACTTTCAGGACTTCCATTGATACCACCAGTACCACCAGTATCCATTACACGTACAGCAATCACCGCTTTTCCCTTCTTCACAAGTTCTTTCGGAATCTTATAGCTTCTAGGTGCCATCCATCCTTCTGTATGTCCTATCTGTATACCATTGAAATAAGTAAAATCATTATCATCAATAACACCTAGATTCAAGATCAAATCTTTTCCTGCCCAACCAGTAGGAATATCAATTGTTTTCCTAAACCAAACAAGCCCACTAAATCCTGGTAAATCTTGTTCTTGCATCAAACCTGGAACTTTCATAGATTTCCATGCCGCATCGTTAAAATCAGGAGCTGCCCATATAGCCTCCCCCATTAACACACCCCCTTGTCAATTCTTTCAACTTCAGCTTTCCAAGTCTCAACATCTTCTTCAAACTTTTTCTTGCGTCCTTCCTGAGATGCAGGCAAAACCGACCAATGCTTCGAGTCTTTTCTTCATACTCGGTATAGTGGATAGTGCCTCATTACTGGTCCATGTTTCTATAATTGTTCCTCCCAAGATGTATCAATCAATCCTATTGGCACATTACGGTATTTATTCAAATCACGTCCAAAGAAGTAACCTGCTGCAGAAAAGTCCGCTACACTCTTTGATGTACACACTTGCCAACCATTCTCTTTTTACTGTAATATTCTCAACAGGTGTAGGACTCATCGCATTTTCTACCAATAAGAAACGAATATTAGGATAATTATTTGCCTCTTTCTTTCTCCTGTTCATAGTTCTTCACCTTACCCCAACCTTCTACCTGCATTTCCATGTTGGATTGCCCGGAACATATCCAAACTTCACCAATCATTACATTAGAAAGCTTCACCTTTTTACCATCAGAAATTGTAATATTATAAGGGCCACCCACTGGGGTAGCAACTTTCGTACTCCACTTCCCTTGTGCATCAGCCTGAATAGTATATTTTTTCTGATCCCATGAGGTCGTAATTTCTACTTTCTTATTAGGCTTAGACTCGCCCCCATATAGGGGCTTGCGTTTGTTGCTGTAACACCATATTATCCGAAAATATCGGAAGCAATTTCACTTGTGCAGAGAGTGTAACTCCCTAATAGAAAGAATAGAGAGATTACAAAATTCTTATTCATATTAACTACTTTTTTATAGTATACAATTTTTCAATTTACTTTATGACGAACAAATATACAATAACCACTAAACTAACTTCTTAAAAAGTAAAAGAGAATAATGTTTTTTATAGCAAACATTATTCTCTTGTTATCTAAACCCCTACTTATTTACTAGAAGCCCAACTGAACTCCAAAGTTTATAACACGCTGATTCATATAAGCATCACCAGCTGTATTGGTCTTAATTTCAGGGTCTTGCTGATATTTATCATAACCGGTAAAAGTCAGTAAGTTATAAGCATTTACATAAAAACGGACATTGTCTAAGAACTTAGGTAATGCTGTCTTGGGAAGTTGATAGCCCAAGTCAACAGTCTTCAAACGAATATACCATGCATTAATCAGCCAAAAATCCGAATTATAAGCAGAAGCACTATTTATTGTACCATCTTGCATTGTCAAACGTGGGAACTCAATACTTTCTCCATTTTCATAACGTTCCTGTGTCCAACGCTTTTGGTGAAGTGGCTGGAACTGACTCTTACCAGACTCAATCCCTGTTCCATTGATAGCAAAACTATAATCAAACGATCCTTGGAATAAAACACTGATACTAAACCCTTTCCAACTTCCTCCAATCGTCCATCCTAATGTTGTAGTAGGCAAGTTCGGTTTTGCCAATAGCACGTTTATCAAAATCATTGATAGTACCATCACCATTCAAATCTGCATACTTTAAGTCACCTGCCTGCACAGCAATATCAGGTTTAGCCGGAGCGTCCGCAGCACCAGAATTAATCTTTTTCAATATCTTCCGGTGTATAATAGCCAATCCAATGATAGCCAAAAAGGCTGCCCAATCTGTCTACCCGTTTCTCTCAACCATTCATATTTCTGTTGAGCCTCAGCTTTATAATCGACTCGATTCTTAGCATAAACCAAATACAAAATTGGTATTAAAATTGAAGTTACCAAAACGGTCTTGATAACCAAATCTGTCCATCAAAACCTTTATTGGTAGTTTCCTGCTATTTTCAGGAGACAAGCCGATACCTAATATGTCCGGAATATCATTTCTGGTAACTAGCTGATCATAACGTTTATCTATAAACCAGTCGAAAGTCAAGGAGAATTTATCAAACAAATTCATATCTACACCAACATTAAACTTTCTCGCTTTCTCCCACGTTACATTTAAATTTCCTAAATCACCTCTTTGATGCCACTAACACCAAAGTTGTTACCTTCACCAAAGTATAAGAATCACCTGTTTTATATACTTGCCGATACAGATAACGATCGCCGCTTGCTACATCTGACCCTACAAGACCATAGGAAGTTCTAAAACTTCAATAACTGCACATTCCTTCCCAACCAATCTACATTCTTGAAAAAGTCTTCTTGAGAGATAGCATAACCTATAGCCAATGCTGGAAAGAATCCGAAATTGTTATCTTTACCAAAAAACGATCGGTCCCATTATATGCCATGTTCAAATCTACCAAATATTTATTTTTTATATTTATAGCCTAGCTGCATCGTATAACCTTCGAAATTATTGGGAACAGCTGCATCCTTTTTCATTCGTTGTACTCTGACGATTGTACAAAAACATAACATTTACATCATGTGCATTATTGAAAACATGAGCATATTTCAAAGATGCTTTGATATTCAAATCTTTTGATAGCTTTATCTGTACTGTTATATACAAAATACTGCTCATAATCATAGTACTCCATTCAGATTGATATTATACAAACCTGTTGCAGAATCGTAATGATAAGTCGGATATCGTGTACGCATCACCGCACGATAATTTTCATCACTACTGGAATATGCCAATTGAAAATCAGCTGCAAGCCCTGGCGTTAAGAAGTCCATCTTCCATGTTGCACCATACAAAAATATTATTATCATTACGTCTAGTACGTTTATATCCTTCATTTGCCAAATCCGTGCGTTCAAATGTCGGTTTTCTATCTTGCGTATCATATAAATAAGCAAATGAACCATCCGATTCAAAAAGTGGAGCCGAATAAGGGTGCATTTTAGAGAAATCATAAAGCTCACCTGTTACATTCATATTGTACGGTTCATTGATATCCATGAAGCGTGAAGAAACGTCCAAACGCATATTGAAGTTATCAGTCACATCAAAATCAAGATTAGTGCGATAATTGAAACGACGATAGGAATAATTAGGATTCACACCATCACCAGAATTACCCCCAAAGTCTTTACCAAGCCATTCTGAGTAAAAATATCCCGCAGAAACAAAAAATATCTCAATTTCTTAGAACCACCTGAGACATCAACATTTATGTTCTCCTGAAAGGCCATTTTCTTAAAAATCTCATCATACCAATTGACATCAGGATGCCCATAAGATCAGTATGATCTCTGAAAGCGATCATATCGTCTTCAGTATACGGGAAATCAGACAAAGTACCATCATTCGTATGTGCTTCCTTTACTAATTGTAAAGATTCGTAAGTTCAGAAATTTAGGCGTACGAACTGGGGTTTGCATACCAGTTTCCAAACGTACATTAATTTTCGGTTTACCTGTTCCCCACGACGAGTCTTTACTACTAATACACCATTAGCACCTTTGGATACTATAGATGGCAGTAGTAGAAGCATCCTTCAATATTGATATACTTTCAATTTCGTGGACATTAATTTGAGACAACTGTTCATATAAGTATACTGCATGTCATCCACCTCATCCAATCATAATGGTTTATTACCATCATTATTCAATGAACTGACACCGTGGATAAAGAAGTCTGAAGTTACATCTTTACCTGGTTGACCAGACTGTTGTTGACTAAAAAACCTGGCAGCTTTCTCCTGTCAAAGCATTCTGTACACTACTAGTTGGAATATTTGAAATCTCACGTGCTCAGAGTTCCAATTAACTGCACCTGTCAACGTTATACGTTTAGCCTTTACCATAACCAACGACAACGACTTCATCCAAATTTGTTTGATCAGGAGCCAATTCTACATTCAGCATTTGCTGACTATTTACTTTAATGCTTTGTTTCTTAAAACCGATATAAGAAAACTCCAATACAGCACCTTTGTTTACATTTAATTGAAATTACCGTCAATATCGGTAATTGTACCCACTGTTGTACCTTGTATTTTTACATTTACCCCGGCAACAACTCACCGTCGGCTGAAGAGACAATTCCCTTCAAAACGAACGATTGACCGAACGCCGAGATAAAAGGCTTATACATACTAATATTAATAATAGTCTTTTCATAATATTACCACTTCGGATTTTGAATCATGTTATCATTCTTAACTACCTCATTATATGGGATCGGATATAAATAGCGTTTCACATCAAACGTCGTACTTAGACATCCACTTCATTGAAACTCGTAGTATTTCCTTTTTACCCTAATTCCAAACCTTCCAAAGGATTCTTAAATATCTCTTCAGCAATTCTCCATCTGCGAATATCCCAATATCGTTGTTCTTCAAATGCCATTTCAATACGCCGTTCGTTTTTGAATCACTTCACGCATCTCTGCCTGTGTCATATTTTTCTTAAGCCCATAAGGAGATTCATCATTACCTGATTCAATACCAGCACGTGCCCGCAATGCAATGATAGCATCGTACACATCCTGGAGAAGGAGAAGAAAGGTACTCATTCATTGCCTCTGCATAATTCAACAACATCTCTGCATAACGAAACATAACCCAAAGATGTATTTTTATTCCCATATTGAGACTCTTCACCAAATTTACCCATAAACTTACACATATAATAGCCTGTCTTAGAATATTCAGCAGAGTTAGATGGATTATTAACTCCTCCGATTGAAATATCAAGCGTATTATTCAACCAAGATGACCCATGATGCAGTATTGTATAATCCAAACGTGGATCACGGTTTTCATATGGATTACTCTGATTAAGAGTATATTTACTACCTTGTCCAGCAAACATGCCGTCCTTCATAGGGAAAGCGTCTACCAAATTTTTGAGTTGGAAGCGTACGTCCTTTTTACCTAAATTGTCACCAGAAAATCCTAAAGGCCCATTATTGCTTTCTATAGACTTATCTTCCCCCGGACGATAAAAATGACTTCAGGATTATTAGTTTTATTATAAAAACCCAAAAAGACGTCACGAAAATCCTGATTATCGCCATCAGATGTAGACTGTGTTAAACCATATGCCCCATTACCATTCGACCGTACTCATCAATAAATGTCTTGGCAGCTTTAGCCGCATCATTCCAACGCTTCTATCATAAGAAGCATAGCCTATCAATTCATTACCAATCTCAATAGGACGTTCATTAAATAAAGGACTCGCTGCATATAATAGTACTCGAGACTTTAAAGCCAGACAAGCCTCAATTTAGTAGGAGTATGTGCATATTGTTCAAAATCAGGCATTGATTGGTACGCAAATCATCTTAATATCATCTATTCATCACAAATATACTGTACACATTGCTCAAAGTATTTTTGGGATCTCCATATCATCAAATCAATATATGTACATCATCACCCATCAAAGGAACACCACCATAGCGTTTCACTAATTGAAATAGAAATAAGCCCTCAAGAAACGCGCTTCTGCTTTTTCATTGTAACATTCAATGGTTTGGT
>VOFC01006867.1_pt1 | contig 25793 bp, 27 predicted proteins | sample 5384161 | NCBI WGS metagenome assembly VOFC01 (sample SAMN12384722, study PRJNA508395) | human gut metagenome | isolation source: healthy gut B | host: Homo sapiens | reverse complement strand
CGATCTCATCGGCACAGTCACCCATGCCTGCGGCATGGTTGACGGAAACACAGATGCCCGCATAAGGAAGATCAAGCTCCCTGGCAAGGGCACACTCGGGATAAAGCGTCATGCCGATCATGTCAGCTCCGTCCCTGCACATGCGCCTCACCTCGGCCGCCGTCTCCAGTCTCGGACCCTGAGTGCACGCATAGACGCCCGCAGTCCTCACGCCCGCACCGAGCCTTTCCGCGGCCTCAACCAGTCTGTCGCTCAACGCCCTGTCGAACGGCCACGTCATGTCGACGTGCTTCATGCCGGCAGTCCCGAAGTCATCGTAATAAGTGACTTCACGGCCCCAGGTGTAGTCAAGCAGCTGATCGGGGACCGCAATGCGGCCGGGCCCCATGTCCGGCGCAACACCGCCCACGGTCCCGACGGCGATCACACCCTCCACGCCCGCCTTCTGCAGCGCCCAGATGTTTGCACGGTAGGGCACCCTGTGCGGGGCGAACTCATGCTTCACGCCGTGACGACGCAGGAAGACGATCGACCTTCCGCCGAGGCGTCCGAAGACAAGCGGTGCGCTCGGAGCCCCCCAGGGCGTTGTAATCTCAATTTCCTCGCAGTCCTCAATGACGTCGTTGCCGGTAAAGCCGGATCCGCCGATCAATGCAAGCATCTCACTTTCCTCAAAATGATTTCTTTCTCTGGCAACCGCCGACAGCAGGCGATCTTCAATTCTAAAAGAGCCGGGAACCTGATACGTGTATAGCCCTCGCACATTCCCGCTCCGTAACAGGGCCTTCCACCGCATCATGACGAAGCGCAGTTGAAAAATTGAACAACCACGCTCCGTCAATGCCTCTGCGGATCAGGCTCAGAAAAGGGCGCCCTGCTGCGGGCCTTCGTCGTCCGTTTTCCCCACCTCCGTCCCTGCAGCCCGTTTCTCTTCAGGATTGGCAGGTGTGTCGGAAGCAGCCTGAGTACTGACCGCCCCCTCGGCCGCCGCCTTCTCCTCTTTCCTCAGCCTCAGGCGTCACAACAAGCTTTTCGCTTGAAACGCCGCCCTCGAGCATGGCAAGGAGAGTTTCCTCGTCGATCACCTTCACACCCAGTGTCTGCGCCTTCTCGAGCTTGGAACCCGCCTCCGCACCCGCAACCACGAAGTCGGTCTTTTTGCTGACGGAACCCGACACCTTGGCGCCCGCCGCGATGAGACGGTCTTTTGCTTCGTCGCGCGTGAGCGTGGGCAAGGTCCCCGTCAGCACGAAGGTTTTGCCCGCAACCTCGGAGGCCTCCGCTGCAGGCCTGGGCTCCACCACGGGCCAGACGACGCCGGAGGCAACGAGCGCCTCGATCACGGTTCGGTTGTGCGGCTCCTTCAGGAAGGCATGAATGCTCTCGGCGATGATCTCACCCACGTCATCAACCTTTGTGAGCGCCTCCACGTCGGCGGCCTCAAGATTGGCAAGCGTGCAGTGCTGCGCAAGCGACAACGCGGTCGCCTCACCCACATGCCTGCATCCGAGCGCGAAAATGAAGCGGGCGAACGTCGTGTGCTTCGCCTTCCCGATGCTTTCAAGCAGGTTCGAAGCGGCCTTCGGCCCCATGCGCTTGACGGGCTTCTCAAGATCCTTCGTCGCCGTTGTCGGCGCGATGAGATCCTCAGGCTTGAGCGTGAAGATGTCGGCCGGACTCTTCACCAGCCCTTCGTCCACAAGCATGTTGACGATCTTCTCACCGAGCCCGTCGATGCCCATGGCCCTGCGGGAGGCAAAGTGAACGAGGGAGAGCTTCATCTGCGCCGGACAGTACAGACCGCCCGTGCATCGCGGATCGTGGCCGACCCACAGACAGGGCAGACGGACGGCATTGCAAACGGCACGGTACCCTCTGGACGGCGCTCGTGCACGACGCGCACCACCTCGGGAATCACGTCCCCCGCCCTGCGGACCACGACCGTGTCGCCGGGCGCAGATCAAGGCCCGCAATATGGTCCTCGTTGTGAAGAGTGGCGTTCGAGACGGTCACGCCGCCGACGAAAACGGGCTTCAAGCGCGCGACAGGCGTGAGCTTGCCGTGCGCCCGACTTGAATGTCGATGGCTTCGCAGACCGTCAGAGCCTCTTCGGGCGGGTACTTGTGGGCGCAGGCCCAGCGGGGCTCGCGAGCAATGAAGCCGAGCTCCCTCTGAAGCTCAAGACTGTCCACCTTGTAGACGACGCCGTCGATGTCGAAGGGCAGCGTGTGTCTGATCTCTGCCACCTCATCATGAAAGGTCGCGAGCGCTGTCGGCCCCTCGACCCTTCGGCGGACGTCCGCAACAGGGAACCCGAGCGACGCAAGTCTGTCGAGAACTTCCGTCTGCGTGGGCGCGAATTCGCCGCCCGAGACTTCACCCAGCGCATAGGCGTAAAAATGAAGCGTCCTGCGTGCGGTCACTGCAGGATCGAGCTGGCGCAGGGACCCCCGCCGCCGCATTTCTCGGATTGACGAAGGTCTTTTGCCCCTCCTCTGCCTGACGGCGGTTGAGCGCCTCGAAGTCGTCGCGATGCATGATCACCTCGCCGCGCACCTCCAGCACGTCGGGGAAGTCGCCCTCCAGACGAAGCGGGATCGTGCGGATCGTGCGCGCATTCGCGGTCACGTCCTCCCCTGCACTGCCGTCGCCGCGAGTGGCGGCCTGTACGAGAACGCCCTTTTCATAACGAAGATTCGTTGCCAGACCGTCAAACTTGAGCTCGCAGTCGTACGCCACGGCAGGATCCTCATCCGCGAGCCCGAGTTCGCTGCGCACGCGGCGATCGAATGCCGCCGCACCCTCGCTCGAAAAGTCGGTCTCGGTGTGAATGGAGAGCATCGGCACGGCGTGCACGACTTTTGCAAGGTCGCTTCGAACGGCACCGCCCACGCGGATCGTGGGCGAGGCAGGACTCTTCCATTCAGGAAATCTGGCCTCAAGAGCCTTGAGCTCATTGAACGTGCGGTCGTATTCGGCGTCGGGAACGCTCGGATTGTCAAGCACGTAGTACTCGTAGTCCCAGGTCTCTACGAGCTTCTCGAGCTCGCGCATGCGGGCGGGGGCCCTGGAGGGCTCGATCGCCGCAGCCTTTGCGGCACCGTCGAAGTCGTCGTTCGCGAGGGTTTCAGTCTTTGTCGGGTCGGTCATGTCTTGCATTCCGAAGAAGCGAAGAAGAAAAAGCCCGCCGCCGGGCGGCTTGCGTCCGAATGCGGCGGGCAGTGAATGATGCTTTTGACGCGGATCCTGCGTCAGGCGCTTCTCGAGAAGAGGAGCCTTGCGCGCTCGGAGCCGGGACGCACGCCGCTGGCGGCCATCTGCGCGTCCTGATGCTCGATCTCGTCCTGAAGGATCAGGCCGCCTGCAGCCTCGATGCGGTTGCCCGCGCCGTCGACCCAGACGCCGCCGAGATGGCAGGCGATGTGGTTTGCAAGCTGGAAGAAGCGCTTGAGGTCGCCGCGCGGCACGTTGGCAAGGGGGGACGTCAAAGAAAGGCGCAGCTGGGAGGAGTCGGCACCCGCCAGCGAGAGCGTCATCAGAGGCTCTCTGAACCTTCGTCGATTCGAAGCTCCCAGCGGCCGCTCGCGCTGACGAAGCCCGCGCCCTCGGCAACCTTCGTCACCTCCTCGAGGGTGAGCCCCCTCACGCGGAGCGGGGACGATCGAAACCTCAAGAAGCTTGTCGTAGTAGTGAATGAAGCAGGAGATCTGAACAGCCGTCGAGACCGCCGTCTTGATGTCGCAGGATGTGCGCACGTCAACGTCGTTCTGGGCGGCAGTCTGCTCGAGCACCTGCAGGAAGCTCGAGGCGGAAACGTCGTCAAGCACGGCGGCACGATTGGCGATCAGGATCGTCGCGACGATGTGAACGGCCTCCGCAGGCAGACATTCGGACGGATAGTAGAGGCCGTCCTCAGCGGACTTCGCCCAAAGCGACACGGGCAGCGGCAGCGAAAGCTGTCGGATCTGCGTGACAAGGGAGTCCATGGAACCGAGCGGGAAGGTCTTGCCTTCATAGGGCGTCACGTCGAGCACCCACTGGATGCCGTGGTCGACGGGCGGCTTTTTCGATGCCGGCGATGCGGCCTGCCTTTCGCGCCGCGGGCGGCCTCGCGCTCAAGGCGCGCCTTCTGCTCCTCGGCGAAACGCTCGTAGACGGGCGGCTTTTCAGACGGAAGGTCGTCCCTGAGGCAGACTGAACCGCCTCGTGCGGCTCGTCGTCGTCCACCATGTCCTCGAGCTGAGGCTCGACGCGAGGCTCGGGCTTCTCTTCGGCGAGCACGTCCTTGCGAACGTCGCCTCCGCCTGCAGGCGGGCCTTTCGGCTTGCGCGCATGCGGCGCTCCTCGCGCATCGAGCGCCAGAAGAAGAAGGCAATGACCACCAGGGCGGCCACGATAAGAATGATCTGAGTCTGACTCATTTGAATTATGTCCGGCTTTGTGGGCGCCCGACGCGGGCGCAGCTTCTGTTGATTGTACGCACTTTTGACGGATTCGCCACGACGCGCGTGCGGGACGCGGAACCGCAGGCGTCAGTTCGCCATGCGGACCGCGTTCTCGATGTCGACGCTCACGACGCGGCTCACGCCGGGCTCCTTCATCGTTACGCCCACAAGCGCTCCCGCGAACTCCATCGTCACGCGATGATGCGTGATCATGAGGAACTGCGTCTCGCTCGACATGCGGCGGCACAGACCTGCAAGCCTCGCCTGATTGGCCTCGTCAAGGGGTGCATCCACTTCGTCAAGCAGGCAGAAGGGAGCGGGATTGAGCCTGAAGATCGCAAAGACGAGCGCCGTGGCCGCGAGGGCCTGCTCGCCGCCCGAAAGCAGCTTCACGCCCGCGTTCTTCTTGCCCGGCGGCTGAGCCTTCACCTCGACGCCCGCGTTGAGCACGTCGTCTCCCGACATGACGAGCGAGGCGACGCCGCCTCCGAAGAGCTCGAGAACGTCTCGGCAAAGTGACCGTTCACCTCCTCGAACGTCTCCCTGAGACGTCCTCTGGTCTCCGCATCGATCTTTCTGATGGCGGCCTCCAGAGTTTCAATGCCCTTTTCAAGGTCCTCCACCTGTCTGGCCGTCGCCTCGAGCGTCCTTCTCACCGCCTCGAGGTGCTCGAGCGCGGCATGATTGACGGGACCCAATCCTGCAATCTCGCTGATGAGCCTCAGCACCTTGGCGCGAAGGCTCTTGAGCCTTCTGCGGACGCCCGCCGCGCGACGCGCAAGATCCGTCCTGTCGGCCTTGAGCTCATCGAGCCTCTCCTCAAACTGAGTCCGAAGGCTTTCCTTCATCTGCTGCTCGACTCTCTTGACGCCGAGCGCCTCCGTCATGGGCATGACGTCCGCCTGCGCGGCCTGCCAGCGGCCCTGAGCCTCGGTGAGCGCAAGTCTGGCCGCGGCCGTCGCGTCGCGACGTGCGGCATGCGCACGCTCCGCCTCTTCAAGCACCTTGAGGGCAGCGGCCGACGCCGCGTCGCCGAGCACCTTCGCGCTCTCTCCTCAAGGAGCCTGAGGCCTCGACAAGACGCGCCTCCTCTCGGGCGATGTCGCTTCGAAGAGCCGCCTCGCTCTGTGCATACAGACGGGCCGACTCCGAAAGCTGCCGCAGCTTCGCGCGTGCCAACTCCGCCTTGTGCCTCACGGCCGCAAGCGCAGCCGTCTTCGTCTTGAAGCGCATGTCGGCTCGCGCAAGTTCGGACGTGAATCCTGCGGCAGCGCACGGCGCGTTCTGACGCCGCCTCCGCCTCGTCTGCCGCTACGCCCGCCTCTTCGGCAAGCGCTCTGGCCTCCTCGCCTTCGGCCTCAAGCTCCTCCCTGCTGCGACGCAGATCGGCAAGACGGGTCTCGTGGGGCCGCCACCGCCGCCTCCGCCGCCTTGATCCTGAGCCTCTGGTCGGCCACCCCCGCCTCAGCAGCACGGGCGCCCTGAGCCGAAGTGCGTGCGGTCCGTTCAGCGGCCTCGGCCGCCGCTCCGGCCGCATTCCTGTCGTCATCAAGCTTGCCCAGCCTGTCCTCAAGCTCATGAAGGCAGTCCCTGAGTGCGGAGATCTCCTGCTGGCGAGAGAGCACGGACTGTCCCGGATCGCTCGCCGTCCAGACGACAAGGCTTCGGCTCGTGAGCCGGTCGCCCTTCGGAGTCACCAGCGTGACGCCTTCGGGAAGCCTGGCTCAAAGCCAGCCCCTCCGAAAGGCTCTTCACGCAGTAGACGTTCGCCGCAACGTCCGCGAGAGCCGCCGTCGCGTCGGACGAACGGCACCTGACGTGCGAGGTGATGGGTTCCAGCCTGACGCCGTCGAGCTCGAGTGCAGGGCGGCCCTCCTGCGTTCCCTCACCTCGTTCAACGAACGAGATGGCGGCGGGCGGCCGGCGGCTCTCAGCCCTGAGCCATGCCGAGCCGGCTCAAGAAGCGTGCTCCCAGCCTCGATCCGACAACGGCCTCGACGGCCGTCACCCATTCGGGGTCGGCCGAAAGCGCCTCGGACAGGCGCGGAAGACCGTCAAGCCCTTCGGCGGCCTCGAATTCGGCAAGCCGCCCCTTTGCCTGAGCCCCCCGCCTCGACGGCCTCAAGGGGCGTCGAGCTTCGCGGCCGTTTCCTTTCCTGAGCAAGAGCCGCAAAATAAGCCTCGTTGGCGGCGTCTCCTTCTGCGTCTCGCCTCTGCTGCCGCCTCAGCCGCCTCCTCTTCAAGTGCACGCGCCTCCTCTGCGGCGGCCTGAGCCTCCTCGAAGTCGAGCTTCATCGCCTCGAGCCCCTCCTTGTCAGGCGCTTCGAGCGTTCCCTCGGAAGCTGCAAGCCTCAGAAGACGCTGTCTGAGATCCTCGGCACGGCACTCGGCCGCCTCAAGCCGCGCATGTGCAACACGTGCCTGAGCCTTACTCGGCTCTTCGAGCTTCGGCCGCGCGGGCATTGACGTCGTTCAGGGCGTCCTCGGCGGAGAGAACCTCCTCCTGTGCCGCAGCCTCCCTCTTCGCCCGAGAGCGCAATCGTCTCCTCAAGCTCGTCAGTCTCGGATGCCTGGGCCTCTCTGGCGGAAACAGTCTCGGCAAGGCGCCTTTCCTTGGCCGCCTTTGCCTCTCGGGCTTCGGCTGCGGCTCTTTCCGCTCCGGCCCTGCGTTCGCGCTGCCGTCTTTCCTCGGCTTCGGCTTTGGTGAGCGCACGTTCGGCCTGCCTCAGTCCTGCAGCGGCCTCAAGCTCCTTCGCCTCAGCCTCGCGTGCCGCGGACTCGAGCGCGGGAAGCGACGCCGCTTCACGGGCGGCGTCGGCCTTTCTGGCCTCGATCTCGGCCTCGCCGCGCGCAATGTCGGCGGCAATCCCGTCGAGCGTTCTTTTCACGTCCTCATACTGGATCCAGTACCAGAGGGATTCGGCGGCGTTGCGCTCGTCCGTGAGCGCACGCCACTTCCTGCGAGCTGCGCCTCGCCCTCAAGCCTTTGCGGCCTCCTCTTCCTTGACGGCCTGCATGTCGCGCACGCGCTCGAGGTTGCCCCTCGTCTGACTGAGAAGCGACTCCGTCTCCCTGCGTCGCTCGCGGTAGAGCGAGACGCCCGCGGCCTCCTCTAGATAGACGCGCATCTCCTCGGGCTTGGCGCGGATGAAGTTCGAGATCATCCCCTGGGAGATGATGGCGTAGCTGCGAGGCCCGAGCCCCGTGCCGAGGAAGATCTCCTGCACGTCTCGGCGGCGCACCTGCTGATGATTGATGTAGTAGGCGGACTGACCTTCGGCCGTCACGACTCGCTTGACGCTGATTTCGCCGAATTCCGACCACGCCCCCTTGAGGCGTCCGTCGTCGTTCGTGAGGATGAGCTCCACGCTCGCGCGCCCCGAGAGCGTGGCGCGTGGTCGAGCCCGCGAAGATCAGCTCACGCATCGAGGACGAGCCGCGCAGTTCAGAGACGCGCGCCTCGCCGAGCACCCAGCGAACGGCGTCGATGATGTTCGACTTGCCGCAGCCGTTGGGTCCGACGATCCCGACAACGGGATGCTCGAGCTCGATGAGCGCCGGATCGGCAAAGCTCTTGAAGCCTGCGAGCTTGATCTGACGTAAGCGCAAGAAGGTCTCCTGAAAAGGTGCGGCCGGTTGATGGAAGGCCCGTTGCGCCGCAGACCGGCGGCGCAAACAGGCGTGTCTGCCTATTCTAAATGAGGGCCGCCCGCGGGACATCCCCCCTGCACGGACGGTCTCCCCCGCCGACCTTATAATGTCGGGCATCGCCGCAGACGCGCCGTGTCCGATCCTTCGGACCTGCGCATCGCCTGCGCGCCCTCCGTTTTCCGCGTTCCCGCGGGCGCCGCATTCGCCGCGTCCGCCCCTTTACTGGATACCGCCATGTACGAAATTGCTCCGCTGCTTGATGACCCCATTCACAATCTGAAGACCATCCGCGACGTCTTCCGCTGGGCGATCACGGAAATGGAAAACGCCGAGATCTCCTACGGCCACGGCTCTCCCGACAGTTGGGAGGAAGCCTCCTTCCTCATCTGCCGTGGCCTCAAGCTTCCGTTCGACCACTTCGACATGTTCCTCGACGCCGCGCTCACGCACAACGAGCTCTCCCGACTCGTGCACCTCATCGACCGCCGCGTCCACGAAAAGGTCCCGACCGCCTACCTGCTGCGCGAGGCCTGGCTCACCGAGCACCGCTTCTACATCGACGAGCGTGCGCTGATTCCGCGCTCCTACATTGCCGAGCTTCTTGAGGAGGACCTCGCCCCCTGGGTCGAGGATCCGTATGAAGTGGGCAGCGTGCTCGACCTCTGCACGGGTTCGGGCTGCCTCGCAATTCTCGCCCAGGGCACCTTCCCGAACGCCGAAGTGACGGGCTCCGACCTCTCGCCCGACGCGCTCGAGGTCGCCAAAATCAACCGCCGCGACTACGGCATGGAGGAGACGCTCGAGCTCGTTCAGGGCGACCTCTTTGAAAACCTGCAGGGCCGCACGTTCGACATCATCATCTCCAACCCGCCCTACGTCACGCAGGCGAGCATGGACACGCTGCCCTCCGAATACCGTCACGAGCCCGCCATGGCGCTCGGCGCAGGCGACGACGGCATGGACGTCGTGCGCCGCATGCTTCCCGAAGCTGCCGCACATCTCAATGACGGCGGCATGATCATCGTCGAAGTGGGCGACGGCGCCGAAGCGGTCGAGGCGACCTTCCCCGGCCTCGAGATCATCTGGCTCGCCACCTCGGGCGGCGACGACCAGGTCTTCCTCGTCACGAAGGAAGCGCTCCTCAACTACTTCGAACAGTAATCCAGCGTCATGCTCCGACTTCTCAACCTTGCGCTCTCCCGCGGCACCCGCGTCCTCTACCGTCATGCGACGCTCACTGCGGCGCCGGGCGAGCGCATCGGCCTCGTCGGCCCCAACGGCTGCGGCAAGTCCACGCTCTTTGCGGCCATGCTCGGCGACCTCTCTCCCGAAGACGGCGACATCGAGACGCCGCCCCGCGACAGGATCGCCCACGTGGCGCAGTCCTTCGTCGCCGACAACGTCCCCGCCGTCGACTTCGTTCTCGGGGGGCACGCTCCCCTGATCGCCGCCCGCGCGGCACTCGCCGAAGCCGAAAAGGCAGGCGACGACATGCGTCTTGCTCAGGCCCACGCCAATCTTGCCGAGCTCAACGAAGGCGCGATCGTCGCACAGGCCCGTACCATCCTTGCGGGTCTCGGCTTCAGCCAGACCGACGTCGACCGCCCCGTCTACGACTTCTCGGGCGGCTGGCGAAACCGCATCGCGCTCGCACGCGCCCTGATGTGCCCCGCCGACCTGCTTCTCCTTGACGAGCCGACGAACCATCTCGACATCGACTCGCTCATCTGGCTCGAGAACTGGCTGCGCCGCGTCGAGGCGACCGTCGTCATCATCTCGCATGACCGCGAGTTTCTGGACCGCGCCGTCACGACGATCTGGTCCGTCGAGGACGACACCGTCTGCCGCTACGCAGGCAACTACTCCGCCTTCGAGTCCCAGCGCATCGAAAAGCTCAGGCTGCAGGATGCGGCCGCCAAGGCCTACGAGCGCGAGGCGTCCCATCTCTCGAGCTTCATCGAGCGCTTCCGCGCCAAGGCGACGAAGGCCCGTCAGGCCCAGTCCCGCATCAAGATGCTCGAAAAGCTCAAAGCCGTCGAGCCTGTGCGCGCCAAGCGCGAGTGGCGCTTCGAATTTCCGAAGCCCGTGCGCCTGCCCGAGCATCTCGTCGACACGGAGAACCTGCGCCTCGGCTATGACGAGCGCGTCGTGATCGACCGCGTCACGCTCTCGATTCGCTCGGGCGAGCGCATCGGCATCCTCGGTGTCAACGGCGCAGGCAAGTCCACGCTCGTCAAGGGCATCGTCGGAGACCTTGCTCCGATGGCGGGCGAACTTCGTCGCGGCCAGGGTCTCGAGATCGGCTATTTCGCTCAGCATCAGCTCGATCAGCTGCGTCCCGACGAAAGTCCGCTCGAGCACATGCGCCGCATGGCGCCCGACGTGCGCGAGCAGGACCTTCGCGACTACCTCGGCATCTACCGCTTCTCGGGCGACTTTGCGTCTGCCCCCCGTCGGCCCGATGTCGGGCGGCGAGAAGGCCCGCCTTGCGCTCGCACTCCTCGCCTGGCGCAAGCCCAACCTTCTGGTGCTCGACGAACCGACGAACCACCTCGACATGGAGACGCGCGAGGCCCTGACCATGGCGCTCTCCACCTATGAGGGCGCAGTGCTGATCGTCTCGCATGACCGCCATCTTCTGCGTGCCACGACCGAGCGCCTCATCCTCGTGCACGACGGGGCCGTCCAGCCCTATGACGGCGACCTTGACGACTACGCCCAGCTCGTGCTTGAACACCGCCGCACCACGGTCGCAGCCGAAAAGGCGGCGAATCAGGCCGAAAGGCTTGAGTCCGGCGAGCGCGAGCCCTCCCAGAACCGCAAGGAGGCCCGCCGTGCCGAGGCTCAGGAGCGCCAGCGCATCGCCGCCCTGCGCAAGCCCCTGCAGAAGGAGCTTGCCAAGGTCGAAAAGGAACTCGCGCAGAAGAACGAGGAGCTCAGGAAGCTCTCCGATCGCCTTGCCGACGGCGACTTCTACACCTCGACTGATCCCGACGAAGTGGCCCGCGTGCTTCGCGAACACGGCGAGCTCAAGCCCGTCGTCGAGGAGCTCGAAATGCGCTGGCTCGAACTCTCCGAGGAAATCGAGGCCGTCTGCTGACGTCCTCCGAGCCGCACCTTTTCTGCAAGGCCGTCCCGCAAATGGGCGGCCTTTCTTCATTCGGCCCCACCGACCGATGCGAAAGGCATGCGCATCGGCTCCTCACGCGTCCCGCGCCCTCTTTTGCTGATATGATTCACGCAAATCGGAAAGCCCCGGCGGCCCTCAGGGGCCGTCACGACCAGGGGTCCTTCCTCCCGACAACGCCCTTTCCGCCCGTACGGAGTCCCACATGCGCAGATACAACATTGCAGCGACGCCCGGCACGCTGCACGCCTTCAAGTCCAAACGCGTCGTCGTCGACCTCAACAAGGCCGACCTCACGAGCGTCTCGGCCGTCGTGATGACGGCCGACGAGGCGCTCTCGCCAGCTCGAACGCGTCGAGGCGACGGCGTTCGGCATTCCCGTCATTCTGCTCAACAACGGCGCCAAGCTCCCGACCGAGCTCTTCGGCAAGGTCGTCTCCGTCATCAACTCCCAGCCCGACAACGTCGGCCTCTACGGTCGCCTGATCGACGCCGCCGCCCAGAAGTACGAGGATCAGATTCTTCCGCCCTTCTTCGGCAAGATGGAGTCCTACGTCCGCAACGGCAACGTGCACTTCGACTGTCCGGGTCATCAGGGCGGCGCCTTCTTCCGCCGTCATCCGGCAGGCCGTCAGTTCGCCGACTTCTTCGGCGAAAACGTCTTCCGCTCCGACCTCTGCAACGCCGACGTCGCGATGGGCGACCTGCTCATCCACGAAGGCGTGCCCCGTGCCGCCCAGATGGCGGCCGCCAAGATCTACAACGCCGACAAGACGTACTTCGTCCTCAACGGCACCTCCGCCTCCAACAAGGTCGTGCTCAACGCGCTTCTCACGCCGGGCGATCTGGTGCTCTTCGACCGCAACAACCACAAGTCGAACCATCACGGCGCGCTCATTCAGGCGGGCGCGACTCCCGTCTACCTCGAGACCGCCCGCAACAGCTACGGCTTCATCGGCGGCATCGACGACCACTGCTTCGACGAGAAGTACCTGCGCGAGCTCATCCGCGAGGTTGCGCCCGAGCGCGCCGATGAAAAGCGCCCGTTTCGCCTCGCCGTCATCCAGCTTGGCACCTACGACGGCACGATCTACAACGCCCGTCAGGTGGTCGACCGCATCGGCCGCCTGTGCGACTACATCCTCTTCGACTCCGCCTGGGTCGGCTACGAACAGTTCATCCCGATGATGAAGGACTGCTCGCCGCTCCTGCTCGACCTCGGTCCCGAGGATCCCGGCATCTTCGTGACGCAGTCCGTCCACAAGCAACAGGCCGGCTTCTCGCAGACCTCCCAGATCCACAAGAAGGACCTTCACATCAAGGGCCAGAAGCGTTACTGCACCCACAAGCGCCTCAACAACGCCTTCATGATGCACGCGTCCACCTCGCCCTTCTATCCGCTCTTCGCCGCGCTCGACGTCAACGCGAAGATGCACGAGGGTGAATCCGGCCGCCGCCTCTGGGCCGACTGCGTGCGCGTCGCGATCGATGCGCGCAAGGAAATGCTCGCCTGCTGCCACTACATCAAGCCCTTCATTCCGCCCACGGTCGACGGCAAGGCCTGGGACAGCTATCCGACGGAGCAGATCGCGACCGACATCCGGTTCTTCGCCTTCAATCCCAAGGACAAGTGGCACCACTTCGAAGGCTATGCACCGCAGCAGTACTTCGTCGACCCGTGCAAATTCCTGCTCACCACGCCGGGCATCAACGCCACGACGGGTGAGTACTCCGACTTCGGCATTCCCGCCTCCATTCTCGCGAGCTTCCTTCGCGAGAACGGCGTCGTCCCCGAAAAGAGCGACCTCAACTCGATCCTCTTCCTGATGACGCCCGCCGAGGACCATGCCAAGATGGCGCACCTCATCACGCAGATCGCCCGCTTCGAGAGCTTCGTCGACGATGACGCGCCGCTCTCCGAAGTGCTCCCCGAGCTCTATAACGCCCACAAGGAGCGCTACAAGGGCTACACGATCCGCGAGCTCTGCCAGGAGATGCATGACTTCTACAAGTCCGTCAACGTCAAGGGCCTCCAGAAGGCGATGTTCCGCAAGGAGTACTTCCCCAGGCGTGTGCTCAACGCTCAGGAGGCCAACTACGAGTTCATCCGCGACAACGTCGAGCTCGTGCGCCTGAGCGAGGCCGAGGGGTCGAGTGGGCGTCGAGGGCGCGCTTCCCTACCCGCCGGGCGTCCTCTGCCTGGTACCTGGCGAAGTCTGGGGCGGCGCCGTGCTGCAGTACTTCCTCGCCCTTGAGCAGGGCATCAACCTCTTCCCGGGCTTTGCACCCGAGCTGCAGGGCGTCTACATCGAGGAGGACGAGGACGGCCGTCAGGTCGCCTGGGCCAACGTGCTCACGCACGAGCGCGAGACCGAACTCCTCGGCAAAGCCCTCTGACCTCGATTCCGTCGGGAAACGGCCCGGAAGCCCCCGGGCCTTTTTTGTCTCCGGTTCCGCAGGCTAAGCACATTCTCCTAGAGACGATTACCTATCAGGCGTTTTCAGTGAAGAAAACTTGAGGTATTACCTTTCACGGATGCACGGCATCCCGCAAAATGAATCCATCGGACGGCCGCATACGCATTCGATTTCCCATACCAACAGGCCGCCCCCAAGGAGTTCATCATGCAAAAGCGCACCTTCATCAAGTCTCTCGCCGCCGTCACGGCGCTCAGCGCCATAGTTCTTCTCACGGGCTGCGACGAGGAAAAAGGCGGTGGCTGAAAAGCCCTTCCGCGTGGGCGTGACCGCTGGTCCGCACGCCGCCATCGTCACCGAAGCCGCAAAGGTCGCGGCGAAGAACGGCCTCAAGGTCGAGGTGGTCGAGTTCACCGACTACGTGACGCCCGACACGGCCCTCAACGACGGCGCGCTTGACGCCGCGGTCTACCAGCACGAGCCCTTCCTTCTCAACTTCAACAAGCAGAAGGGCACGAAGCTCGCCAACGTGGGCAACGCCGTGGTGCAGCCGATGGGCTTCTACTCCAACAAGGTGAAGTCCGTTGCCGACATTCCCGAAGGGGCGGTCATCTCCGTGCCGAACGATCCGACGAACTGCGGACGTGGTCTTCTCCTCCTGCAGGCCGCGGGCCTCATCAAGCTTCCCGAAGGCATGGGCAGCGAGGCCTCTCTCGCCGACATCGTCGAGAACAAGCGCAACCTGAAGATCAGGAGCTCGAGGCCGCCCAGTTGCCCCGTAGCCTCGATGATGCGCTCGTCGCCGTCATTCCGATGAACTACGTCATCAGCGCGGGCCTCTCCCCGCAGAAGCAGGGCTTCTACTTCGAGTCCCTCGAGGCGCCGTTCGCGCTCATCATCATCGCCGCGCATCAGGACCGCAGGAACGACAAGAGCGTTCAGGACTTCGTCAAGTACTACCGCTCGCCCGAAGTCAAGGCCTTCGTCGAAAAGACCTTCAACGGCACGATCAAGCCGAGCTGGTAATCACCGCCTTCTGCGCATGACCTCCCTCAGGGCCCGCACGGACTGCCTTCCGTCGGGCCCTAGGCGTTTTCCATGACCTCCTCTGTTGAACGGGCATGTGAACTGCTACCATAACGGCGCGCGCCCGCCACTCGCAGTAGCGGATGGACGGGACGCCGTCAGGATGGCGCCATGAATTTCACCTCACTTCTCCAAGGACGGCAGGCCTGACGCGGCCGGCCTGCGTCCTCCCGGGGCTTTCGCCCTCCGGACTCCCGTCGGCACGATCATTCCAACAACACATCCAACCGACAAGGGAGACCGAAAAAAATGCTCGGCATCCTCATTACCGTCGCAGTCATCGCCGTCGTGGCGTACTGCGTGCTCAAGAACTACTACCCGCCCATCGTCCTTCTTCTCGCAGGCCTGCTCATGCTCGTGTGCGCCTGGCTCATGGGCGTCGATCCCGTCGACGCGAAGAAGAGCACGAACTTCGTGGGCTTCGACTTCGTCCAGGCCTTCACGAACCAGATGAAGGGCCGCCTTCCCGGCCTCGGCCTCAACATCATGCTCATCGCGGGCTTCTCCTTCTACATGGACCGCATCGGCGCCTCCAAGGCGCTCGTGAAGCTCTGCGTCAAGCCGCTTTCCGCCGTCCGCTCCCCGTACGTGCTGCTCGCCATCACCTACGTGGTGGGCCAGTTCATGGCGCTCTTCATCAACTCCGCCGTGGGCCTCGGTCTTCTTCTGATGGCCAGCGTCTATCCGCTCCTCGTCGCGCTCGGCGTCTCCCGCGCCTCGGCCGCCGCCGTGATCGGCTCGACCTGCTGCCTTGACCTCGGTCCCTCGTCCTCGAACGCCATGCGTGCCGCCGACCTGATGTCGACCGACGTCGTCACCTACTTCGTCCAGAGCCAGATTCCCGTTGCCGTCTGCGTGATCGCCACGGTCGCCATCGGCCACTTCTTTGTCCAGCGCTGGTTCGACCAGCGCGACGCTGCCCGCGGCGTCGCCGACGGCGCTCCCGTCAAGGCCGACCAGAAGGACCTCGAGAAGGCCTTCGAAGGCGCGGGCCCCGTGCACTACGCGCTTCTGCCGATGCTCCCGCTCGTTCTCCTCATCGTCTTCTCGCCGATGGTCTACGACGGCATCAAGCTTTCCCTGCAGACCGGCATTCTGGTCTCCATCCTGCTCGCCTTCTTCGTCGACCTGATCACGCACTTCGACTTCAAGGAATGCTGCAAGCGCACGAGCGCCGTCTTTGAAGGCATGGGCAAGGTCTTCACCTCCACCGTGGCCCCTCATCTGCTGCGCCGAACTCTTCGCGCTCGGCATGAACAAGATGGGCGGCATCACCACGATGATTCAGGCCGCAGCTGCCATGGAAAGCGCCGGCGTCTGGGTGATGCTCTTCATCATGCTCGGCATCATGGTCGTCGCCACGATCGTGACGGGCTCTGGCAACGCCGCCTTCTTCGCCTTCTCGCCGTTGCTTCCCGAAGCCGCCGCCAGCGTGGGCATCAACACCGCCGTGCTCGTCGTGCCCGTCCAGCTCTCCGCCGGCATCGCCCGCACGATGTGCCCGATCGCAGGCGTGATCATCGCCGTCGCCGGCATTGCGGGCCTCACGCCCTTCGAAATCATCAGGCGCACGATTCCGGTCATGCTTCTCGCGCTGATCGTCAACGTCGCCGCCTCCGCCGTCTTCCTCTAACCACGGAATACGGCCTTCACCCAAGGAGAAACTGAAATGGCTATTCTCATCAAGAACGCACGCGTCTTCGCGCCCAAGGACCTCGGCGTGGTCGACGTGCTCATGGCCAATGAACGCATCCTCGCCGTCGGCAAGGACCTCGCCCCCAACCTCCCCGACCTGCAGACGGTCGAAGCCGGCGGCATGATCATGACCCCGGGCTTCTTCGACCAGCACATCCACGTCACGGGCGGCGGCGGTGAAGGCGGTCCCGCCACGCGCACGCCCGAGCTCGTGCTCTCCGAACTCGTCGCCTGCGGCACGACCGACGTCGTCGGCGTCTCCGGCACCGACTACACGACGCGCTCCATCCCAAACCTTCTCTCCAAGGTCCGCGCCCTTCAGGCCGAAGGCGTCTCCGCCTGGATGTACACGTCCAACTACCGCTGCCCGCCGACGCTTCTCACCGATTCCATCGGCAACGACCTCTTCTTCATTCCCGAGGTCCTCGGCGTGAAGATCGCCCCTCGGCGACCACCGCTCGAGCTTCCCCCTGACGTCCAGACGGTCCTCTCCATGCTCGCCGACATCCGCGTCGGCGCCATGCTCGCAGGCAAGATCGGCTTCCTCCACATCCACAACGGCAACATTCCCGGCGCCTTCGCGATGTATGAGGAAATCGTCTCGCGCGGCTTCCCGGTCAAGCACATCCGCCCGACCCACTGCGGCCGCATCCGCCACGTCTTCGACTCCGCCGTCCAGTTCGCCCCTCAAGGGCGGCTGGATCGACATCACGACGGGCGCCTCCTGCCGCTTCGACCATCCTGCCCAAGCCGTCGTCGAGGCGATCGCCGCGGGCGTCGACCCGACGCACATCACGCTCTCTGACCGACGGCCACGGTTCCATGCCGCGCTTCAACGACGCGGGCGAAATGGTCGGCCTCGGCGTGGGCGGCGTGGACGGAAACCTCAAGGAAACCATCCGTCTCATCCGCGATCACAACATGCCGATCGAACAGGCCCTCACGTTCACGACCTCGAACGTCGCCGGCGCCCTCGGCATCAAGGGCCACGGCGTCATCGAGACGGGCGCCTGCGCCAACGCCTGCCTCTTCACCGAGGACTTCGAGCTCAAGGGCGTCTTCGCCCGCGGCCGCGAAATGATGCGCGACGGTGAAATCCTCGTGAAGGGCACGTTCGAGTACTAACGCCGAAACAGGCCGAAAGGCCCGCGTCCGCACGTTTTCAGGAGCCGGTCCTCCCTCAGGGAGGACGGCTCCTTTTTTTCGACAACTCTTCAACAATCAGGGGCTTTGCCTGACCCATTGAGGAGATTTACATAATTCCTTTGGTGCGTCCGCCCGTGCGGCCGCATGTTGAAAAGAAAAAAGAGGACCACATGGACATTGAACTCGAATGGCTGCAGGCCACCTTGAACGATGCCTCCGAAGCGCTTCAGGACGCGCTCCAGAAGGTTGAAAACGGCGATCAGGAAGACGCGCTCGAAGTGCTCAACCACGACCTCGTGCACGTGTACGCGAAGCTCAACTACGCCGTCAACACGGCCCGCCTCGGCCCCGCGGCTCTCGACGCCATGAGCGAGGACGAACTGATCGGCTGGCCCGCCCGCATGCCCTTCCTCACCTTCGACGAGATCGACACCCTCGGCGAGGACGAAGAGGATGAAGAAGCAGTCGAGGAAGAGGACGTCAAATAAGGTCCTGACTCCCGAACGGACAGACTTCAAAAGGAAAAGGCGCGGATCTGCTGTCCGTGCCTTTTCCTTTTTCAATGTTCCTGATTTCGACCCTCAGTCGTCTCCGCGTCCGGGACGCAGGTCGGAGAGGCGCCAGCCGCAAGCGAACATGACGGCGAAGTAGGCGACGGCTGCGACCGCCACCATGGCGAGCACGCCGCCCGCGCGCATGAGCCACGGCATCGTGGTCCAGGAGACGAAGGTCTGCCCGTACCAGAGACCCGCACCCATGAGGAGAGTGGCGAGCGCGATGCGAAGCACCGCCTTCGCCCACCCGGGAAGCGGCGTGTAGATGCCGCGGCGCATCAGGATGATCAGAAGCGTACCCGCATTGAAGACGCTGCCGACGCCGACCGAAAGGGCAAGCCCCCGCATGCGAGAAGAGCGGCACGGAGACCAGGTTGACGAGCTGCACGACCACAAGGCTCCAGAAGGCGGTCTTGACGGGCGTACGGATGTCCTTGCGGGCGTAGAAGGCGGGAGCAACGATCTTGAGCGCAATGAGCCCGATGAGGCCGACCGAATACCCCACGACAGCGAGTGCGGTCTGGCTCACGTCGTCGGGCGTGAAGCTTCTGCCTTGGAAGAGGAAGGAGACGAGTGCCTCGCTCGTGAGCCAGAGGCCGACGGCCGCGGGCACGGCGACGAGGACGACGAGCCTCAGTCCCCTGTCGAGGAGCGAGTTGTAGCGCGACGTGTCGCCCTTCGCATAGGCGCTCGAGAGACCAGGGAGGAGCACGGTGCCGAGCGCAACGCCCAGAAGCGCCGTCGGGAACTCCATCAGGCGGTCGGCGTAGTTGAGCCAGGTGACCGCGCCCTTGCCGAGATGGGAGGCGATGTTCGTGTTGATGAGAATCGAAAGCTGTGCGACGCCCACGCCGAAAAGCGCGGGCACCATGAGCTTGAGGACGCGCCTGACGTCACCGTCGGCCAGACTGTCCCGAAGCCCGCGGGGACGCACCCGGATCCCGAGCCTGCAAAGCGCCAGATACTGGGTGCCGAGCTGCAGTACGCCGCCCAGGATCACCGCCACGGCAAGCGCCCAGATGGGCTCGGCCATGCGAGGCGCGAGAAGCACCGTGCAGCCGATGAAGGAGAGATTGAGGAGAACGGGCGTCACCGCCGGCACCGCAAAGCGCTTCCAGGTGTTGAGGACGGAAGCGGCAAGCGCCGTGAGCGCCATGAAGGCGATGTAGGGGAACATGAAGCGGGTGAGCGCGCTCGCGAGGTCGAAGGCCTCGGGGGCCGACGCAAGACCGCTCGCGATCGCCCAAACGAGCAGCGGCGCCGCCACGACGCCGAGGATGCTCGCGGCGAAGACCGAAAGCGCGAGCACGGTGAAGACGTGGTCGATGAAGGTGCCCGCCTCGCCCTCGCTTCTCTCCTTCACGTCGGCGAGCATCGGAACGAAGGCCTGCTGGAAGGCTCCCTCCGCAAAGAGGCGGCGCAGCATGTTCGGAAGCCTGAAGGCAACGTAGAACGCGTCGGTCTCGGCCGAGGCGCCGAAGAAGCGCGCGATGAGCATGTCGCGGATCACGCCCGTGACGCGGCTCACCAGAGTCAGGCCTGAAACAGTAAGAGCAGACTTCAAGAGCGACATGTGTCATCCGTCGGAAATTGGAAAATCGCAAAAATTCTACTAGAAAACGCGCCCTCGGCTTGGAAATTTGATATAGTTGAGGGCTTTTCGGAGTCACGCAATTCAAAGCCTCCGTTCTGACAGGCCGACTGATGCCCCAACCTCAGACGGACGAAGGACGGAAGTGTTGCGCAAGGCTCTGGAAATTCACGAAATCTTTGGTGTCTCGCGCAACCGCGATGCACTTTCCCCGCCTCAAGCGGAGGTTATGCAGCGGCGTCCGGACAGCGCATGATGCGCACCACGGGAACACCGGGATCAGGCATCCCATCGGGATGCTCTGGACGCCAACTGTTTAATTTACAGGCAAGGAATTTAAAAAAATGGCCAATACCAAGCAAGCTCGCAAGCGCGCCCGCCAGATGGTTGTGCGCAACATGCACCTCTCGGCTCAGCGCAGCCAGTTCCGCACCGCCATCAAGGCCGTGCGCAAGCTCATCGTCGCCGGCGACAAGGCCGCCGCTCAGGAAGCCTTCAAGAAGGCTGAATCCGTGATCGACTCCATGGCTCGCAAGGGCGTTCTCCACACGAACGCCGCTGCTCGCCACAAGAGCCGTCTCTCCGCTTCCATCAAGGCCATGGCCTAATCGGAACGTCGGATCCTGACAAAAAAACGCACCTCCTCGCGGGGTGCGTTTTTTCGTCCCTCCCCTGCGGCTACTCAGGCGGCGCCCGCGGGAAGCACGTAGAAGAGAAACCGAGAAGAACTGAGCGCAGTACCGCCCAGCACGAAGAGATGCCAGATGGCGTGGTTGTACGGGATCCGCTCCCAGAGATAGAAAATGACGCCGAGCGAGTAAACGACGCCGCCTGCTGCCAGAAGCCAGATGCCCGCAGAGGGCAGGGCCGCCATGAGCGGCTCGAAAACCAACACGACGCACCAGCCGAGAAGCAGATAAAGCAGGCAGTTGAGCCACTCGGCCCTCTTCATGAGTACGGGCTGCAGGATGATGCCTGCGAGCGCGATCGACCAGACCGCAATGCAGAGCATCGTGCCCGTCGTCCCCTTGAGCGTGACGAGACAGAACGGAGTGTACGAACCCGCGATCATGACATAGATCGCCGAATGGTCAAGCACCTGCAGAATGCGCTTGACGCGGAGGTTCGGGGATGGCATGGTAGAGCGTCGAAGCCGTGTAGAGAAAGATCATCGACGCGCCGAACACTGCGGCGGCCGTGATCGTGGCGGCGCCCGCCGTGACGGGCATCATGCTGAGCATCACGACGAGCCCCGCAATGCTCAGCAGCGCAGCGACGCCGTGCGTCACCGAATTGGCGATCTCCTCGCCTGTCGAATAGCAGCCGACTGCGGCCGCAGGACTGTTGAAAGACATGCCTGCAAATCCTCCTTCAAATCATACATTTTGTATTCATGCGAAATTAAAGGTGGAAACGAAATGTCAGGGTTGTAACCGTGCGCTATTTCACTTCGTACCGAGGAGGCTCCGAACAAAGACAGGAAAGCAAAGAGCCGCTTGCTGAACGTGTCCGCAGGCGGACCTTTTGCATGATCATTGATCACGAAAAGACTCGGTTCAAGCTTCAGCCCAGACGCACGGGCTCCATCTCGAGCTTCACGCCGAAGAGCTCGAAGACGCGCTTCTGAATCCTTTCAGCGAGCGCCATGACGTCCTCGCCCGTGGCGCCGCCTCGGTTGACGATAATGAGCGCATGGTGCTCGTAGACGCCAGCAGGACCTTCGGCCAAGCCCTTGAAGCCTGCGGCCTCGATGAGCCAGGCGGCGGCGAGCTTCATGCGACCGCCTCCGAGCCTGTAGTAGACGAGGCTCGGATGCTTGGTAAGGAGCTCGTGCCAGTGAACCTTCGTGACGATCGGGTTCGTGAAGAAGGAGCCTGCGTTCCCGATCACTGCGGGATCGGGCAGCTTGCGGGCGCGCACGGCCCGCACGATCTCACTCATGACGGGCGCGGTCACGGTTTCGGCCGTGAGGCCCCGGCCTCAATCTCGGCCTCGAGGTCCTTGTAGCCCAGCACAGGCGTCCAGACGGCGGAAGACGCAGCGTTACGGAGAGCACCACGAAGTTGCGGCCCGCCTCGGTCTTCATGATGCTATGGCGGTAGCTGAAGTCGCACTCCTCGACGGTGAGGACGCGCACGACCTTTTCGGCGCGGTCGTAGACCGTGACGGAGGAAAGGCGCTCAGCGAGCTCGACGCCGTAGGCGCCGATGTTCTGCACGACGGCTCCGCCCACCGTGCCCGGAATGGCGGAGAGGTTCTCAAGGCCGCCGATGCCCGCCTTGAGGGTGCGTGCCACGATGTCGTCGAAGACCTCGCCCGCGCCGCACTTGACGAGCACGTCGCCGTTGGGAGCGGCGGACATCTCCACGCCCTTGATCGTGATGCGGATCGTCATGCCCGGCACGCGGCTCATCGCGATCGTATTGGCGCCCGCGCCGAGAAAGTGCACGGGCAGACCGTTGGCGTTCGCTTCAGCAAGATGAGCCTCAAGCTCGTCGAGAGAGCCTGCCTCGGCATAGTGGTCCGCTTCGGAACGCGTCCCGAAGGTGGTGAGGCCGTCGAGCGGCCTGTGGGCTTGGATGCTTGAAATCATGGCGTTTTGACGGCTGTCGCGAGCCGCCCCTTGTTGTTAGTTCTGACTTGATTATAGGCAGGGTCTGCTCCACGCCCACGCAAGATGCACCCGCGCCCGTGGTTTGTCCCCATCCCGCCTTGACAGGCGGGGCGGGATGCGGTAAAACGTCGGATCCGCAACGGCCGCTCCGCGGCCCACACTTTTGGAGACTCAAATGCCCTCTTTTGACGTTGAAGTCAAGGCCGACGCCGTCGAGCTTCGCAACGCAGTCGATCAGGCCCAGAAGGAAATCGGCACCCGCTACGACTTCCGCGGCACCAAGGCTTCTGTCGAGCAGAAGGACCTCGAACTCTACCTCGTCGCCGAAAGCGACTTCCAGCTCCGTCAGGTCCGCGACGTGCTCATCGGCAAGCTTGCCAAGCGCGGCATCGACGTGCGCTTCCTTGATGAGACGAAGGCCCCCGAAAAGATCGGCGGCGACTGCCTCAAGCAGACCATCGTCGTGAAGGAAGGCGTCACGAAGGAACTCGGCAAGACCATTCAGGGCATCATCAAGAACGCCAAGGCCCTCAAGCTCACGGCCGCCATCCAGGGCGACATCGTGCGCGTCTCGGGCGCCAAGCGCGACGCCCTTCAGGAGGCCATCGCGCTTCTCAAGACCGAAGTGAAGGAAGTTCCGCTCAACTTCACGAACTTCCGCGCGTAACGAAAGGCTGCAGGACGACGTCCTGCGCTTCAAGAACAAAGAGGACGCCCGTTCGGGCGTCCTCTTTGTTCTTCAGCTTTGGAAAGGGCTCAGATGCCGAGCTTTGCAATCCTCTCGGCGACCTTCGACTCGATCGCCTCGGACGTGAGGCCGACGTCCTCAAGAAGCTCGGCCTGCGTGCCCTGTTCGATGAACTCGTCGGGCAGGCCGAAGCGCATCACGGGCCTGACGACTCCGTTGTCGGCAAGCACCTCGAGAACGGCGTTGCAGGCGCCTCCCATGAGCATGCCCTCTTCGGCACAAACGATCATATCGTGCGTACGCGCGGCCTCAAGCACGGCCTCCTCGTCGATCGGCTTGACGAAGCGCATGTCGATGAGCGTGCCGTCGAGCTTTTCGGCAACAGGAGCGAGCACGTTCGTCATGCTGCCGAAGCCGAGGAAGGCCACGCGACTGCCCTTTCGCAGGGTGCGCGAGCGGCCGACGGAATCGTCCCGCCCCCGGCCGTCACCTCGACGCCTGCCGCGGCCGCGCGGATAGCGGACGGAGGCGGGCGTGTTCATCGAGTAGGCCGTGTTGAGCATGAGGCGGCACTCGTTCTCGTCGGAGGGCGTCATCACCGTCATGTTCGGAATCGTGCGAAGAAGCGAAATGTCGAAGAAGCCGTGGTGCGTCGCGCCGTCGGCGCCCACCAGACCGCCTCGGTCGATTGCGAAGACGACGGGCAGGTTCTGGAGCGCCACGTCATGAATGACCTGGTCGATCGCACGCTGCAGGAAAGTCGAGTAGATCGCCACGACGGGCTTGATGCCCTCGCAGGCAAGGCCTGCAGCATAGGTGACCGCATGCTGCTCGGCGATGGCGACGTCGCGATAGCGCTCGGGATAGCGGCGCGCGAACTCGACGAGTCCCGAGCCCTCGCGCATGGCGGGCGTTATGCCGTAGAGGCGCTTGTCGGCGGCGGCCGTGTCGCAGAGCCAGCGCCCCGAAGATCTTCGGTGTAGGTCGGTCTGCCCGGCTTCTTTTCGGGAAGGCCGAGAAGCGGATCAAAGACGCCCACGCCGTGGTAGGCCGTCGGATCCATTTCAGCAGGCTCGTAGCCCTTGCCCTTCTGGGTCGCGACGTGCAGCACGCACGGGCAGTTGAGCCTGCGCAGGTTCTGAGCACCTGACGAGTCCGACGACGTCGTGGCCGTCGACGGACCGTAGTAGTTGAGGTCGAAGCTCGAGAAGATGCCCGAGGGCGGACTCACGAAGTTGATCGCCTGCTTCTCCATACGCTTGGCGATGTCCCAGAGTCCGGGCACGGGCTTGAGGACGCGCTTGGAGATTTCGCGCGCGCACGTGTAGGCGCGCGTCGAGACGATCTTCGCGAGATGATTCGAGAGCGCGCCCGCAGGCGGCGAGATCGAGCAGTCGTTGTCGTTGAGGATGACGAGAAGCCTGACGCCTTCCTTCCTTCCCAGACGCCCGCATCGTTCAGGGCTTCGAGCGCCATGCCGCCCGTCAGCGCGCGTCGCCGATCACGGCGATGTGTGCCAACGGTCGGTCTTGTCTCAAGGCGGGCCGCAATGGCCATGCCGAGTGCGGCTGAGATCGAGGTGGAGGAGTGCGCGGTGCCGAAGGCGTCGTAGGGAGAACTCCGTGCGCTTCGGGAAGCCCGAGAGGCCGTGAAGTGCTTTCTCAGCGTGGCCATGCCTCGCGGCGCCCCGTCAGGGATCTTGTGGGCGTAGGCCTGATGGCCGACGTCCCAGATGACGCGGTCCTCGGGCGTGTTGAACGCCGTGTGAATCGCGATGGCGAGCTCCGTCGCGCCAAGCGAGCTCGAAAGATGGCCGCCCGTCTTCGAGACGGACTCGACCATGAACGCGCGGAGCTCCTGAGCGAGCTGCGGGAGCTGGTGCACGTCGAGCCTGCGCAGGTCCGCAGGCGAGCTGATGGAGTCGAGAAGCGTTTGCTGAGTCACTTGAGGGCGGCCTATGTGAAGTTGGGTCATTTTAGTGCGAGCGCGCGATCACGTAGTCGGCGATCTGTGCAAGACGGTCGACCGCGCCTTCGGGGACGGCGGATCGGCCGAGACGAGCGCAAGCGCGGCATTGGCGCGGTCATGCAGTTCTCGGGCGCGCGTACGTGCACCCTCGAGCCCGAGGAGCGACACCCAGGTGGGGGCTTGTCGTCCTTCTCGTCCTTGCCGGCGGTCTTGCCGAGGGTGGCCGTGTCCTGCGTGCAGTCGAGAATGTCGTCGACCACCTGAAAGGCCACGCCGAGCGCGTCTGCATAGGCCGCAAGGCCTCCTCTGGCACCGTCGCCGAGCCTGTCCCAATCGCCCGCCTGAGCACCGCAGAGGACGGCGGCCTGAATGAGGGCGCCGGTCTTCATCGCCTGCATGCGCAGGAGTTCGGCCTCGCCGGGATGCCCTCCCACCATCGCGAGGTCAAGGGCCTGACCGCCGCACATGCCGCGCACGCCGGCCGCACGGGCGAGCGTGGCGCACAGGCGTGCGGCCGCAGCGGGCGGTTCGACGGCTGCGAGCACCGTGAAGGCTTCCGTCTGAAGCGCGTCGCCCGCGAGCATCGCGGTCGCTTCGCCGTACTGCACGTGCACCGTGGGCTTGCCGCGGCGAAGCGTGTCGTTGTCCATCGAGGGCATGTCGTCGTGCACAAGCGAATAGGCGTGCACGAGCTCAAGCGCAAGCGCCGCGCGGTCAAGCGCCTCGGGGCTCGCGCCCGAAACGGCGCCTGCCTGCGGCCCAGAAGCGCGCGCACGCGCTTGCCGCCGCCAAGGACCGCATAGCGCATGG
>VOFC01003442.1_pt1 | contig 25808 bp, 39 predicted proteins | sample 5384161 | NCBI WGS metagenome assembly VOFC01 (sample SAMN12384722, study PRJNA508395) | human gut metagenome | isolation source: healthy gut B | host: Homo sapiens | reverse complement strand
ATGGATTGGAGAGCCTACAGTGAGTGAGGGGCACAGGCTGCCAATGAATTACTCAATATCAATGGAATCAAAGCAAGCTTTGTGACTACGGGATTATCAGAACCGTATCTATATATCAGCCCGTTCCATAGACGAAGTCAATGTACAGATCATCATGGAGAGACTGGGCGGTGGCGGTCATATGAATATTGCCGGTGCACAGCTTGAAGATGTGAGTGCAGCGCAGGCAGCAGAAAATCATAAAAGAAACAATCAATACTATGTTACAAGAGGGTGCAATATAATGAAGGTTATTTTATTACAGGATGTAAAATCCGTTGGTAAAAAAGGCGATATGGTGGAGTTGAGCGAAGGATACGCAAGAAACTTTATTCTGCCTAAGAAACTGGGAGTAGAAGCGAACAGTGCAAATATGAACAATCTCAAGCTTCAGAAAGCAAATGAAGCAAAACTGGCAAAAGAACAGTACGATGCAGCCCGGTAGCTTTCCAAGGAAGTGGAAGAGATGCTGGTCAAGGTAGGCTTAAAGTCCGGTGAAGGCGGTAGACATTTGGCTCTATCTCTTCTAAGGAAATTGTAACAGCTGTGAAAAAGAGCAGTATGGTAAGGAAATTGATAAAAAGAAATTGCAGATGCCGGAAGCAATTAAGGCAATCGGTACTTATGAAGTGACTGTTAAGCTTCATCCCAAGGTAAGTGCAACACTTCGCGTAAAAGTAGAAAGCGTATAAAGGAGGACATGCTATGGCAGATATGGATGAGGCAGTACTCAAGCGCGTATTGCCGCATAGCATTGAAGCAGAGCAGTCAGTCATTGGCGCTATGCTGATGGATCGTGAGGCGATTACAATTGCCAGCGAGCAGAGTAACGGCGAAGATTTCTATGGAAAACAGTATGGAATCCTCTTTGATACCATGGTGGAGCTTAACGATGAAGGAAAGCCGGTAGACCTGATTACACTGCAGGATCGCCTAAAGGAAAAGGCAGTTCCGCCGGAAATCTACAGTCTGGAATATATCCGTGATATCATGGACACGGTTCCTACATCAGCGAATATCAAGTATTATGCCAATATTGTTGCTGAGAAGTCCGTATTAAGAAAACTGATCAAGGTCAATGAGGAAATTGCCAATAATTGTTATAGCCAGAAGGAAACTCTGGAAGTTCTGTTAGAAGAGACAGAGAAGAAAGTCTTTGATATAGCGCAGAAACGTAATAACGGAGATTTCGTCCCCATCAGACAGGTCGTAATGAATGCAATGAACATGATTGAGGAAGCTTCCAAGCAGAAGGGAGCTGTAACCGGTATTGCGTCAGGTTTCATTGATCTGGATTATAAGACAGCAGGCTTTCAGCCTTCAGATCTGATTCTTGTTGCGGCAAGACCTTCTATGGGTAAAACGGCTTTTGTCCTGAATATCGCGCAGCATGTAGCTTTCAAAGACAATAAGGCTGTTGCCATATTCTCCCTGGAAATGTCAAAGGAGCAGCTGGTAAACCGTCTGTTATCTCTGGAATCCAAAGTAAACTCCCAGGCAATCAGAACAGGTAATATGAAGGATGATGAATGGGAGCGTCTGATAGAGAGTGCGGATATTATAGGTAAATCCAAGCTCCTGATAGATGATACACCGGGTATCAGTATTGGTGAACTGCGTTCCAAATGTCGTAAATTCAAGCTGGAATACGATCTGCAAATGATTATTATTGACTATCTGCAGCTGATGTCTGGCTCTGGCAGATCAGAATCCAGACAGCAGGAAATATCAGATATATCACGTTCCCTGAAAGCGCTGGCGAGAGAACTGCATGTGCCGGTAATTGCGCTGTCGCAGCTTTCACGAGCTGTAGAACAGAGACCGGATCACAGACCTATGTTATCAGACTTGCGTGAATCCGGAGCGATTGAGCAGGATGCCGACGTGGTAATGTTCATATACCGTGATGATTATTATAATAAAGATACTGAGATAAAGAATGTGGCTGAGATCATTCTGGCTAAGCAGAGAAACGGTGCAATAGGTACTGTAAATCTTGCCTGGCTGCCTGATTATACGCAGTTCGCAAATCTTGCAAAAGAACCTATGTAAATGATAGGAAAACACAGAAGAGAGTAAGGCTTTGGAGTCTTATTCTTTTTATTATTTTAATAGAAAGCAGGAGGACGGAAATGATGGTCAAAGAAAAGAATTATCTGATCAATGAGGCTGCAAAAGAGGTACATGTGGAATCACATGTATTGAGATACTGGGAAGAGGAGCTGCGATTACCGATTAAACGCAACGAGCAGGGACATCGTATCTATACACAGGAGGACATAGACACATTTATTACAGTCAAAAAGCTCAAAGACCAGGGATTACAGCTGAAAGCGGTGAAGAATGATCCTGGATAGTGATAAGGAGGAACAAGAAGACATGAAGGAAGGAAATCCTTTTGCACAGAAGCATTTGACCAAAATCAGCAAGAATGGGGAAATGAAAGTCATACAGTTAAGACCGGCAGAACAGACCAATTGGAAGGAAAAATCATATGATCGAAGTGAGAGAGAAAAAAAAAGTAACACCCGCAGAGAAACAGCAGATTGCATTAAAAATGAAGGAGAGCGCAAGATTGCTGGAAGAGAAAGAAGATAAATATATGAGGATGCAGTATCTGTTACAGAAGATGATTCAGGATGCAGTCGAAAAGAGTAATGAAAAGCTTCTGGACAATCTTTCGGTAAATCTGAGAGGTGATATGTGCAAAGAGCTTGATTATCAGTTCAGACTGTTGGAAGAGCGTGAGAATGCAAGGAATGAGGAGACCAGAAAAGTGCAGGAAGAGCACTATAAGCATGTGGACGAGCTTCTGACACAGTATCGTGGAAAGAAGAACAGCAGGGAAAGAAGACAGCAAGGTAAAAAAGGAATTTCGCCTCTGGAGAAAAGCAGAAGCAAAATAGTACATAAAAAAGACCTTAGATGATGAAATCTAAGGTCTTTTGCGTACATGCATATAATATGTTATGTACGGAATGTTCAATTAAGCCTGGTCGATAGAACCTGTAGGACATGCACCTGCGCAAGAACCGCAGTCGATGCACTTGTCTGCGTCGATTTCGAATTTGCCATCACCCATGCTGATAGCTCCTACTGGACACTGAGCTTCACAAGCTCCACAACAGACACAAGCGTCAGAAATCTTGTATGCCATAATAAAATACCTCCTTATATCATTAAAAATAGTTTCACAGCCGATTGATAAATACTTATCAATTAAATCTATTTTAATATATATAAGGGCAAATTACAAGCACCTGAATATAAAAAATGAGTAAAGTATCTAATAAGATACAATCGGTTATAAATTATGAAATTTTTGTTAAAAATAATGATGTACTTGCTTTTGTTCCCATAAAGTATTATAGTGATATGCGAATGTAACTTTTGGGTACGTAAGAATTTAAAAGTATAGGAGGATAAACGCATGGCAACAATTACCAAAGAAATGACAATTGGTGAGATATTAAGAACAAAGCCTGAAATCGCACCTGTTCTTATGAATGCAGGCATGCATTGTCTGGGATGCCCTTCTGCACAGGGGTGAGTCTCTTGAAGAGGCTGCTATGGTACATGGAATGGATATCGATGCCCTTATGCAGGAGATTGCAGAGCTTGACAAATAATAGATAAGCCAAAAAGTGGCTGTGACGAATTGCGTCACAGCCTTTTTTGTTGTAATTGAAATATAGAAAATATACTAGCACAGTGATAAAGCCTGAATTGCCTTATCTATGATCACTGGCTCAAAATGTTCTTCCATGTAAGCTTCGCTTGCAGAGACGAATTTCTCAGGATTGCCATACTCAGAGAGCATATTGCAGATCTTGTTAAATTCTTCCGGTGTGTGATTGGACTGTGTAACCACCAGCATATAGGTGGATTCCTTGTCATTCTTATATAAAGAATTCTTACCATTGTAATGCTGGATCAGTACATGTGCCAGTCTCGCAACCAAATTCAGGGAATCAAAGGAATAGATTCTGGTTAATGATACGGCGGGCTTTACAGAATGTGCAGCAGCCTTATTGGACTTGGTATGATCGGCTGGGGGCAGCAGCTGTATCTGACACAGTATCAGGGAGCTTGGTATCATGTATTTTCTTGAACAGATCCAAAACATCATCAGCACCATCGGAGAGACTCTGCAGAACAGAATCCAGACCGTTTCCGGATTCATCGTCATCGTCTTCATTATCTGTATCATGTACAGAAGGTGCAAACTTGGAGAATCGTGTATCCAGTTCCTCAGGATCTTCAACCTTGGTGATCACAAGCACGATGCATTCGGAGTTCAGGGGAATCGCTTCTATCATGAGCGGTATATCTTCTGCATCAAATCCGAATTCGTAGGATGCCTGCTGCATCATATCACGAAACAGGCTTTTGGCTTTCTCTGTGCCATAAGCAAGCTCACTGATCTTGAGCTCACGGTCTGCCAGATCTGCCTTGGTAAGAGTACAACGAATCTGATGGTCATTTACTTTTTCAATTTTCATAATATCACATCCTCACTATTTGATATTACAGCAGTTAAGACTTCTATAAGTCTTTCAACATATATTATACTGTGAAGGGTACTAAGTCAATAGTACTGCCTAACTGTTTGCGAAAAATTAATAAATTTGTTGTTATTTTGCAAGTGCTGGAGCTTCCTGAGTACGAGTTTTTACATTTGAGGTACGAGTTTTTACATTTGGATTGCATAAACCTTCAGGATATGCTAATAATGCTTGTGTAAGGCGATGTAAAGAACAAATCATGTACAGACAGGAGGCTGTAGCACTTACCAAAAAGTTGTAGACTTTTTACCACTTATTGCAGTAAGTGGTTCAAAAGAATCGCTTATAGTATTTATCAAACATAAGCTTTTCATAAATCCATTATACAACATTTTTTTGGAATGATAGGTACATGTTCTGACATCTTTTGCTAAAATAGTTTATATATCACGCAAAAATCCTTTTGGTATTTTAGCAAATTGAGACGTGAAGCCAATTACTTCCTTATTATATGTCAACCGACACAAATACCCGGCAGTAAAGTCTGTCCTGTTAGAGGCCCCTCTATACATAGTATATGTCGGTGAATTGAAAAGGAAATATCAGGTGCAGCATAAAATAATGACATTTTTGTAATGACGTTACAGGGATTGTCTGTTATAATGAGAACGATTGGGGTAACCGTATGAAAAAAGAAATTGATACCGGTTCTCCTGGCAATCGTTCTTATTGTCGTGATTGCGGCGATTGCTTTTTGGAGGCAGTTTGATTGACAGATTTTCCTATTCCAAGGAAAGAGCAGATCTGAATTCGTATTATGGACTGGAGGCGCAGGATGATATTGCAATTGTTCTGCAGGATGAGATCGTTGAAGAAAAGGCGAAACTGATAGATGGTGTTTGCTACTTTGATCTTCCTACAGTTGAAAAATATTTCACAGACCGTTTCTACGTAAATACTCAGGAGCAGGTGCTTCTGTATACAACAGCCACGGATGTGATACGGATCAATATTGGTGACGAGAGTAATGTCATATATATATCAGGAGTTGGTAATTCCATTGATTACAGGGCAGCACTGTATGAAGGTGATACCCTGTATATTGCAGCAGACTATGTGAAGCGTTATGCAAACTTAGAGTATACACTCTATGATGCACCACTTCATATGCAGGTCTATACAAGCTGGGGACTGGTTACACAGGCTGAATTGACCAAGAAGACAGCTATTCGTTATCAGGGTGGTGTAAAGAGTAATATTCTGGAAGATGTAGAAGCAGGAGATACTGTGACCATTCTGGAAGAGATGGAGAACTGGACCAAGGTAAAGTCACAGGATGCCTATATCGGATATGTAGAGAACAAATATCTGTCTGATAAAACAGCAGTGCAGCAGACACCTGTTACAGACGCTATGGAAATCACATATAACAGCCTGAGTAAAGAGGGCACTGTAAATATGGCTTTTCATCAGGTCTTTGCAGAAGCAGCCAACAGTGAACTGAGCAGTCTGCTTGGCGCATCCAAGGCTGTCAATGTGGTGGCACCTGTATGGTTCAGACTTAATGACAATGCAGGCGGATTTGCAAGCATAGCTTCCGCATCCTATGTACAGCAGGCTCATAATGCAGGTGTGGATGTGTGGGCTGTAATTACTGATGTAGACAGCAAGAGCGTATATGATGTGGATATTGATTTTGAAGCATTGTTATCATCTTCACAGAATCGTGCGAATCTGATTGCCAATCTGATGCAGCAGGCAGACACATACGGTCTGGATGGCATCAATATAGACTTTGAAAAAGTCAGGGATGGTGCAGGCTCTCATTTTGTACAGTTTTTGAGAGAGCTGTCTATTGAGACACATAAACGTGGAATCGTGTTGTCTGTAGATAATTATGTACCTACGGAATATACAGCGCATTATAACCGCAAAGAACAGGGACTTGTAGTGGACTATGTAGTGGTTATGGGATATGATGAGTATTATGCCGGATGTGGTGAAGCAGGTCCAAATGCATCCATTACTTATGTAGAGAATGGTATTGCCAAAACAAAGGAAAGTGTTCCTGCGGAGAAAATCATTAATGCGGTTCCTTTCTATACAAGAGTATGGGAGAGTACCGGTGAAGGACCGAAAGCATCTACTCTGACTATGGCACAGCAGGCAGCATGGGTATCCAATTCAGAACAGAGCCGGTGTGGCTGGATGAGTATTGCCAGAATTATGTGGAATATCAAAAAAGATGGCAATACCATACAGTGTTGGCTGGAAGATACAGATTCCATCCGCGTAAAGCTCCAGGTCATGAAAGCACAGGGGATTGCCGGTGTAGCAGAATGGAAGCTTGGTATCGAGGACAGAGCAGTATGGGATGTCATTGAAAAGTATGTCAATGGAACTTTGGAATAAGCATGAATAAGAGGGCAGGCAATTTACTTCTGAATTGTCTGCCTTTATCATAGAATAGAGTAAAATGAATATGGAATGGAAATCCATATGGAAGAGAGACAGGGACAGATACTGGGAAAAAGTCATGACTTTTCTGCTGCTGGTATCTATGCTGCTGGTTGTGAAGGAATCAGCAGCATATGTGAATGTATTAACACAAAAGGAGATTGTGAAGACACAAAAAACAATAGTCATTGATCCGGGACATGGAGGAAATGATCCGGGCAAGGTAGGAATTAATCAGGCACTTGAAAAGGATGTTAATCTGGAGATTGCATTGAAACTGAAAAAATATCTGGAGCAGCAGGATATTCATGTTGTGATGACCAGACAGGAAGACAAGGGCTTGTATGAAGAGACAGATACCAATAAAAAGGTAAAGGATATGAAGCAGCGCCTTTCTATTATGGAACAGTCGAAGCCTGCCCTGGTGGTCAGTGTACACCAGAACAGCTATCCAGAGGAAAGCATCAGTGGAGTGCAGGTATTTTACTATAGAGACAGTCTGGAAGGGAAAAAGGCTGCACAGCTGATGCAGGAACAGATGATAGAGACTCTCCAGCCTGTAAAGAAAAGAGAAGCCAAGGAGAACAGTACCTATTACATTCTGAAGAAAACCACAGTACCGACCATTATTGTGGAGTGTGGTTTCTTATCAAACAGTACGGAAGCGGGACTTTTTGGTGACTCCTGAGTATCAGGAGAAGGTCGCCTGGGCTATTCATATGGGGATTATGAGATATCTGAATGCCGAGACTTGATTTTAGATGGCAGTTACGCTTTTCTAATAAAAAGATGTGTGATAGAATAGAAAAAAAGACAAGTAGAATCGAGGAGTATCATGAATACGAAGTTAGTGCGGGTGGATGTAGAGAGCCTGCAGGATGAAGCAAAAAAATCCCAGTCTCTTCAGATATTGAAAGAGGCGGGAGAGATCATAAAAAATGGAGGACTGGTGGCTTTTCCAACAGAGACTGTATACGGGTTAGGCGGAGACGCTCTGAATCCTGAGTCTTCCAGGAAAATCTATGCAGCCAAGGGAAGACCTTCCGATAATCCACTGATCGTTCATATTGCAGATATGGAGCATCTGGAACGAATTACAGAGAGCATACCAGAGGCAGCTTATACATTGGCGCAGCATTTCTGGCCGGGTCCATTGACCATGATTCTTCCAAAGTCAGAGGAAGTGCCTTTACAGACCACGGGTGGACTTCATACCGTGGCTGTCCGAATGCCAAGTCATCCGGTGGCGATGGCTTTTATCGAAGCAGCTGGTGGATATATTGCAGCACCAAGTGCGAATCTGTCAGGCAAGCCAAGCCCTACTCTCGCCAAATTCGTAGCGGAGGACATGGATGGCAGAATTGACATGATCATTGACGGGGATGGAATCGAGATCGGACTGGAGTCTACGATTGTAGACCTGACCGGAGAGAAGCCAATGATACTCAGACCGGGTTATATTACCAGAGATGTTAAAGGATGTGCTGGGTGAAGTAGAAGTTGACCGCACGATTCTTTCTGCTGATTCAAAGGAGCCGCCCAAAGCTCCAGGAATGAAATACAGACACTATGCGCCCAAGGGAGAGCTTACTATTGTGGAGGGTGATCCCAAGAAGGTAGCAGCGTATATCAATGAACAGACAGCGGCTCATAAGAGCAGAGGCGAGAAGACAGGAATCATCGGAACCAGTGAAATGGCAAAGAAATATCAGGCAGACAGCATTAAGATTGCCGGCAGCAGGGATGATGAGGAAGCCATTGCCAGACAGTTGTATACATTCCTGAGAGAATTTGATGATGAGGATGTCGCATTCATGTATTCAGAGGCTTTTGACTCGACAGGAATGGGACAGGCAATCATGAACAGACTGCTCAAGGCAGCAGGACACAAGGTAGTCAATGTGTAGGAATCCTGCACTGACATATATAGGAAGAATGAGGAGAAAAGAATATGATAGCATTAGGTTGTGACCACGGTGGATTTGCATTGAAGGAAGAAGTGAAGGCTCATTTACAGAAGAGAGGTCTGGAAGTAAAGGATTGTGGATGCTACAGCACAGAATCCTGTGATTATCCTGTATTTGGACATGCAGCTGCCCAGGCAGTAGCAGATGGAGAGTGTGAGAAGGGTATTGTAATCTGTACGACAGGTATCGGCATCTCTATCTCTGCTAACAAGGTAAAAGGCATTCGCTGTGCACTGTGCAGCGATTCTCTGTCAGCCAAAATGACAAGACTCCATAATAATGCCAACATGCTGGCAATGGGAGCTGGAATCGTGGGAACCAATCTGGCTTTGGACATTGTAGATACATTCCTGGATACAGAATTCTCAGGTGAGGAACGTCATCAGAGAAGAATCAATCTCATTGAACAGTAATAATCATTTATCAATATAGTACAAGAAGGAGAAAGAAACATGGCAAAAGTAGTAGTAATGGATCATCCGCTTATTCAGCACAAAATCGGTTATATCAGAAGAACAGACACAGGTACAAAGGATTTCAGAGAGACCATCGCAGAAATCGCAAACCTGATCTGCTATGAGGCAACAAGAGATCTGAAATTAAAGGATGTTGAGATTGAGACACCAATCTGCAAGACCACTGTAAAAAGAACTGGCAGGTAAGAAGCTGGCAGTTGTTCCGATTCTGAGAGCAGGTCTTGGAATGGTAGATGGTGTACTGCAGCTGGTTCCGGCAGCAAAAAGTAGGTCATATCGGACTGTATCGTGATCCTGAGACTCTGGAACCGGTAGAGTACTATTGCAAGCTTCCGGCAGACTGCGCGCAGAGAGAGGTATTCGTAGTAGATCCCATGCTGGCAACAGGTGGTTCTTCTGTAGCGGCTATCAAGCTTTTAAAGGACAGAGGATGCAAGAATATTCATTTTATGTGCATTATCGCAGCACCAGAAGGTGTCGAGAGAATGAAGAAAGAGCATCCTGATGTAGATATCTACATTGGCTCTCTGGATGAGAAATTAAATGAGCATGGTTATATTGTTCCGGGACTTGGAGATGCAGGAGACAGAATTTTCGGTACAAAATAATGTGAAAAACAAACGGGAGACAGCATGAAAAGACAGGACTATATTACATGGGATGAATATTTTATGGGAGTTGCAAGACTATCCGCCAGACGTTCCAAAGATCCCAATACCCAGGTAGGATGCTGTATCGTCAGCAATACAAACCGTATCCTGTCTATGGGATATAATGGATTCCCCAATGGCATTGGAGATGACGAATTCCCATGGGAACGCGAAGGCGAAGAATACGATACCAAGTATCCTTATGTGACTCACAGTGAACTGAATGCAATTCTCAATTACCGGGGAGGAAGCCTGGAAGGCGCCAAGCTTTATGTGTCTCTTTTCCCGTGTAATGAATGTGCAAAGGCAATTATTCAGGCTGGTATAACAACAGTTGTGTATGGAGAGGACAAGTATCCGGACAGTGTATCTGTAAGAGCATCCAAGAGGATGTTCGATGCAGCGAAAGTGCGTTATTATCCGTATCATAGAACCGGACGCCACATTGAGCTGGAGCTATAGAATACGTATAGGGGGAGAAGGTTACGGGAAGGGATAACAGGCAGGCACGAAAAAGAATAGCTGCATTGATTCTGTGCCTGGCAATGACGACGGCTGCAGCAGGTGGAATGCCAATGACCACGCATGCAGAGACCACTTTGCAGAAGCTGCAGAAAGCAAAGGAAGAGAAGAATAAGACACAGCAGGCTAAAGACAATACACAGGAGAGAAAGGATTCCCTGAAAATCACACAGAATTCTCTACTGGGACAGCTGGAGCTAGTCTTAATGATGATCTGGAACAGATTGGTAATAAGCTGCAGGGGCTGGAACAAAATATTACGGATAAAGAAGCACAAATCTCCAGGACTCAGGATGAGCTGGCAGAAGCTGTACGTATTCAGGATGAGCAGTATGCTGCCATGAAGATACGTATTAAATACATGTATGAACGGGGAAATGACAATTATCTGGAGCTTCTGTTCACTGCCGGAAGTTTCAGTGATTTTCGGAGTAAAAGTGAGTATGTGGAGAGACTGCACAGTGATGACCGCCGTATGCTGGAGCAATATCAGGAAGCAAGACGCCAGGTAGAAGAGACACAGAGCCGTCTGGAAGAGGAACTGGCGGGTCTGGAAGATCTGCATGAGCAGACTCAGGAAGAACAGGGTAAGGCTTCTGAAAAGGTGAAGCAGACAGCTGACAGTGTAGCTGATTATGCCAATCAGATACAGGATGCAGAGGCGACCATAGACCAGCTTGAGGATATGATTTCACAACAGGAGAATGATATTGCAGCCCTGCAGAAGCAGTATGAGGAAGAGCTTGCCTTATCCAGACTGGCAGCACAGTCTGCATGGCGTGATATTTCAGAAGTTACATTTGAAGAAGGAGACCGTTATCTGCTTGCCAATCTGATCTATTGTGAAGCAGGAGGCGAGCCTTATGCAGGACAGGTCGCAGTAGGTGCAGTTGTCATTAACCGTGTGCTGAGTTCAAGATATCCCAATACAGTCGTGGGGGGTTATCTATCAGAATAAGCAGTTCTCGCCGGTAGCAAGCGGACGACTGGCACTGGCACTGGCAAACAATAAGGCAACGGCCAGCTGTTATCAGGCAGCCGATGAAGCAATGAGCGGTATCACGAATGTAGGGCAGTGTGTATATTTCAGAACTCCGATAGAAGGACTGACCGGACTGCGGATTGGGGGACATATATTCTATTAATGATGAGAAAATTTTATGGCGCAGCATATACAGATGTTGGAACTGTAAAGACTGTAAATCAGGACAGCCTTATGATAAGGATTGCTGATATTGGTATGCATAAGACAGCATTTGCGGTAGTGTGTGACGGTATGGGTGGTCTACAGCAGGGAGAGCTGGCAAGTGCAACAGTGGTAAGAGCCTATGAGAAATGGTATGAAGAGGAATTGCCTGAACTTCTGGAGCAAAGCCATACAGAGGAAGTATTTGCCAATACACTTGAAGATACATGGAACAGGATTGCCCTGGAGTGTAATGAGAAGATCAGAAAATATGGACACAAACAGGGTGTGAATCTGGGGACGACTCTGACCGCAATACTTCTAGCCGGACAGGTATATTATATTCTGCATGTCGGTGATGGCAGGGTATATGAGTTTACCGGGAAAGACACAAAGATTTTGACAAAAGATCAGACTTATGTGGCAAGAGAAGTAGAACTGGGGCACATGACAGTAGAACAGGCAAAAAATGACAGTAGGAAAAGCGTATTGCTACAGTGCATTGGGGTAAATGAGACATTGCGGCCGGATTTTATGATGGGAGAAATACCTGAAAATGCAGCATTTCTTGTGTGTACAGACGGATTCTGGCATGAACCTCCACGGGAAGTGTTGTATCGAACCTGTTATGAAGACATGCAGATGCTGGAGTGGATGCCACAGAATAATAAACAAAATGCAGCAAGTATGCAGGAAACATTAAAAGGTCTGGCTTCCAGAAGCAAACAGCGGGGAGAGCGGGACAACCTTTCAGCAATTCTCATACAGGTAAAATAAATGGGACGAGGATTATTCCTTGTCCCATTTGTCTATATAAGAAGTCAGTGTATCAAATTTATCTTCGTAAATAATGCGAAGCAGCGAGTCCACATGGCGTAGTGCAAGTGTAATCTTAGAGGAATCACATAACTGCCGCTCGGCTGCAAGCGCCAGCTCATCCAAATCCAGAACTTTGGTAAATCCATCAGGATAGACAACGACATCAGCAAGCAGGTCTGTAACAATAAGACTGTTGGTATCTTCCTGAAAATCATAATCTACAATGTCGCAGTACCAGTACATAAGACTATTATCCGCCCTGTAGAATTTACTGACTTTAAATCCGTGTTTGAGAAAATAGCAGGAGAATCCATGATGCAGTTCTCTCTTGGGCTTGAGGGTGTTCCATTTGGTAATGATGATGTCATCTGTAAAGTTCAAGAACCTTATCATCTTTTAATAAAACACATTCCTCGGGAATCATTCGTTTCCGATAAAGTACAGGGTTATCCTTCATAGGGTACGTTCTCCTTTCAATTTTGGGGATATTTTATCGCATTTGGGGGAGCATTACAAGTAGATGCGGACAAAATCAGGATTAAAAATGTGTTCACATGGACAATATAAACATAATTAGTTGGTATAATTATGCAAATAATAAAAAATAGAATAAATAACACGAAAAAAACAGTCATTTGCTAGACAGAAAAAGTGAAAGTCGGTATAATTATATTCAGATATCGAAAGAAGGGAGCAGAAAATGAGAGACGGGAAGAAAGATCGGTCTAAGGTATACCAGTCATTTGCACTGGTTACACAATTTGGCATAACGATGCTTGTTCCTATCGCATTATGTTCATTTCTGGGGTGGTATCTGGATCAGAGGTTAGGAACAGAATTTCTTTTTGTTCTGCTTTTTTTTGTGGGCGCATTGGCAGGATTTCGGAATATTTTTATTTTGGCGCGAAAAGTGTATGAAAATAAGGATACTCCAAATAATGATTATGCGTCTGTAAGAAGCAGGCTTGCGAAAGAGAAAGGGCAGACTGACCATGTTCTAATCAGCAAAAAGGGAGATGGAAGAAATGCGCAGGCTTCGAGACATCAATAGTGCACTGCCAGGGTTAATGCTTGGAATCATTGTATGTGGTGTAATCAGTGAAATAGCAGGCGTCTTCCTTGTAGCAGATAAGCTAAACTATACCATAGGACTCTGGATCAGGGGTTCTGACTGCACTTGGCATGGCATTGCATATGGCATATGTCCTGGATCATGTGCTGGATCGGGGTGAAAAAGGGGCGCAGGCAGCAGTGGCAAGACACAGCATCATACGTTATCTTGCAGTGATTCTTGTGCTTGGGGTTCTAATGATAACTGAAGTAGGCAACCCCATAGCGGCATTTGTAGGAATTATTGGACTTAAAGTATCTGCATATATACAGCCGCTTTTTGCAAAGCTGTCCCACAGGAAAGAAAAAACTGAATAAAGAATAGAAACAGGAGGTGAGTTTATGGAAGCAGGAATTTTGTTATCCTCGGCTGATGATATAGATTTTATGATACATGGAGTATTCCAGTACAGTTTCTTTGGTCATACAGTATGGATAACAACCACGCATGTATGCCTGTTCATAGTAATGATGATGCTGGTCATCTTCTGTCTATGCGCAAATCGGGCGGTTAAGCATGCAAGTGAAGTCCCAGGTGGTTTTCAGAATGTGGTGGAACTGATCGTGGAGAAGCTTGATGGCATGGTAAACGGTGTAATGGGTAAGAATGGAGCCGCTTTTGCCAACTATATCGGTATTCTCTTCATGTTCATACTGTTGAGCAACATATCGGGACTGTTTGGACTTAGACCGCCAACAGCAGATTATGGTGTGACACTTGCATTAGGTCTGATTACTTTTACCTTGATCACATTTAATAAGTTCAGGTATCAGAAGGTATCAGGTGTCATCAAGGGACTGTGTGATCCATGGCCTATCTGGGCGCCAATCAATATCATCGGAGATATCGCAGTACCGATTTCTCTGTCTTTGCGTCTGTTCGCCAATGTCCTTTCGGGAACAGTTATGATGGCATTGATCTATGGATTACTGGGATTTATTGCTACAGCATGGCCTGCAGCACTTCATGTGTATTTTGATTTGTTCTCAGGAGCAATTCAGACGTATGTATTCAGTATGTTGACCATGACATACATTAATAATGCAATTGAAGGATAATTTATAACATAAGGAGGAACTATTACATGGAATTTAATTCAAACTTTATCTTAGGTTGTTCAGCAATCGGCGCAGGTCTGGCAGTTATCGCCGGTATCGGACCTGGTGTTGGTCAGGGTATCGCAGCAGGACATGCAGCAGCAGCAGTAGGAAGAAATCCGGGAGCAAAATCAGATATTACATCTACCATGCTTCTTGGACAGGCAGTTGCCGAGACAACAGGTCTGTATGGTCTGTTGGTTGCTATGCTTCTGTTATTCGTTAAGCCTTTAGTTCCCTAAGCCCGAACTTAGGAGTAAAAATGAAGAAAGGAGGCTTACAGCATGATACTTGCTACTGAAACGGAAGGATTAAGCCGTTTGTTCGATCTGGATTTTCAGCTTCTTGCAGATGCATCCCTGATGATCATAGCCATGTTCTTTCTTTTTATGTTTGCATCACATTATCTGTTCAATCCTGTAAGAAAAATGCTTCAGGACAGACAGAATAAGATAAAAGGTGAACTGGAACAGGCTGCGCAGGATCAGGAAAGTGCCGGAGAGCCGCAGGCTCTATGAAGAGAAGCTGGCAGCAGTAGAAAAAGAAGCTGAAGCGATTCTGGCAGATGCCCGTAAACGCGGCATGGAGAATGAAGCAAGAATTGTCGCAGAGGCTAAGGAAGAAGCTGCAAAGATCGTGGATCGGGCCAAAGTAGAGGCAGAGCTTGAAAAGAAGAAGATGGCAGATGAGGTAAAACGCGAAATGGTTGCAGTTGCATCTGTTATGGCAGCAAAGATTGTTGCAGCGAATATAGATGCCAATGCACAGCACGAACTCATTGAGGAAACATTGAAAGAAATAGGTGATAGCACATGGCTAAGCTGATTTCCAAAACATACGCAGATGCGTTATTTGAACTTGCCATAGAAGAGAATCAGACGGTCAGCTTCAGACAGGAGGTAGAGAGCCTTCTGCAGATCCTGAAGGATAATGAGGAGTTTCATAAATTCATGAATCATCCTAAGATTCCCAAGGAAGAGAAAAAGCTGCACTTGAGAATATCTTTCGCGGCAGAATAGATAATGAGCTGCTCGGTTTCCTCATTACCATCGTGGATAAGGACAGATATGGAAAGATTGAAGAAATTCTGGATACTTTTATTGCGGAAGTGAAGGAATACAACCATATCGGTACAGTGGATGTAACAACTGCTGTTGATTTATCCGCACAGGAGAAAGAGGATATCGAAAAGCGTCTGCTGGATACCACGGATTATGAGCAGATTGAATGTAATTATGTTACAGTTGATCCTACACTGATCGGCGGTATGATCATTCGAATCGGAGATCGTGTAGTAGACAGCAGTATTCGTACAAAGCTGGATAAAATGGAGCGGGAGCTTATGGCAATCCAGCTGGTATAGAACTATGATGAAATAAACAAGAAAGGTGCGAAGATCCATATGAATTTGAGACCAGAAGAAATCAGTTCTGTGATTAAGGATCAGATTAAGAGGTATGCTTCTGACCTGGAAGTATCCGATGTGGGTACAGTTATTCAGGTAGCAGATGGTATTGCCCGTGTGCACGGACTTGAGAAAGCAATGCAGGGTGAACTTTTGGAATTCCCCGGTGAAGTATATGGTATGGTCATGAACCTGGAGGAAGATAATGTTGGTGCAGTATTATTGGGAAGCGCCAGCAGTATCAATGAAGGTGACACTGTAAAGACTACAGGACGAGTAGTAGAAGTACCTGTAGGAGACGCAATGCTTGGACGAGTAGTGAATGCACTGGGACAGCCAATTGATGGTAAAGTACCCCTATCCAGACAGACAAATATCGTCAGATCGAAAGAGTCGCTTCCGGCGTTATCACCAGAAAATCTGTTGATACCCCACTACAGACTGGTATTAAGGCAATTGATGCCATGGTACCTATCGGAAGAGGACAGCGTGAACTTATCATTGGTGACAGACAGACCGGTAAACGGCAATTGCCATTGATACGATCATCAACCAGAAGGGACAGAATGTAAAATGTATTTATGTTGCAATTGGTCAGAAAGCATCTACTGTTGCAACAATTGTGAAGACTCTTGAAGAGTTCGGAGCTATGTCTTACACCACAGTAGTAGCATCTACTGCAAGTGAATTGGCACCAGTTACAGTATATAGCACCGTATGCGGGCTGTGCGATCGGTGAGGAATGGATGGAGAATGGAGAAGATGTACTTGTCATTTATGATGATTTAAGTAAGCATGCTACTGCATACCGTACACTCTCCCTGCTCCTTCGTCGTCCGCCCGGACGTGAAGCATATCCCGGTGACGTATTCTACCTGCATTCCAGACTGCTTGAGCGTGCGGTCCGTATGAGTGACGAATACGGCGGAGGTTCCCTGACGGCACTTCCCATCATCGAGACACAGGCAGGAGATGTATCTGCATACATCCCAACCAATGTTATCTCTATTACAGATGGTCAGATCTATCTGGAGACAGAAATGTTCAATTCCGGATTCAGACCTGCTATCAATGCCGGTCTTTCTGTATCACGAGTTGGTGGTGCTGCACAGATTAAGGCTATGAAGAAGATTGCAGCGCCAATCCGTGTGGAACTGGCACAGTATCGTGAACTGGCATCTTTTGCACAGTTTGGTTCCGAACTGGATGCAGATACCAAGGAGAAGCTGGAACAGGGTGTCAGAATCAAAGAAGTATTGAAACAGCCTCAGTATAAGCCAATGCCTGTACAGTATCAGGTTATTATCCTGTATGTAGCAACCAAGAAATATCTTCTGGATGTACCTGTAGAGAATATTACAAGATTTGAAAGTGAATTCTTTGAGTTCCTGGATACACAGTATCCTCAGGTTCCGCAGGCAATCAAGGAGGAGCAGGTAATTTCTGACGAAACAGAAAAAACACTGGTTACAGCAATCGAAGAGTTTAAGAAGAGATTTCACTAATGTCTTCTGACAAGAAAGGAGTTTTTCTATGGCTTCCATGAGAGACATCAAAAGGCGTAAGAGCTTGTACAGAGTACACAGCAGATTACGAAAGCGATGAAGCTGGTATCCACTGTAAAGCTGCAGAGGGCAAAGGGGCGTGCAGAGAAGTCTAAGACATATTTCTCCTGCATGTATGATACGGTGGCATCTATGCTGTCCAAAGCAGGGACAGTGAACCATCCGTTCCTGATGGCTGAGAATCTACTAAGAAGGCAGTTATTGTGATCACTGCTAACAGAGGACTTGCCGGAGGGTATATAACTCTAACATTGTGAAACTGATCAAAACAGTGATTTCAAGAAGGAAGATCTGTTGCTCTATACGATAGGTACAAAGGGCAGGGATGCATTGGCAAGGCTTGGCTATACAATTGCAGCGGATTATTCGGAAGTAATTGACGAGCCAATGTATTCTGATGCAATGGAAATAAGCAAGAAGCTGTTGGAAGAGTTCGCTGCAGGCAGAATTGAGAAATCTATGTTGCTTACACCGGTTATTCATTGATAACATTTTCCGTTTTACACAGGCAGGTTCCGAGGTGTCCGCACTCTTAGGACGTATGCCTTCCGCAGTAAGAATGGTTCCATTACATCCGTTCAGGCAGTCTATGTACCGGCGGATGACCTTACTGATCCGGCTCCGGCAACCACATTTGCCCATCTGGATGCCACCACTGTACTGGATCGTTCTATCGTAGAGCTTGGTATTTATCCGGCAGTAGACCCACTTGGTTCTACATCCAGAATCCTTGACCCTCGTGTTGTAGGGCAGGAGCATTTTGAAGTAGCCCGTGGAGTACAGGAGATTCTTCAGAAATATAAAGAATTACAGGATATTATTGCAATCCTTGGTATGGATGAGCTGTCAGAAGAGGACAAGCTGGTAGTAAGCCGTGCAAGAAAAGTACAGCGTTTCTTGTCACAGCCATTCTTCGTAGCAACCCAGTTTACCGGTCTTGATGGAAAATATGTACCGGTAGCCGAGACCATCCGCGGCTTCCGTGAAATCTTAGAAGGAAAGCATGATGATGAACGGAAGAGAGGAACATTATGGACACATTAAAGCTGCTGATGGAACAACAGATAGAGAATCAGGTGATCTTTACGGGAATCATTGCCAGTAATCCCAGAAACAAAGAGAGAATGCCGGTAAGGTAAAGCTGCGTCCTGTCGTTATGAAGGACAAGCTGATCTACCAGGCAGAACGATTCAGCAATAATAAGGCATACCATACGAATCTGGAGCCGGATAAGCTGCCTGATTATGTGGCGGGGCTCGCACAGGATTTCAAACAGCTTGAGATGGATACGGCAAAAAAGAACATATTACAGTATTAGTGAGTAAAAATGGCAAAGTAACTATAAAGCGCAGGCATCAGAAAGAAGAACAGAATGTAGCGGTCGGTAATCTGAATCACAACAAGACAAAACAGTATATTCTGGAAGAGGGAATCAGTGTGCCTTTTCTGGTAGATCTGGGCGTGCAGACTGGGGAAGGACGTATTGTACATGCCAAGTATGATAAATTCCGTCAGATTAACAGATATCTGGAATTTGTCAGGGATATCCTGCCCAGTCTGCCAAAAAGACAGGACATTGACCATTATTGATTTTGGCTGTGGCAAATCGTACCTGACCTTTGCACTTTATTATTATTTGAAAATATTGAATAATTATGATATACAAGTCATAGGATTAGATTTAAAGGAAGATGTGATAGAAAAGTGTAATGTGTTAAGCCAAAAATACGGTTATGACGGACTGACTTTTCATGTGGGAGATATCAGCACTTACCAGGGTGTTGATGAGGTAGATATGGTAGTAACGCTGCATGCCTGCGATACTGCAACGGACTATGCACTGGCTAAGGCAGTCAGGTGGAATGCCAGGGTTATATTATCCGTTCCCTGCTGTCAGCATGAGCTGAACAGACAGATACATTGTAAGGAGCTGGAGGCGGCTACAAAATACGGGCTGATCAAAGAACGAATGGCGGCACTGCTTACGGATGCAATCAGGGCAGATCTTCTGGAAGAACAGGGATATGATACCCAGATTCTGGAGTTCATTGATATGGAACATACACCTAAGAATATATTGATCCGCGCAGTGAAGAAGACAGGTATGCGATATGAGAATAAGGCATCCAGGGGAGAGTCTGTACAGGAGCTGGTTGATTTCCTGCAGGTGGAATCCCTACACTGCGTAATCTGTTGGAGAAAGGACAAGCATGAGAAAAACCATTATCAAAATCATTGTATGTATCTGTGTTTTTGTGATAACGCTGTTTATTGGCAGTAATGTATACAATCAGGGAAATGCAGATATGACTTCGGAGATGAGTAATGCTTCTCTTCCTATCGTAAAAATGACCAGAGAAGGGGAGTATTTTAATACGCTTCATGGTCTCAGACAGGAGGTAGACGGTTGTTTCATGCGGGATACGCTGACCCCGTTGGGGGGAGAACCGGTCTTTGTCTTTTACAATAGATAAATATGGCAATACGATTGATGAGCTGACCTTTGAAGTGCGCAGCATTGATGGAACCAGACTGGTAGAAAAGACGAAGGTCACAGACTATCAGGAAAATGACAAGAGCATTTCAGCCAGCATAACCATAAAGGATCTGATTGAGCAGAATACAGAATATAACTGGATACTTCTGGTGACTACACAGGGGAAACAATCCGGTATTATACAAGAATTATGGACGCAGGCGATTACCATCTGGATGAGAAGCTTGCTTTTTGTAAGAGAGTTTCATGAGAAGACCTTTGATCCTGACAGGGTCAACGAGCTGAGTACGTACATGGAATCTAATTCCAAAGGGCGATAATACGACACTTGCCAGGGTAGATATCCACAGCAGCCTGAGTCAGGTAGCATGGGCGGGACTTTCAGCGGCTCAGGTAACGGATTCTGATGTTATTGTGAGTGAAATTGATGCGCAGACAGCTTCTATCAGGGTAAATTATATGGCAATGATCAGGGCTGATGGTCAGAGCAGATATTATAATATCAGCGAGTTCTACCGGGATCCGTTATACTTCTGACAGAATGTATCTGCTGGATTTTGAGAGAACGATGAACCAGATTTTTTGATGCACAGGCAGACGTCTATGCAAGTAATAAGATTATGCTTGGTATTCGTGGGAGCGATGTGCAGATGATGGAAAGTGACGGAGGAAGCAACCTGGCTTTTGTCAATGAAAATCAGTTGTTCTGTTATCATGCCGCAGATAAGAAAATGGCTTATTTGTTCAGCTTTTATGAGGAGAAGTCAGGACAGTACGATATCAGGACAATATATGACCATCATGGTATCAAAATCTTGAATGTAGATGAGACAGGAAATGTGACTTTCATGGTATATGGATATATGAACCGCGGAAGCCATGAGGGAACTGTGGGAATACTGGTATATGAGTACAATGGTATGCTCAATACCATAGAAGAACAGATATTCATACCTTGTAATAAAGCGTATGCTGTTCTCAAGGCTGATGTAGAACAGCTGTCCTTTGTAAATAAGAGCGGTATCCTGTATCTGTATCTGGATGGTTCTATTCTGGCTATTAATCTGCCGGAGGGCTCCTATACGGAGATTGCAACACAGGTACAAGAAGGCAGTTTCCAGGTATCCCAGAAAGAGGAAATGCTGGTATGGCAGAATTCGGCAGATGCCTATGACTGTACGAAACTGATTTTGATGAATCTGAATACGGGCAACACCCGGGAGATTACAGCGACTGGTAATAACAGAATGATGCCGCTTGGTTTTATGAATGAAGATCTGATCTATGGAGTCGCAGAGTATGGCGATATTATCAGGGATTCTTCCGGTTCTATTACATTTCCCATGTATGCTGTCTATATTCAGAATGAGCAGGGCGAGATACTCAAAAGCTATCATCAGGATGGAATCTATGTAACGGGAAGTGCGGTAAATGATAATCTGATCACGCTCAAGCGTGTGCAGAAGGAGGCAGAAGGGCAATATACACAGGTTTCAGACGATCAGATCGTGAATAACATTGTGGAAGAGAATGGTTATAACAGCTGGGAGACGGTAGCAACCCAGAAATATGAATCAATCGTGCAGATTGTCGTGAAAAGTACCATTGAGACTAAGAGCCTGAAATATACGAAGCCAAAGGAAGTGTTATATGAAGGCTCCAGAGACATGCTGGTGCATATAGAGCAGCCCATTCTGCGCTATTATGTATATGGCAAAGCCGGTGTCATGGGAACGTTCTCCCATCCGTCAGATGCAATCAATCTGGCATATTCACTGAATGGTGTTGTAGTCAATGAAAATGGGGAGTATATCTGGAAGAAGACCGCCCGCAGTACAAGAAACCAGATCATGGCGATTACAGGTACACAGGCAGATGCAGAGACTTCACAGCTTGCAGTATGTCTGGAGACCATATTAAGTTATGCAGGAACAGCAAGAAAAGTACAGCCGTTACTGGATCAGGGCATGACTGCAACGGAGATTCTGGCTGAGGGAATGAATGATGTACGGATACTGGAGTTAAGCGGAGTAAGCCTGGATGCAGTCCTTTACTACGTGAATCAGGATATACCGGTATTGATTTCGCTTAATGATGACAGTGCAGTGCTGGTCATCGGCTTTAATGAGCAGAATATTGTGGTGATGGATCCGGAGGCGGGGACTGTATATAAGAAGGGAATGAATGACTCAACGAAGTGGTTTGAAGAGAACGATAACCAGTTTGTGGCATATATCAAAGAAAAATAAGATTTGTTATGTATACAAAACATTGCGTATAATTTCTGAAAATGATATACTTTTAATTGTATATATCAATAATGAGGGCATAGGAACATAAAAGGTAGACATAATTGCCCGTAAAAAACATGGAGGGAATTCAAATGAAAAGAAGATGGAGCTTTAGACTTGCTCTCGCCATGCTGTTTGCCATGCTGATGCAGATGACTGTATGTGCTGCCGGCAATGCGACAGTAACAATCAACAGCTGTACGATAGCAGGTAACACGGTGACAGTTGTGGCTACCGGAGCAGTACCGGCATCAGATGATGGTGTCTATTATCTGTTCGAGTTAAAGCCATATCAGACAGAGGTAGGGGCAAGAGCAGATTTCTGTGCATCTGCACCGGCAGCTGAGACAGCTATTTTTACAACTACCTTGGATTATAACAGTGCAGGAAACAAGCTGTATTCCAGATTTGTTGTAACAACCAGACAGGGTGGTTTATTCGTACCTGTCAGCAATGAAATGTATATTACCAACCCGGAAGCATTAGCAACTAAGGCAACAGGTTATCCTGTCAGATCAAAGAAGGGACTGACTGCAGACTGGAGATACAGCGATGAATTAAGCAGCCTTGGAGCAGGTTATGCATCCTACGAGCTGGATATCAGCAGATTCTTTACAGCAGGTGGTACTAACTATACTTATAATGGTAAGACATACAGCTTCAACTCAGGTGTTGTCACCGAGTATGATGTTGTCTGCCAGAAGTTTGCCAATGCAGGCTGTAATGTAGTTATGATCATTAAGAATTCCTTTAATCCTGCAACAGCAGATCTGATCCTGCCTACAGGACGTGTAGCAGGCAAGAACTGCTACGCATTTAATACTGCTGAACAGGGCGGCGCAGAGAAGATTGAAGCACTGATGTCTTTCCTGGCTAACAGATATTCAGGTTCCAAGGGAACGATACACATGGATCATCGGTAACGAGATCAACAACAACTCACCATGGCATTATGCAGGTGATATGGGCGCAGAAGCTTTTTCTGCACAGTATGCAAAAAAAGAATTCCGTCTGTGCTATAATGCAATCAAGAGCCAGAATGCAGGCGCAAGAGTATTCTTGAATATCGACCAGCGTTGGAACTTTGAAGATGGTACACCAAATCAGTACGCAGCTAAGAAAATTCTTGATAATTTTGCAACAAATATCAGCCAGACCGGTAATATTGACTGGGGTGTATCTATCCATCCTCATCCGGTACCATTATTTAACTGCCAGTTCTGGAATATGCCGGCAGCTTATGCAGGACTGAAGCTGATTGACCATACAGATAACTCCAAGATGATCAATCCTACAAATGTAGATGTACTGACCAATCATATGATACAGCCAACAATGCTGGCACCAAACGGAAATGCAAAGACATATTCTGATCTCTGAGATGGGCTTCACTTCCTATAATGCACAGATTCCTACAGATGAAACAATTCAGGCAGCAGCTATGGTATACGCATATAAAGCTGACCTCCTCCAATCCATTTATTGAAGGTGTTATCATCCATAGACAGGTAGACCATGCATCAGAAATCGTATCTGATGGTATGGGCAGTAGGTATCAGAACAGATGCAGGACCTAAGTACGCATACAATGTATTTAAGTACATGGACACAGGCAACACAGCCTATACAGATTTTGCTCTGCCAATCATCGGTGCAACAAGCTGGGCCGATTTGGGATTAAACTAATCATTTTTAGACAACTGGAGGGGTGTAATGAGAAAAAAACTAACATTATGGGGCGCATTATGTCTGATCATGGTATGCATGATACAGATGACCGTATCAGCAGCAACAACAGTAACGATCAGTCAGTGTATCATCAGCGGAGCCAATCAGGTAACTGTAACAGCAAGTGCTTCAGCAACGACACCAAGTGATGACAACAATTATTATTTATTTGCTTTACAGCCCTATGAAAATGCAATTGGCGCAAGAACTGACTTCTGTGCCCAGACAGCCAAGGCTGCAGCCTTAACCTTTGTAACGACACTGGATCAGGGAACAGCAGCATCCAAGCTGTATGCGCGAAATTCGTTGTAGCAGTAAAGACAGGCGGCAAATACGTAGCTGTCAGCCCGGAATTCTATATTACGAATCCTGAAGCAGTAGCAACGAAGACAGCAGCAAATCCGGTAACAACATCCATTAAGGGTGTTACAGCGGATAATGCGGCAATTCTGGATCTGGCAGCACTGGGAGTTCAGCATGCAAGCTATGAAATTGCAATCGACAGATTTTTCGAGCCCTCTGTAACAGGTTATATTACCTATACTTATAATGGTAAGCCTTATAATTTCAATCAGGCAGTCGTAGCAGAATATGACATGGTCATGACCTTATTTGCTACACAGCATGTAGAGGTTACCATGAACGTAGTCAACTACTACAATGCTGCAACGGCCGACAGTAAAGCCGGGTGCAAGAAGGGCAGGCTATCGTCATTATGCATTTAATACAGATGAGCAGCAGGGTGCAAATCCCTGCAGGCAGTTATGGCTTTCCTTTACAGAAAAATGCCGCAACTGGTCTGGTATCCAACTGGATCATTGGTAATGAAGTAAATAATAATCCGTGGTATTATGCAGGCAACTATAATGTAACTGCTTTTTACCTTGGAATATGAGAAGGCATTCCGTATGTTCTATACGGCGATCAAGAGTACCAATGCCAATGCAAGAGTGCTTACCTGTATTGACCAGCGCTGGACCTGGGAAGATGGTACAGCCAACCAGTACGGTGCAAAGAAGTTCATTGATGCATTTACGGTAGATGTGGCTTCCCATGGTAATATCGACTGGGGTGTTTGCATGGCATCCTCATCCTGTACCACTGACAGCATCCAAGTTCTGGGATATGCCTGCAAGCTATAAAGGCACTTCATCTGATTGATCATACAGCCAATACCAGAATGATCAATCCTACCAATATGGATGTATTTACCACTTATATGAGCCAGCCGACTTATCTGTCTCCGACAGGACAGGTAAGATATATCATGATATCTGAGATTCTGTTCAATTCCATGAATGGCGGCGAAGCAGTACAGGCGGCTTCTTTTGCATATGCATATAAGCTGGCTGCACAGAATCCTTATATCAAGGCATTTATCGTACACAGAATGGTAGATTCTCCTTATGAGAAGGCAAGTGATAAGATTGCCTGCGGTCTTTATAACTGTGATGCAAATGGATGGGCTTCCACTCCAAAGCAGATTTATGATG
>VOFC01003064.1_pt1 | contig 25818 bp, 43 predicted proteins | sample 5384161 | NCBI WGS metagenome assembly VOFC01 (sample SAMN12384722, study PRJNA508395) | human gut metagenome | isolation source: healthy gut B | host: Homo sapiens | reverse complement strand
GAAGATGATACGATGAACTATTCTTATTTTGAAGGAAAAAGGCTGATGCGATAGAGATTGTTGAACTTGCTAAAACACTGCCGTTTTTTAGTGATCACAGGTTTTTGATCTTGGATGAAACAGGACTTGGAAAGAAAAGTGATGATACGTTTATTGAAGGATTAAAGGAAGCCTCGGATACAAGTGTTGTGCTTTTTATAGAAGATAGTGTAGATAAGCGTTCAAAGATTTATAAATTTCTTTCGAAGGAAGGACATGCGGTATGTTTTGAATCTGCTGGAGATAAAGAATTATCCAGATGGCTGATCTCATTGCTTAAGAAAGAAGGAAAACAGATGTCATCTGCAACGATGCGAAGTTTTTTTTATATCGCTGTGGATCTGATATGTATACTTTAAAAATGAATTAGAGAAATTGATCTCCTATGTTGGAGAGAGAGAAGAAATTACGATCCGTGATCTGGAAGAGTTGACATCTTCTCAGACGACAAATCAGATCTTTGTGATGCTTGAGGCAATTGCGAGAAAAGCAAAGAGAAAAAGTATTGACACTATATTATGATCTGATCGAGTTAAAGGAATCACCATTTGGAATTCTGGCATTGTTAGTCAGACAGTGTAATCAGCTGCTTCAGGTGAAAGATTTAGATTGTCTTGAAAGAGCAATGGGATGATCGCAAAGCAGATGAAAGTTCCAGCATTTGTTGCAGGAAAGTTAAAAGATCAAGCGAAAATGTTTTCAATGGATACACTCAGAGATATGATCGAAGCATGTGCAAAAACTGATGAATCAATTAAAACAGGAAAGATCAGCGACAGAGTTGGGGTAGAACTATTGTTGATCCAGTTCAGTCAGAAATAAATCAATCAATTTAAGATAGAAGAAGTCTAGTATAATAAAAATGATGAAAAAAAAAGAAGCCTGACGGTGGCTTCTTTTTTTTTCAATTTTATTAAAATTCGTTTCTTGATATCTGATTAAGCAATAGCGTTAACGGCTTTAGATAAACGAGCAATCTTTCTAGAAGCTGTATTCTTGTGGAAGATTCCTTTAGAAGTAGCTTTGCTGATTTCAGAAATGCAAGCTGTTAAAGCTTCAGAAGCTGCTGCTTTATCGTTAGCTGCGATTGCTGCTTCTACTTTTTGATATATGTTTTAACTTTAGTTTTGATTGCTTTATTTCTTTCTGTTTTTGTGTTGATAACTTTGATTCTTTTTTTTGCTGATTTAATATTTGCCAAAGTGGGCACCTCCAATATGATAACTTAAATTTCTTTTTTTTTTTTTCTTGAATCTTGTCTATAGCGAGACACGGTTAGCTATACACAAAACATACTGTTATATCTTATAGAAAAATGATTGAATTTGTCAATATCTTTGGGGAAAAATGTAATATTTTTTTAAAAACAATCACATACTAGAGAAAAGGAGGCAAAATCAATGCAAAATCGTACAGATCTGGCACTGGAATTAAAAGAAGAGAAGAATATTGGCTCTGCACAGTCAGGAATTATCGTAAAGACAAGAATTGATACAACGAATCATATAAAAGAAACAAAGATCATCATCAAAAAACAAAAAGGGGAGGACTCTTTAGAAAATCAAAGGGAACCTATATTACGATCGAAGCAAAAAATCTGTCTTCAAATGATGGGAGTTTTCATAAAGAAATGAGTGAAGCATTGTTTTTAAATTTAAAGGAAATGTTAAACAAAAGAAAAAAAATACTGATCGCAGGACTTGGAAATGCTGGTGTGACAGCGGATTCGTTAGGGCCTAAAGTTGTGAACAATCTATATATTACAAGACATTTGCAAAAAAGAGGGGATCGCAAGCTATCAATTTGAACTAAGTGCGATCGCACCGGGGGTTATGGCACAGACGGGAATTGAGACAAGTGAGATTTTAGAATCGTTAGCAGACCGGATAAAACCAGATGTTGTTATCGTGATCGATGCTCTGGCGGCCAGAAGTTATAGCAGATTAAATAAAACGATTCAGATCAGCGATACGGGAATTGCACCGGGTTCAGGTGTTGGAAATCATAGGAATGAGATTACACAGCATACGATCGGTGTTCCAGTTCTTGCAATTGGTGTTCCAACGGTAATTTCTGTTCCAGCGATCATTCATGATGTTTTTGGAGAAAAATCTCTGGAAAATGTTTCTGAAAATATTGATGAAGAATTTATTTCCATGCACGTTACACCAAAAAATATTGATGAATCTATGAAACGGATCAGTTATACGATATCTGAAGGAATCAATCATTTACTGCATAATTAAAATATGAATGAATACAATGAAAGTATGGAGAAAAGAAAGAGATGGATATTGAGTATTATGATCGGTTGTTTTCTGATCATTTTTTCAGTCAGAAGATCAATGTGCAGGGAATGGTTTTTAGAATTCATGGATAATTATTATCATGGGATCATGACAGGATTTTTTCCGGCAGTATCTAAGAAGGAAGTGACATTTTCAGGGAAATATTCTATCGGACATGGTCCGTATGTATTATCAGGAAACAGTACCGATCTTACAATATCGCACAGATTATAAGGATAAAAAAAGAAGAAGATCTGGTACAGCAAGATTATTATTTTCAGGATGATGAAACAACGGATGAGGTGGTAGAGGAGGTAAAAAAGAAGAAAAAAGTTGTTTCATGCAAAAAATGGGAAAATTCAAAATATTTAAGAAAATATATTTATCAGATCGACAGTACGACAATGGCGACAGAGAATGAGTTAAATGGAAAAGTTTTATTAAACACGAACTTAAAATTAAGGAAATCTGATGAACCGCAGATTTTAATTTATCATACACATGGGAGTGAGGCATACCGTGGCAGCAGGAAAGGAAGAAAATCAGATACTGTGATCGGTGTTGGAGATGTTTTAACGAAGAGATTGGAGCAAAAAATATCAAGGTTGTACATGATCGTAACATTTACGATGTAAAAAACGGAAAAGAGGAGCGATCCAAGGCTTATAATTATGCAGCAACTGCAATTGAAAAGAATCTAAAAAAAATATCCATCCATTCAGGTTGTGATCGATCTGCACAGGGATGGAGTCAATGAATCGACAAAGCTTGTGACGAGACAAAATGGAAAGAGAATGGCGCAGATCATGTTTTTTAATGGAATGAGCCGTACAGCAACAAATGGAAATATCAAATATTTAAAGAATCCAAATAAGCAGACAAATCTTGCGTTCAGCCTACAATTGCAAGCACAGGCTGCTTTGAAATACCCTGGATTTACACGAAAAATTTACGTAAAAGGATATCGTTATAATCTGCACTACAGAGGAAGAAGCTTGTTAGTGGAAGTTGGTGCGCAGAATAATACGTTATCAGAAGCAAAAAGCGTCTATGAGTTTACTTGCTGAATTATTAAATAATGTGTTATACTAAAATAGAGTGTCTGAAAAGACATATGTACTTGAAATATAATTAGGAGGAACTTATGGCAATAGATCAGAGTAAAATACGAAATTTTTGTATTATCGCACATATAGATCACGGAAAATCAACATTAGCAGATCGAATCATTCAGATGACAGGAACATTAACGGATCGAGAGATGCAGGAGCAGGTTCTTGATAACATGGATCTTGAAAGAGAACGTGGGATTACGATCAAATCGCAGGCAGTACGAATTGTTTATAAAGCTGACGATGGGGAAGAATATATTTTAACTTGATCGATACACCGGGACACGTGGACTTTAATTATGAAGTATCACGAAGTCTTGCAGCATGTGAGGGAGCAATCCTTGTTGTCGATGCTGCACAGGGAATAGAGGCACAGACATTGGCAAATGTTTATCTTGCGATTGATCACGACTTAGAAGTTATGCCGGTTATCAACAAGATCGATCTTCCGAGTGCAGATCCAGAGCGTGTTAAAGCAGAAATTGAAGATGTGATCGGAATCGATGCAGAAGATGCACCTCAGATTTCTGCAAAAAAGCGGACTAAATGTAGAACAGGTATTAAAGCAGATCGTAGAGAAGATTCCATCACCAGAGGGGCGATAAGAATGCACCATTACAAGGGATTGATCTTTGACAGTATGTATGATGCATATAAAGGAGTTATCATCTTTACAAGGATCAAAGAAGGAACGATCAAAGTCGGAACAAAGATGAAGATGATGGCAACTGGAGAGAGTGCAGAAGTTGTAGAAGTTGGTACATTTGGGGCAGGAAGATTCAATCCATGTGATGAACTGACAGCAGGGATGGTTGGATATGTTACAGCCAGCCTTAAAAATGTACAGGGAACCAGAGTTGGTGATACGATCACGGATGCGGATAATCCATGTGCAGAGCCACTTCCTGGATATAAAAAGGTTAATCCGATGGTATATTGTGGATTATATCCAACAGATGGGGCAAAATATCCAGATTTAAGGGATGCATTAGAAAAATTACAGTTAAATGATGCAGCACTACAATTTGAAGCAGAGACATCCGTTGCGTTAGGATTTGGATTTAGATGTGGATTTCTTGGATTATTGCATTTAGAGATCATTCAGGAACGTTTAGAGAGAGATATAACTTGGATCTTGTGACAACAGCACCAGGCGTTATTTATCGCGTATATAAGACGGATGGAAGTATGATCGAATTAACAAATCCATCCAATCTTCCAGATCCATCTGAGATCGACCATATGGAAGAACCAATCGTAACAGCGGAGATCATGGTAACTTCTGAGTTTGTCGGAGCGATCATGGGATTATGTCAGGAAAGGCGTGGAGTTTATCTTGGAATGGAATATATGGAAGAGACAAGAGCATTGCTTCGTTATGAACTTCCACTAAATGAGATCATTTACGATTTCTTTGATGCATTAAAATCACGTTCCAGAGGTTATGCATCCTTAGATTACGAAATGAAAGGATATCAGACATCAAGACTTGTAAAATTAGACATTTTGATCAACAAAGAAGAAGTTGATGCGCTTTCTTTTATTGTACATGAAGATACCGCGTATGAGCGAGGACGTAAGATGTGTACAAAATTAAAAGAAGAAATTCCAAGACATATGTTTGAAGTACCGATTCAGGCAGCGATTGGAAGTAAAGTCATTGCAAGAGAAACTGTCAAAGCAATGAGAAAAGACGTTCTTGCCAAATGTTACGGTGGAGATATCTCCCGTAAGAGAAAGCTGTTAGAGAAACAGAAGAAAGGAAAGAAAACGAATGCGTCAGGTAGGAAATGTTGAAATTCCACAGGAAGCATTCATGAGTGTTCTGAAGTTAGATGAAGACTAATACGATCGAGCTTTTTATATTCATATTCCATTTTGTAAAAAGTAAGTGCAGATATTGTGATTTCTGTTCCTTTCGGGCAGAGGAGGAAACGATCCATGCATACCTGGGGAAACTAAAAGAAGAACTGATTTTCTGGGGAAAGAAATTAGCAGCACGAGACGTTGTAACTGTCTTTATTGGAGGCGGAACGCCATCATATCTTAGAAGAGAAGATATTCAAATGATTTGTGAAACTATATTTGAACATTTTCATATTTGTGAGGATGCTGAGATTACGATTGAAGCGAATCCAGAAACAGTAGATTTAAAAAAAACTATGTACATATAGGGAAAAATGGGATCAACAGGATTAGTTTTGGATTGCAGTCAACAGTGAAAGAAGAGTTGGAGTATCTGGGAAGAATTCATACCTATGAAGAATTTTTTACAAAGTTTCGACTGGGCAAGACAAGCTGGATTTTTGAACATCAATGTTGACTTGATGAGTGCGGTGCCGAAACAAACATTAACTTCTTTATGAAGAGAATTTAAGAAAAATAGCTAAACTTTCTCCAGAACATATTTCTGCGTATAGTCTGATCATTGAAGAGGGAACACCTTTTTACGAAGATAACAAGTTAGAGGAACTTCTTCCATCAGAAGAAGATGAAGTTTTAATGTATCGAATGACAGAAAAGATTTTAAACGAATATGGTTACGACAAATATGAGATTTTCAAATTATGCAAAGCCAGGTTTTGAAAGCAGACATAATCTTGGGTATTGGTCCCATATTCCGTATTTGGGAGTGGGGCTTAATGCCTCTTCGTATCTGGATGAGAAACGTTTTGAGAATCCCTCCGATATGAAAGACTATTTAGAGATTCAATCGTTCGGAGATGCATATGAAGGAGCCTGTTCGTTATCAGTTTATGAACAGATGGAAGAATTTATGTTTCTTGGACTTCGAAAGACGAAAGGCATTTCGAAGAAAGAGTTTATAGAACGTTTTGGTTGCTCCATGGATTCTGTCTATGGAAAGCCATTGATAGAATCCATGAAACAAGGCATGATGAAAGAAGAAGGAGACCGAGTTTTTCTGACGCAAGATGGTACCTTAGTCAGTAATCAGGTCTTATGTGAATTTTTATTTGACGAGGAAGTTTAAGGATACAAGTTTATCAAAGATCCATTAATTTTTTAGATTGATCTGCCCCCAGCCCTGATGGTGTCTGGGGGTTTTTAATTTGTCGCAGTTTTTTCGCAGTTTCATTTTTATATCCTTATTGGTGTAAAAAGGATATTTTCGAGCAGGAGAGCAAAAGAACCAGAGACGACAGGGGTTGCCATGGAAGTACCACTTTTGATAGTATAGCGGTTATTTAAGGAACACGAAAAATATTTGTTCCAGGGGCAACAACATCCGGCTTCATAACGCAGGATGTTGTGGGACCGCGTCCGGAATATCCTGAAGAGAAGTGTTTTCTTCCGATCATTTGAAAATTATCGTCGCTGGAACCAACAGTGATGATTTTTGGACTATTTCCAGGAATTGAAATACTGTATGGTTTTGGACCATGGTTTCCGCCGGCAATACAAACAACAAGGCCATCATCCCATAGGGCGTTGACATGTTTTAATAGTTCTTTGGAGGCTGAACTATCCTCGGAACCAGGACTTCCTATTGAGATGTTAACGATACGGATCTGATAGGAGCGATGATACTCATGAATCCAGTCAAGACCCTGTAAGAAGGCGCTTTGAACACCGTTCCCTGAGGCATCCAGTACTTTTAAAGAAACGATATGGGATTTTGGAGCAATTCCCAAATAATCGGAACCAAATGTTGCAGAGGAAGCAGCGATGCCGGTAATATGAGTCCCATGTCCATTATCGTCATAGCTGAAAGATTTGGAATGAACAAAATCTACAAATTTGGCGATCCGTGTGGAATGCGGAGAGAAATCTTTATGTGGGAAAAGGCCAGTATCAAGATAAGCAATACCGATACCTTCTCCAAGAAAAACCATGCTGATGGGCAAGATCAGCATGGATTTGTTTTGAAACAGAAATCTGCATGGAAAGTTGCCTTTCATACTTTATATTATTAGAATACGCAGAATAAAAGATGCGGGGAACAAGAAAAAGGCCCTCTGCAGGACCTTTTAATGTAAAAATATTTAGTTAAATCCGATAAATCTACGAGCTGCTTTATACATAGCAATCGTAGCTTTTCTTCCAACATATCCAGGCAGATTTACTGCACAGCTTGTAATATTATGACGGATCTTACGATACAGACGTTTGTCACTGTCATATAAATATTTCCATAATTTTTTTCGCATCTTTAAATGCTCTTTCTGTCCAGATTTTACAGAGATCACGGAAGAAATACACATGATAATGGAAAGATAATGTCTCATATAACGTTCTAATGGTTTACTTACAAGATTAAACTGAGTCATATAATCAATCATGATATAAGTAACTTTAAACTGCTGGTCGATACGTTTGATCATATTTGTCTCATTGACAGACTGATCATCACGTCCAATGAAAATAACGATAGAAGTTAACATCCAGATAATACATTGTTTTTACATATGGAAGAGGTTTGAATACATAAATATTATCCACATAGAATGTATGCTCTGGAAGCTCTAGATCGCATTCACGAAGCAGTGGCAGTACGATAAATGACAGAGTGCATTAAAATATACTGGCTGACAGGAAAACGTCCAACATCATCCCAGCAAAAGATCTTGATCTTTTGGGATTGCATGACGATAATGAATAACAGTTTTTTTTCTTGGCTCCCTGTTTTTCATATACATAGTTAGAAAGCAGCATATCAAGGACAGTTCCCTGTTTGTAGAAATTCGCAAGAGTATCAAGGATTTCTCCATAAGCATATTCATTTACCCAGTCGTCACTATCAACAACTTTTAGGTAAATACCCGTGGCATTTTTGATTCCTGTATTCACTGCACCACCATGCCCTTTATTTTCTTGGTGAATTGCACGGCAGATGTCAGGATATTTTTTTCATATTCATCTGCGATCGCAGCAGTGTTATCGGAAGAACCATCATTAACGATCAAGAATTTCAACCTGATCACCACCTGGTAATAATGTATCAATACAGTGTCTCATATATTCCTGAGAGTTGTAACAAGGTACAACAAAGGATATTAATTTCATAAAAACCTCCTGTTTAATCAATACGATTAACATTACTTATTATATATGTTTTTTGATCAATTAGCAAAGAGTTTCCCACTCTTCATAAAGTTCTTCCAAAGAAGAAGCGATGGAAGCCTGCTCATTGCTAAGTTCCATTAATTTCTGCAGGATCAGAAGCATTTTCAGGTAAAGACATAGCTTCTGAAAGTTCTTCTTGTTTCGTTTCCAACTCTGTGATCTGCTCTTCGACTTTTTTAAGACGATTTTCTTTTTTTCTCTGTTTGGCTTGTTCTTCTTTTTTTGCTGTTTCCAATCGAGTTTGGATTCTGTATCAACAGAAACGGAGGAAGCAGTAGAAGAAGTAAGAGATGCCTTTTTTTTTCCTTCTGAGCAATATAATCCTGATAATTTCCAGGATAAGAAGTTAATCCATGATCAGAGATTTCCAAGATTCGTGTTGCAGTTTTATTGATAAAATAACGATCATGTGAAACATAAAGGATCGTTCCAGTATAAGCATTCATTGCAGATTCCAGAATCTCCTTAGACTGAATATCCAAATGGTTTGTAGGCTCATCAAGAATCAGAAAATTCGCATGAGAGCATTAATTTTGCAAAGAGAAACACGCCCTTTTTTTCTCCACCGCTTAAAGAGGAGATCGGGCGGAAAACGTCTTCCCATAAAATAAAAATGCAGCCAAAGTATTGCGGATCTTTGTGTTATTAAGATCTGGATAAGCATCTGAAATTTCATCAAAATCGTTTTGGAATCATCTAAGTTATCTTGTGCCTGGTCATAGTATCCAATGGAAACTCCAGCTCCAAGGCTGATCGTACCGCCATTATTGCTGATCTTTTGCAAATGATCTTTAACAGTGTTGTTTTACCAGTTCCGTTTGGTCCGATCAAGGCAACGCGTTCTTCACGAAAAATATCAGCACTTAATCCATGGAATAATGATTTGTTTCCAAAAAGATTTGGATACATCTCTTAAAGTCAGAACATCATTCCCACTGATGATTTTCTGGTTCAATGCTAAGACGCATATCAGCATTATATTCCGTAGGTTTTTCCAATACATCAATCTTATTTAAAGCTTTTTCACGGCTTTCTGCACGTTTGATTGATTTTTCACGATTGAACTGTTTTAATTTTTTGATAACTTCTTGTTGATGTTTGATCTCTTGTTGCTGATGTTTGTATTCTTTTAAACGGATTGCTTTGATCTGATCACGTTTTTCGATAAATGTTGTATAATTTCCATCAAACAGCATGGAGTGTCCTTGGTCGATCTCCATGACCTTATTGACAATCTTATCAAGAAAATAGCGGTCATGAGATACGATGATCACAGCTCCTTTGTAATGAGACAGGTAATTTTTCAAGCCACTTTATGGAATCAACATCCAAGTGGTTTGTTGGTTCGTCAAGAAGCAGAATATCAGGATTTTTAAGCAGTAACTTACCAAGAGCAACACGAGTTCTTTTTGACCTCCAGATAAAGTGTTGATCTCTTTTGTGAAAATCTTCTTCAGAAAAGCCAAGTCCTTTTAAGATTCCTGTGATCTCTCACTTTTGTATGCAAAACCATTTAATTGCTCAAATCTGAGTAGCATTTGTATACTGATTCATTTTTGTTCTAGTGCATCACCGGTCAGATGTTTCATTTCCTGTTCATAGGTACGCATCTGTTCATCTAATTCAATGACTTCTTTTTTTGACGGAAAGAAGTTCATCAAAATTGTATGGTGGAATGTATGATCTTGATGTTGGGCAAGATAGCTAATGCTTGCGTCTTTCTTTTAAAGAAATTTCACCTTCATCATAAGAAATTTCACCAATCAATATTTTTAAAGTGTCGATTTTCCGGCACCGTTATATCCGATGATCGCCAGCCGGTCGTTTTCATTTAAGTGAAATGAGATATTCTGCAAGACTGGTTTCAAGACAAATGTTTTTGCAGATATTCTGGCATGATAATATCATTAAGATACTTACTTTCAAATTTTTTATTATAGACATTATTTCTCAGAATACCATATTTTTTTGAAAAAATGAAATATTTTCATGACGGAAAGATTGACAGTTATTAGACAATCTTATATAATTAAAGATCTTAGGTCTGGATAAGAGAAATGACATGATCATTGTTGGAGCCGGAAATCTTGGACAGGCCCTTGCGAATTATCAGTCTTTTAATGAAGATTATGGATACAAAGTCATGGCACTTTTTGATGTGAATCCAAAGCTGATCGGAATTTCTGTCCGTGGAGTGAAAGTTCTTGATACAGATGAACTAGAGAACTTTATCAAAACACATGGAATTAAGATCGCTGCACTGACAATTCCGAAGGATCAGGCACCTGCGATCGCAAAGAAGATGGCAGAATGGGGAATTAAAGGATTCTGGAATTTTGCACCGATCGATCTTCATTTACCAGATAATGTTACAGTAGAGAATGTACATTTAGCAGAAAGTCTGATGACATTAACATACAATGTCCACAACCGTGAAGAGAAGAACAGAGAACGAATAGCAGGTAAGAAGATGATTGCTGGAATAGGAACAGATCTCGTAGAGATATACCGGATAGAAGAGATGATTCTTCGAGGAAGACATCTTTCAAGAATTTTTACGACAACTGAATTAGCATATGCAAAAAGACAAAACAATGCTACGACTTTAGCTGGCAATTTTGTTGTAAAGAAGCCGTTTCCAAAGTATTTGGAACCGGCTTTTTTCGGTGTGGAACCATATGAGATTGAAGTGTTGAGAAATGAATCAGGTGCGCCATATGTCAAATTATATGGAAAGGCGAAAGAGATAGCAAAAGATAAACAAGTTTCAAGAATTCATGTATCGATCACGAATACAAGAGAATTTTGCACAAGCTTTTTGCGATAGGAGAATGCGTATGAGATATGTATTAAAGAATCAGGAGATGCAAACGGTCGATCATGAGACGATTCATGGAATAGGAATTCCGGGACTTGTATTGATGGAAAGAGCATCTAAAGCAGTTGCAGATAAGGCTGCACAGATAGCAGATCATTCACAGAGGATATTGATCATTTCAGGAATTGGCAATAATGGAGGAGATGCACTTGCTTGTACGAGAATTTTGTTGGAGCAGGATTATTTAGTGGATTATATGATCGTTGGTAATATATAGAAAAAGCTTCAGCGGATCTGAAATTACAGCTTCAGATACTTAAGAATCTAGGCTATTTTCCGATAGATTGTGAAGATGTAAATTTTCATGAATATGATCTTTTTGATCGAAGGGATTTTTGGAGTTGGACTTTCTAGAGAAGTTGGTGGTGTTTATAAAGAAGTCATTGAACGGATCAATGCATGTGGTAAGCCTGTGATCGCAATTGATATTCCATCTGGAATCAGTGGAGATAGTGGAAAGATTCTTGGATGTGCAGTGCATGCGTCATCAACAGTTACATTTGGTGGATATAAAAGAGGTCATTTATTATATCCAGGACGAGAATATTGTGGAGATATTAAACTGGTATCCATAGGATTTCATAACCAGACGATCAAAAAAGTATGCGACAGGATATATATTAGAGGAAAGTGATCATTTAATGCCAGAAAGAAAAGCATATTCCAATAAAGGAAGCTATGGGAAGATTTTGATCATTGCTGGAAATGAAACAATGTCAGGAGCTGCATGTTTTGCAGCAGAGGCAGCGCTTCGGATGGGTGCAGGACTTGTGAAAGTGCTTTCTGATGCTGGAAATCGTCAGATTTTACAGACAAGACTTCCAGAAATTTTATTTGGAGAACGAAAAGATTTAGAAGAATCTTTAGAATGGTGTGATTGTATCTTGTTTGGCCCAGGAGTTGGTGTCAGTGAAGAAATGAAAGAAATGTTAGAGATGGTTTTGAGAAAAGGGAAAAAACCATTGGTCATTGATGCAGACGGATTAAATATAATCAGTAGATTTAACATGAAAATTGATTATCCATATGGGACGATCATGACTCCACATTTGATGGAGGCAGCAAGATTGATGTCATGTGATATCACACAGATCAAAGAAGATCTATGTCAGAGTGCACAAGATCTTGCAGAGAAATATCATTGTACAGCTGTTTTAAAAGATGCAACAACTATCGTTGCACGAGAAGATGATTTGGTGTATATTAATCAAAGCGGAAATGATGGAATGGCGACTGGAGGAAGTGGAGATATTCTTGCAGGAATGATCACAGGCCTTTTGGGGCAAGGATTATCTGTTCATGAGGCAGCAGTTCACGGAGTTTATCTTCACGGTTTTTGCAGGAGATCATGCAAAGCATGATCTGGGCGCTTACAGCATGATCGCATCAGATATTATTGCTCATATAAAGGACGTTACAGGAGGAAATTATGAACCAGTACTATAGAGTGCATGCAGTTATTGATCTGGATGCAATCTGTCATAATATAAGAGAAGTAAAACGTGTAGTTGGAGAAGGTGTGAAAGTAATGCCAGTGATCAAAGCTGACGGATACGGACACGGAGCAGTTCCAATTGCAAAAGAATTAAATAAGATCGGAGTTGATGCATTTGCCGTTGCAATCCTAGAAGAAGGGATCACACTTCAAACAATGGAATCAGACAGCCAATTTTGATTTTAGGATACACATCAGAATATCAGTACAGCTCATTGATTCAGTATGAGATCGAGCCAACCGTATTCTGCTATGAGATGGCAGAGTCCTTATCAAAGATCGCGCAGGCACTAGGCAAAGATGCGAAGATTCATATCAAACTGGATACAGGAATGAACCGTATCGGATTTAAACCAACCAAAGAATCTGTAGATAGCATAGAGAAGATCGCCAAATTACCAAATATCAAGATTCAAGGAATCTTTACACATTTTGCATGTGCAGACGAGGCGGATAAAACAGAAACTTATGAGCAGGAACGAAAATATGATCAGTTTATTACATGGCTTGAGGAAAGAGATATCTATATTCCGATCAAACACGTATCAAACAGTGCATCGATCATTGATCTGGATGGATTTAGAAAAGATATGGTACGTTCAGGAATCATTACTTATGGATTATATCCATCAGAAGAAGTTTCAAAAGATGTATTGGATTTAAGACCAGCAATGGAATTAAAGACACACATTGTATATATCAAAGAAGTGGAGGCAGGAGAAGGAATCAGTTACAATCACACATATGTAACTGATAAGAAGACAAAGATCGCAACTATCCCAGTAGGATATGCAGACGGATACCCAAGATCACTCTCTTCCAAAGGAAAAAGTATTGATCCGTGGGCAGTATGCACCGATCATTGGAAGAATCTGTATGGATCAGTTTATGGTTGACGTGACAGATATTGAAGGTGTATCTGTGATGGATGAAGTAACTTTAGTCGGACACGATGGCAATAAAATGTTGACCGTAGAAGAAGTTGCAAATGAAGCAGGATCTTTTAACTATGAATTTGCCTGTGATATTGGGAAACGTGTACCACGAGTATACATTCGAAACGGAGAGATGAAAGAAGCAGAATATTTTGAAAAATAAGGAATACTTTTGAAAGAATTGTAAATACTCTTCATACAATATTTAAAAGAAATGGAGAGTGTTTATGCTTATGGTAATTAAGCGAGGCGATATATTTTATGCAGATTTAAGACCGGTTGTTGGTTCAGAACAAGGCGGTATCCGTCCTGTGATCGTATTGCAAAATGATGCGGGAAATAAATATAGTCCAACGATCATCTGTGCAGCGATCACAAGCAAGATGAACAAGGCAAAGTTGCCGACTCATGTACCGATCGACTGCCACAGATGTGAATTAGAAAAAGATTCTGTGATTTTGTTATAACAGATCCGGACAATCGATAAAAGTCGTTTAAGAGAAAAGGTATGCCATTTAAATTGTACATTCCTAAAACAAGTGGATCATGCACTAAAGATCAGTTTAAGTCTTGATACATAACAGGAATCTTGGATATATTGACCTTTTTCTTAGAAATGATATATTTAAGTTTGTATAGTCTTAATTTCTAGAAGATAAAAGGAGAAAAAAAGAAATGGAAGGATTTACTCCTCGGTGCTTATGATGATCATTTTAGCAGTTATCATCGGATTTGCAGTTGGGTGTTTTTTCATGAAACAAAGAGAGAAGATCAAAGAAGCAAAGAAAAAACTGCACACATCAGAACAAGAACATGAAGAGGATGAAGACAATGAATATGAAGAAGAGATCATGAACATTGTTAACGAAGGACATGAACAAGGTGCGATCATGGAAGGGGAAGCCCGCATGATCACGAATATTTTCGAATTTGGAGATAAAGATGTTACAGATGTTATGACATCAAGAAAGAAGATTGATGCGATTGATGTAAACATGTCCGTAGAGAAAGCATTAAATTATATGTTAGATGAGCCATATTCAAGATACCCATTATATGAAGATGACATTGATAACATTGTAGGAGTGCTTTATTTAAAAGATGTGATCGATGCATATCTTAATCAGAAAGAAGCAACACTTTCTGATATTGCAAGAGAGCCGTTTTTTGTTCATCAGACGATGAATTTATCGGTGCTTTTTCAGGAGATGCAGACCAAGAAGATTCATATGGCGATCGTTATTGATGAATATAGCCAGACAGAAGGTATTGTATCTATGGAAGATATGTTAGAGGTCATAGTAGGGAATATTTTAGACGAATATGATGTCGAAGACCGTAATATCACCAAGATCGGATGGGCAGATATCTATCTTGTACGTGGAAGTACGAGACTGGAAGAACTTGAGGATACATTAGGAATCGAATTTGACGTTGAAGATATTGAGACACTCAATGGATTTTTTGAATTGATCAGCTGGGACATTTACCAGAAGACAATGAAGAAATAGAAATTATCTACCAAGGATATTCCTTTAAATCTGTTGATATTCATGACAACATGATTAGACAGGTAAAGGTAGAAAAAAAAGGAAAAGGAAGGAAGAAGAAGATGTCAGGACACAGTAAATTTGCGAACATCAAACACAAAAAGAAAAAATGATGCGAAAAAAGGAAAGATTTTTCACAGTCATTGGAAGAGAAATTGCAGTAGCCGTTAAAGAAGGTGGACCAGATCCAGACAACAATAGCAGATTACGTGATGTCATTGCAAAAAGCAAAAGCAAATAATATGCCAAATGACACGATCGAACGTGGTATCAAAAAGCTGCTGGAGATGCAGATTCTGTTAATTATGAGCAGATTACATATGAAGGATATGGACCAAGCGGAGTTGCGATCATCGTAGATACATTAACAGATAACAAAAACCGTACAGCATCTAATGTAAGAAATGCTTTCACAAGAAGGAAATGGTAACGTAGGAACACCAGGATGTGTATCTATATGTTCGAAAAAAAAGGACAGATCATTATCTCTAAAGAAGAATGTGAAATGGATGCAGATGATCTTATGATGATCGCATTAGATGCAGGAGCAGAAGATTTCTCTGAAGAGGAAGACAGCTTTGAAGTATTGACAACGCCAGAAGACTTCAGTGGAGTCAGAGAAGCTTTAGAGAAGGAAGAAATTCCTATGGCAGATGCCAGTGTCACAATGATCCCTGGTACTATGGTCGAACTTACAAGTGAAGAAGATATTAAGAATATTCAGAAAACATTAGATCTTCTTGATGAAGATGATGATGTGCAAGAAGTTTATACTAAATAAAAGGATGAATAATCTGTTATAGATTTTATAGAATATTTATAAATAATGAACCTTAACTCAATGCATATATAATAAAAATGCTGGGAGTTAAGGTTCTTTTTTATGATTTGATATTTGAAATTTATAATATGAAAATTGGTTACTGTTTACTAAGTTTTATCTTCGAACACCTATAAAACTATGCATTCTCAAGTGCTTCTTTCAGATCATTGATAATATCTTTTGCACTTTCAATTCCAACAGATAAACGGATCATTCCAGGAGAAACACCAGCTTCTCTTAACTGTTCATCATTCATCTGGCGGTGTGTATGACTTGCAGGGTGAAGTACCATCGTTTTGGATGCAGCAACATGTGTCGCAATATTTGCTAATTTTAAGCCATCCATAAAACGTACTGCAGCATCACGTCCACCAGTCAGTTCAAAGGAAATAACACCACAGGTTCTTCCCTTATCCATATATTTTTGTGCTAGTTCATGATATTTATCATCAGGAAGTCCGGCATAAATAACATGAGATACTTTTTCATGAGCATCTAAGAATTCAGCGACTTTCTGAGCATTTTCACAATGACGTTCTACACGCAAAGGCAGAGTTTCTAATCCAAGATTTAATAAGAAACAGTTTTCAGGGGATGGAATGGAACCGAAGGTCACGCATCAGCTGTGTTGTAGCTTTTTGTGATATAAGCTTTCTTTCCAAATTGTTTTGTATAAACAACACCATGGTAAGATTCATCAGGTTCAGTAAGACCATGATATTTTGCCCATAAGCATCCCAGTCAAAGTTTCCGCTGTCAATGATCGCACCACCAACTTGAACAGCGTGTCCATCCATATATTTTGTTGTTGAATGTGTGACGATGTCAGCACCCCATTCAAAAGGACGACAGTTGATCGGTGTTGCAAAAGTATTATCAACGATCAATGGAACTTCATGTTCATGGGCAACCTTTGCAAATTTCTCAATATCAAGAATGACAAGTGCAGGGTTTGCAATTGTCTCTGCAAATAAAACTTTGGTATTCGGTTTGAATGCAGCAGCAATTTCTTCAGCACTTGCATCAGTATCAACGAATGTACAGTCAATTCCAAGTTTCTTTAATGTAACACCCAGAAGGTTAAATGTTCCACCATAGATCGTAGAAGCTGCAACAACATGATCTCCAGCTTCACAGATATTAAAGATCGCATAGAAGTTTGCAGCCTGTCCAGAAGAAGTAAGAAGTCCTGCAACACCTCCTTCAAGATCAGCAATTTTGGCAGCCACAGCATCGTTTGTAGGCTTCTGAAGACGTGTATAGAAATATCCTTCTGCTTTCAGATCAAATAACTGTCCCATTTCATCGGTTGTATCATATTTGAAAGTAGTACTCTGATAAATAGGGAGTGCACATGGTTCTCCTTTCTTAGGAGTGTAACCAGAATGAAGACATTTTGTTTCTAAATCATAATGACTCATAATCATAATTCCTTTCTGTTATAAAAAATATGTATTAAATTATACCCGTAATTCCTAAAGAAAACAAGGGGAATAGAATTCAGATAATTTATTAAATTGACTAAAAAAAAAAGAAAATTCGAGATTTTTTATATAAAAGAAAAACAACTTGACAAAAAAAATTATTTTTTATCACACAAACCAACAAAAACATTGAAAAACTTAACGAAGTTCTTAAGATAATTTGTTGTTTTATTTTTTTTAACGATGTGCTAAAATAATAGTGTTATTTTTTAATACTGAAAGGAGTTTCAACATGATTTATTCACATGAAGTAGAACAAATGTGTACAGTAGCTCAGGGTGTAAACCATGGAGCTGCCCCAATTCCTGAAGAAGCAAAATGGGTAAAAGCGAAAGATGTAACAGACATCTCAGGATTAACACACGGTATCGGTTGGTGTGCACCGAAACAGGGTGGATGTAAGCTGACTCTGAACGTTAAAGAAGGAATTATCCAGGAAGCACTTGTAGAAACTATCGGATGTTCAGGGAATGACACATTCAGCTGCTATGGCATCTGAAATCTTACCAGGAAGAACAATTTTAGAAGCATTGAATACAGACTTAGTTTGTGATGCTATCAATACAGCAATGAGAGAATTATTCTTACAGATCGTATACGGAAGAACTCAGAGTGCATTCTCTGAAGAAGGACTTCCAATCGGTGCTGGTCTTGAAGACTTAGGTAAAGGATTAAGATCTCAGGTTGGTACAATGTACGGAACACTTAAAAAGGTCCTCGTTACCTTGAAATGGCTGAAGGATACGTTACAGGTATCGCTCTTGATGCTGATGATGAAATCATTGGATACCAGTTTGTTAACTTTGGTAGAATGATGGACTTCATCAAAGCTGGAGACGATGCTCAGACAGCACTTGACAAAAGGCCAAAGGTCAGTACGGACGCGTTGATGACGCTGTTAAGATTATTGACCCAAGAAAGGGATAGGAGGTAGCGAATAATGGCTTTATTTGAATCATATGAAAGAAGAGAAAAAACAGATTCTTGCTGTTTTAAAAGAGTATGGAATCAATTCTATCGAAGAAGCTGCTGAAATTACAAAAGCTGCTGGATTAGATGTTTATGCTCAGGTTGAAGGAATTCAGCCAATCTGTTTCGAAAATGCAAAATGGGCTTACACAGTAGGTGCTGCTATCGCAATCAAAAAGGTTGCAAGAGAGCCGCTGACGCTGCCGCTGCTATAGGCGAAGGCTTACAGGCATTCTGCATCCCCGGTTCAGTTGCTGATCAGCGTAAGGTTGGTCTTGGCCACGGTAACTTAGGCAAGATGCTTCTTGAAGAAGAAACAGAATGTTTCGCATTCTTAGCAGGACATGAGTCTTTCGCAGCTGCTGAAGGCGCTATTGGTATCGCTGAAAAAAAGCAAACAAAGTTCGTCAGAAACCTTTAAGAGTTATTTTAAACGGTTTAGGAAAAGACGCTGCACAGATCATCTCCCGCATCAACGGATTTCTCACATATGTTGAAACTGAGATGAATTACTACACAGGCGAAGTTAAACATTGTATTCAGAAAATCTTACTCTGAAGGATTAAGAGCTAAGGTTAACTGCTACGGTGCCCCAACGATGTAACAGAAGGTGTTGCAATCATGCACAAAGAAGGTGTAGACGTATCTATCACAGGTAACTCTACAAACCCAACTCGTTTCTTCGCCAACCACATAAAATCAAAGGAGGTTATCCAAATGGATATAAACAGTTTAGCACATACGAAATGGAATTGCAAGTATCATATTGTTTTTGCACCAAAATATAGAAGAAAAGTAGCGTATGGGAAGATGAAACAGGATATTGCGAATATTTTAAGTATGCTATGCAAAAGAAAAAGTGTAGAAATAGTAGAGGCAGAGATATGCCCAGACCATGTGCATATGCTTGTAAAGATACCACCAAGTTTAAGTATTTCAAGTTTTGTGGGGTATTTGAAAGGAAAAAGTACACTTATGATCTTCGAACGCCATGCAAATTTAAAATACAAATATGGAAATCGCCATTTCTGGTGCAGAGGATATTACGTAGATACTAAATGACTTTCTCAACGCTCCATATGCTTGTATAGCTTTTGATTTTCTTCAATGTTCACAGCTCCTTTCTTTTTTCTAAATGGAAACAGTAGCCTGTTTTCACAAGCTGCTGCATAAAAAATGCCAGTGGTTCTCACTGGTCGTTGCGTTGATATTTTGTTAATAGGGACATTCAAATACGCCATGATTGGTAACGACAAAACGCCCTCTAAATCAAGGTCACGCCCATAGGATTCATAGTCTATGTAATTTCTTAACCTGTCTGGTATCTCTCCAAGACTTTGACATTCATCTATAAAATAATAGGCAACGTCTGTCATATCGTTGCAGTCGGGATAGTGGATAATCTCGTCGGCGTGTTCGCAAAAGTTCTCCAAGCTGCTGTAACAGCATAACAGTTCAGAAAGTTCGTCCTGTATATCTTCTGGTAAATCCTCCACCATTTCACACAGGCGGTTGACTTCCTCAATCGGTGTGTATTCGTCAATCTCAAAGGGCAGCTCATAGTCATGGATAGCGTATTCTTCATAAAATCCATTCAAGCCGATACGTTCTGCCATCTCATCATAATCAATCGGTGGCGTAAACCACGCACCCACAAGCTCACCCTCGTTGTATTTCCCAAGATTGGCGATATAGATTCGCATTTCTTCTATATCATATCACCCCTTTACTGATAGCGGAATACGCCGCTTGGTGAAAAGGTATCTGTCGTCCATTTCCAGCTCGTTTCCGTAGGAACGGTAATCAATGTGCTTTTGCAGTTCGTGGGGAATCTCACCGAAGATACATTCCTCGCAGATAAGGTATTCTGCCAGTGCCGCACCGTCAGCCACGTCATAATAGCGTATTTCGTCCTTATGGTCGATAAATTCATCAAACCCGTAAAATCATCTCTGTATGATGGACTTCATTTCGTTGCCGATAGGCGTACCCTCCATTTCCTGTACCATGCGGCATTTTACGTTGATTTCCCACAGGGGCATTTCACTGTGTACCTCAAAAGGCAGCTCATAATCAGCTATCTCTAACTGTTTTTCATTTTCAACGCCCAGTCTTTTCTCTCTGACTTCCTCCAAGTCCACAGGGCAGTTGAACCAGCCGCCAGTGTAACCCCTCGTCCTCGTCGTCACGGTAAGGCTGTATTGTTTAAAAGATAGATTCGCATTTCATACAAGGTTTATCACTTCCTTTCCTGTTTTCCAGTATTCACATTATGACAGCATAATCTACACCGAACACATAATGGCAGAATTTTTCCAGTTGTTCCTTCTGGATAGGCAAGCGGCGAGTGCTGCTTGATGATTTCCCATACCTCACGTTTGCGGTAGGGCAGGGTCGGAAATGTATTTGCAGCCGACCCAGTCTTTCATATCCTCCGAAAATATCTGTCTTCATGTTGTCCTCCTATCTTAAAATTTTTGCATGAAAAAGCAGCAAACCGTTAAGATTTACTGCTTCAAATGCCTATTTTTTTTGTTTTGCTTAAAATTACTGATAGTGCAAAAAGTATTCTCAATAATATGATGTATTTGTCGAACATTATCGCATTGTATATATGATTTTTCTAATCTGTCCTTTGTTGTCTTGTCCAAACGATGTTTGAAATTTGTTTCATATTTTCGAATGCCATTTGTCCAATCCTCATTTTTGATTCAACACTTAAATCTTCGAAGTGAATAATCTTATCAAAACGATTATAAATCGCACTACCTAAATCCTCTTCGATGTCTTTTAAATCTGTATAATTTGAAGTACATATTATAATAGATTTCTTTAGTGTTAGATAATAATTCTGGTCTTCGTAAATACCCTCATCAAAAAGTTGATAAATGCACTGTGAAAAGAGGGATGTGCTTTATCAAACTCATCAAGCAATAAAACATTAGACTTTCTATCTAATAAATCTTTTGCAAAACTTTTTTCATAATGCGCACCTCCAAATAAATATGTAGCAAATTGATTGTTTTGATACATAGAAAATTGTTTTCTAAATATGGGTTCACCTATAATCCTAGCTATATATTTTGCTGTTTCTGTCTTACCAATTCCCGATTTACCATAAAATAATAAAACTACAGGTTTTTGTCTGTACTTCATAGTAAGGGGGAAAAGAGCTTTGCAATAATTCAAGTTTAACATCTTCCTGCCCTATAATTTTATTGTCATATTCTTCATTTATTTTGAGTAAATGAGAAGTTGTCAGCCGTTTATATCTTTGATATTTCACGTCTGCATTTGGATATAATCTAAGAATTTGTTCACTTATTTGTAGTGGTGGGTTCTGAATATACAAATTTTCTACGTCAAATTTAGCAAGAAAGTTTATAAAATTTGTAATAACATGTTCTCGAACTCCAGCATATTCATCTGAACTTATCACAAAAATTTTTACATAAATTTTTTTCTTCCTTGTCTTCTTTCGGATAGTCACCATTTTGATTTGGTATTACTAATTTCATTGTCTTTCCGTCTTTATCCGATTCATAAACTAAATCAGTTAAATTTCTATATTCTTTTGGAATGATTCGATTGAATTTTTTCCTTTGAACCATAATATATAATTACTTTTATTCAATACTCATCACCCCCCGCCAATACAATATCAAAAACATCTAAGTATTTTTATCGAGGACTCACTTATTTCTCCAGTTACAATTTCTTAACATTAGGTATATTAGTTGATGATTTTATTTCAAATTCCTTTTCTAAAGATAATTGTTCTTTTCGTACATTGCCCCACTTTGACACCAAAATACGATAAATTCATTTTCGATAAATCAGCTAAGCTATAATCATTTTTAAATGCGTTTATATTAAACCTCAAAACACAAGAAGGCTCTTTTTTCACTATTTAAAAGCATTTGATAATATCCTCTCACCAAGAAGAGCATTATTAAGTCCCTCAAGGTCTATAGGAATTTGCTCTTTAGGTACAATATTTAGATATGAACTATACATCCTATACATAGAAATAGAATTTTCTTGAGCATAAACACCATCATTATGGAATTGTTGAATATTTTTATCTTCACTTGCCATTGAAATATAATCTGTTAGAAGAGTATTGGTAACTGTACTTTTTATTAACTTGCTAGTGTTTGCATCAAAGTTTGCATTGGTATTTCCAGATACCGAAGACTTGATAAATGAAAATAAATTAAATCCGCCTTTAGCTTGTACATCAATTTCGGCAATAATTTTTGCTAATCTTTCTTTATTTTCTGTGGTTGTCCAGTCAATTTGTCCACCGTTTTGTATAGTAATATAGTCCGTTGCCGCTGTTTCATCAAAATAAACCACTTTCATCATTTTCGGACTTTTTTGTTCTTTTGCCATTAGTATTCTCCTCTCGAATATGTAAGATTCTACTAATGATATTATATCATTTAGCAAAGCATTTTACAAAAGAGTTCTAATTGAGTTACGCTCCGATAATCTTATTGAATAAGTTCAACAGCACATCTTTTACGCCAGCGGCATTGAACACCAAGCCGACAGCGATTAAAGCAATCACCAAGAACCCGATAAGTTTGGAAAACTCTCGCTTAAATCCGAGATACACCTCCGATAACAGCGATTGCCATAAGCACAAGGGACTGTGCGTTAGATAAAAACCAGTTGTATAAGTTCTGTCCAAAATTCATTATTTCTTTCTCCTTTCCATCATTTCAATTTCTCTGTCTGCGGCTTTTGCTGTTGCATAAAGCACATGGTAACTACGCCAAAGCCTGCTCCAAGTAAGAACAGGAACAGGTCAAATAAAATGCTTTTCATGTTGTCATTCCTCCTGTGTTGTGATTTTTTCTGTGGAAGTTGTCTGCTGTTCAATCAGCTTTTTGTGACGCTCTGTGAGCTTTGCATGGTTCAAAATATCTTTGAGATACGTTGTTCCGTTGGTATCGTCTATCTGCTGCAAGACTTTCCAAGTGGGAGCTACCTGTCTGCTTATCCAGTTCAGCGTCCGAGTGAGCATATAAGGCTCTGGTTTGGTCGTCAATTTCAAACGCCCACGATCAGAACCGATAAAGTACGCCCATCTTTCATTGGTTTTCCATTCGCTGCGTCGCTTGTCCACCTCCCTTGTCAGCGAATCGCATATAGCGGTTGATAATATCAAAAGCGGTACGCTCTGCGTCATGGTAGGTCAGCAGGTCACGCACCGCATAATAGGCTCGCTCGTTCTTTAGCCTTATCTCAAAACGGTTCTTGATTTTCGTATCTTCAATCGGAATATCGTATTTCACATACTGTTCATAGTCTTTTCGTAGATACAGAAATAAACTTCTGATTTGAGCGAACCGATATAAAGCGTATTTCCCATACCGTATCTATCCTGTTCTTTGCTGTTAACAAGCTCACCGCTGCGGTAGCTCTTGAAGCTGCGGAATACGGAAATACATTCCTCATGGTTGCATTTCTCTGTCAACTCTGGAATATCCAAGATTCCTGCCATATCGTTGATGGCAAGGTCAAGACGATTCATTACACCTCCCTCTATCAGAGCGTCCATAAGAAAGGCATACCAGCTCCTATGCTGTGCCAGCAGGTAACTTTCCATCTGCCGACAGCCTTTGCCTTTCAGTTCCAGCAATGTGCCTTTTTCCTTATCGGGCGAAGTCAGTACGAACACATCACCCAAGACATAATGCTTTCCGCATAGGAGTAGAACCCGAAATCCTCATGTATCATCACATCAAGCCTTAATTTGAGAATATCCTCAACAACGTGTTTTACGTCCTGTGTGGGGAAACGGATTCTCACATAATCCAAGACCATTTCCAGCGGATTTTCTGGATTCAGTTTGTCCAGTGCGTCCGTCAGTTTCGCCTTGATTTCTTCTGTCAAGGCTACTTTGCCAGATTCAAGCCTGCTAATGTATTCTCGGCTGACACCAGCCATGACCGCAAGACGATTCTGGGAAACGCCGTACTGCGTCCGTTTTTCCTTGAAAATCGTTTATCCAATCGGTATCATTCAGCCATAATCCCTCCAATCAAAAAAAGGGAATGTGATAGTTTGCGGTATTGTCACATTCCCTTGAATCTTCTAAAAAGTCCGCTGTCTTTAGCGGCTTTTTTCCATATTTATTGAACTTTTTTCAGATAATTTGTGCCCCCTGTTAGATAACGGGGGCGAATGGTTGGTGTGGCAAGCCGCACCAACACAGGCTAGTCCGTACCTGCGGCTTCCGCTCCGCACGCCGCCTGTCCGTCCTGCCAGCTTTTGACAGTCTGCCGATTTCCTTTTAGAAAGTCATGCCCTTTAGGAACAAGGGGCGTGTAAAATTCCGATATGACACTTGTTCCCGTATCGACATAGCCACGACCTTTTTATCTGCTTCAAGAAAAAGTCCTTGTCTACCTCTCCAAACATCATGGAATAGCCAAGCTCTGACATACGCCCCAATGCTACACGGAAATTGAACTGGTCACGGATTCCGTCACCGAGATACTTTGCGTCTGGACGCTGACAGGCGAGAATGAGAAAATATCCTGCCTGTCGTCCGAGCATGACTATCTGTTTCAGCTTGTTAAGAACAGCAGCGTTTTCCTTTGTGGTCAGCATTTCCATAAACGCCACATATTCATCAAATATAAGGAAGTGGGGAGCAAGACCAAGATAGGCATAGTTTTCACCTGTCTTATAGTTTTCCATCAATTTCATGGATTCGCTCCTTGCCATCATGCCATCATAGAATTGCTCAATACAAGCAGTTATATCTTCCTTTTTTGTAATAGATTTCTGGCATGACAGCGGATAAATCCGCAAGGTCGGCGTTCTTAGGGTCTAGCACATACATGACCGCATTGCATTTTAGCAAAGCCTCAATAATGGTAAGGATAAAATATGTCTTACCGCCGCCAGTGCCGCCAGCAATCAGCATATGGGGAGCTTGTCATATTCCCACCAGACATTTTTCATCAGACGCAGACTGCCATGTTTCGCCTGTACCTCGTCAATGGTGATACGGTTGGCAATCGTATCATAGATCAGGACGTATTCTACATAGCTGTCCTTTAGTTCTTTGGAAACCAGCTCGCAGTACAAGCCTGTTTCCAGTTTCTTTTCCAAATGCAGGAGCTGGTCTTGATATTTCCCCA
>VOFC01006865.1_pt1 | contig 25820 bp, 45 predicted proteins | sample 5384161 | NCBI WGS metagenome assembly VOFC01 (sample SAMN12384722, study PRJNA508395) | human gut metagenome | isolation source: healthy gut B | host: Homo sapiens | reverse complement strand
TCCTAAAATGAGCTATGAGATGGGGAAAACAACATTTCATCCGGTGCCTAAAAGTGAAAAAGCATTTAGAAAAATGAGTAAAATTATGGGATATTCATTTATTGTAATGGGAATTATTTTATTAATAATGATTATATGGGCATAAATATAACGTACAAGTTTTAGAGCAGGTAGTTAGTTGTTAATTACCTGTTTTTGCGATATAAAATAATCGATATTAATTTGTATAAGTAGTATAACTATGAAAATAAAACAGCAAAATCATTTTTTGTGATTTTAATTTACTTTTTTTACTGGAAATATGATATAAAATATTTAAGCTTTATCTTTAGTAGAAAAGTAAAATATAATTGCAAAATGGATAAGATAATTTTAGAATTTGGTTCAACATACACTAAAGTTGATAAATTCGATGTAAAAAGAATTAATAAAAGAGGGGGAAAAATAATGAAAAAATTTGAAAATATATTCTGGGGAATATTATTAATAGTTATAGGAGTGATAATTGGAGGAAATGCATTAGGAATTACAAATATAAATATTTTTTTTGATGGATGGTGGACACTATTCATTATAATACCATGTTTTATGGGTTTAATTAAAGATAAAGAAAAGACAGGAAGTATAATAGGATTATTAATTGGAATAGCATTACTTTTAGGATGTCAAGATATTTTAGATTTTGGTGTAATATGGAAATTAGCATTTCCAACAGTTTTAGTAATAATTGGCGTATCAATTATTTTTAAAGATACAATTGGAGGAAAGGTAAGCGAAGAAATAAAAAAACTAAATGAAAAGAGAGATGCCGAAAATTCATATTGTGCAACATTTTCAGGTCAAAATGTAAAATTTGATAATGAAGAATTTACAGGAGCAGATTTAACAGCTGTATTTGGTGGAGTTAAATTTGATTTAAGAAATGCAATTATAAATTCAGATGTAGTAATTAATACAAGTAGTACATTTGGAGGAATAGAAATTTATGTACCATCAAATGTAAAAATAAAAATTAAATCAATGCCTATATTTGGAGGTGTTGAGAATAAGGCAATTTCAAAAGTTGATGAAAATAGTCACACAATTTATATAAATAGTACAGCAATATTTGGAGGTGTTGAAATTAAATGACAACAGTACAAAAAATAATAAAATATATAGCAACAGTATTTGCGTTATTTTTAGTTATTACAATAATTTCGGCAATAGTAACTGCTGGTTATGAAATATTAAGTGCAATAGGATTGATTCATGTAAAGGATAATATTGTAACAGAAGATTTTAAAGTAATATCAAATGATATAAAAGAAATATCAACATTAAAAATAGATTTGGCATGTACAAATTTAGATATAAAAGTAGGAGATAATTTTAGAGTAGAAACAAACAATTCAAAAATTACTTTTAAAGAAAATAATGGTAATGCTAAAATAAAAGAAGAGAAGCATCATTGGATGAATAGTAATAACGATTCAAGCAGTTTAATAGTATATATTCCAAAAGCTATACAGAACTTATATCTTGAATTAGGAACAGGAAATGTGCATATAGAGAATATTACAGTAACTCAAGAAGCAGAAATTAATGGAGGAGTCGGAAAAACAGACTTAAAATTATGCAAAATAAATAATTTACAAGCAAATTTAGGAATGGGTGAATTTAATTTTGGTGGTGAATTAATAGGAAAAAATGCGATAAAATCAGGTATTGGAGAAGTTAATGTAAACTTAATAAATAATAAGGAAAATTACACTATTGATGTAAGTAAAGGAATAGGTAATGTTATGCTAAATGGTGAAAAGGTTGAAGAAGATAGAAAATATGGAAAAGGAGAAAATTATATAGATATTAATGGTGGAATAGGAGATATAAATATAAATTTTGAAAAGTAAAAGGTGAAAAATATGGGGTTAGTATTAAAAAATGTATCAAAATCATTTGTAGGAAAAAAAAAGCTGTGGACAATATATCCTTTAGTTTAACAAAACCAGGTGTATATGGTTTGCTTGGAACTAATGGTGCTGGAAAGACAACAACAATTAGAATGTTGCTAGGAATTATTAAAAAGGATAGTGGAAAAATCACATGGCAAGGAAGAGAAGTAGATAGGAAAAATGTTAATTTTGGATATTTGCCAGAAGAAAGAGGAGTATATCCAAAGATAAAAATATTTGATCAATTGATGTATTTTGCAGAATTAAAAGGAATGAAAAAAGATGAAGCTATAAATTCAATCAATAAATGGTCTAAAGAATTAAAAGTGGAAGAATATTTACAAATGCCAGCTGAAAAGCTATCAAAAGGAAATCAACAAAAAATTCAATTTATGACAGCAATAATACATAATCCGGAGTTAGTTGTATTAGATGAGCCATTTAGTGGATTAGATCCAGTAAATACAGAAATACTAAAAAATATTATAATTGATTTAATAAGAAATGGAAAATATATAATAATGTCAGCACATCAAATGGCAACAATTGAAGAATTTTGTAGCGATATTCTAATATTAAATAAAGGGAAAACTGTACTACAAGGAAATCTAAAAGAAATAAAAGAAAAATATCCAGCAAATAGAGTAGAAATAGATGTAAAACAAGATATAAAAAATTATATTAAAGAGTTTAATTTGGAAATAGAAACTGAAACAAACAATAATTATGTTATAAAAATAACAGATGAAGAAAAAGCACATAAATTATTAAATAAACTTGTTGTAGATGGAATTAATGTTGACAAATTTGAAATTAAGAAACCTACATTAAATGATATTTTTATAGAAAAGGTAGGTGAATAATAATGAGAGATATTTTCACAGTAATGAAATTTACAATAAAAGATATGGTTAAAAGAAAATCATTTATAATATCAACATTAATTATTTTAATTTTAATAATAATTGGTTTTAATGTGCCAAATTTGATTAAAAGTTTTAAAGGAGATAATACGGAAGAAAAATTATTAATAATAGACAGTAAAAATGTATTTGAGGGAACATTAGAAAATTTAAAACAAATGAATTTAGGATATGAAATTGAAATAACAAATGAAGATTTAAAATTTAAAGATGTAAAACAAAAAATTGAAGATAAAGAAATAAAAGAAGCAATAATTATAAATCCAGAAAATGCAAAAGTAAAAATGTCCTATATTGTAGAAAATACAACAATTATGAATGAAGTTCCAGAAGGATTCATAAATGCTTTAACATCAATATACTCTAATTTAAAAATATCTAAATTAGGTTTAACAGAACAACAACTGCAATCAATTACTCCAAATTTCGAATTTGACTTAGAGCAAACAGAGGAAAAAAGTGCAAGTGGAAATGTTTTTGTAATGATGATAATGTCAATTGTGTTATTTTATGCAATATACTTTTGTGCATATCAAGTATCAAGTTCAATAACAACAGAAAAAACTTCAAGAATAATGGAAACATTAGTAACATCTACAAGTCCAAAAACAATAGTACTTGGAAAAACAATAGGAATAGGTATAGTAGGCTTAGCTCAGATGATATTAATTGTTGCAACTGCTTTTAACGAGTGCAAAAACTTTTTTAGAACCAGAATTATTAGAATCTGTTTTAGATATGTCTAATATTACACCGTATTTAGGAATAATGACGGCAATTTATTTTATATTAGGTTATTTATCATATGCTTTATTATACGCACTAACAGGTTCTACAGTAAGCAAGCCAGAAGATATACAATCAGCTAATTCTCCTGTTGCAATATTAGCAGTAATTGGATTTTATTTATCATATTTTACTATGATGAATCCAACAAGTGAACTTAATGTATTTGCTTCATTATTCCCAATATCATCACCATTTTGTATGCCTTTTAGGATTATGATGGGATTAGCCAATACAACAGATGTAGTAATGTCAATTGCAATTTTAATTGTTACAATAATTGTTATTGCTAGAAGAGTTATCTGATATTTCATCTCCAGAAAAAAAAACCAATATTGAAGGTAAAATATGTTTATAATATTAGCTAAGAAAAATGAAAAAATAATCTTAGAGAATATTAATATATAGAAGGTCAGAAAAGTGGAATAATGACCAAAACAAAAAAGTCCACACATTTTTAAGTAGAAATAGAGAGGAGTTTTGAGTACTATGCCAAAATTAAAGACAAATAAAGCAGCTAAGAAAAAGATATTCTTATACAGCTACTGGAAAAGTAAAAGAACTAAAGCAAATAGAAGACATCGTTTAGCTACAAAAACAAACAGAGCAAAATGCAAGAGGAAAAGTTCAAGATGCATATGCAGACAAAACATGTGAAGCAGGAATTAAAAGATTATTGCCATATGGCAACTAAAAAAATAGAAAGAAGATAGGAGTGAAAATAAATGGCAAGAGTTAAAACAGCGGTAATTACTCGTAAAAACATAAAAAATATTAAAAAGAGCAAAAGGATATTATGGTGCAAAACAATATAGATTTAGAATGGCAAAACAAGCTGTTATGAAATCTGGAATGTATGCATATGTTGGAAGAAAAGATAAAAAAAGTAATTTCAGAAAATTATGGATAGCAAGAATTAATGCTGCTGCAAGACAAAATGGAATGACATATAGCAAAATGATAGCAGGATTAAAAAAGCTAATGTTGTTGTAAATAGAACCAAGTCCACCTAAAATAGCGCCAACAGTCACAAAAATAGTACTAAAATTCTTGCAGGAGTAAGTTTAGTTTTATCAATTAAAATTTGACCAATAATACAAATAATTCCACCTACAACAAAACATCTTTAAAGTTGCAATCAAACAAAGTTTTTAAAAAAAATCTATCATAAAAATTTTTACAAAATTTAAAGTTTTCAATTGCAATAGCATGTGCAATTCCAGGGATAGTTTCACCTTGTTGTGAGCTCATAGAATTCATCAAAGCACCAGTTGCAATTAATAAAATTCTATTCACTTTCTTTTCTCTTTTAGCTGTTTAAAGAAATATCCGGAAAAAATTCCAATAGCATGCACAACCACTACCACCAGAGTGGGTATCTTGTTTTGTTTATCAAAAATAAGAACACCACAATCATTATAATTAGACCTAATATTATAGCCCTGAGTTTCAACGCAAATATCTATAGATATTTTTACCAATATATCCTAAATCACCACTAATAATAGCATCATAATAACTAGGTTTTCTACCTGTATCTCTAAAATGAGTAATTAAAGTATCTAAAGAGCAGGTGCCATAGCAGCACCCATATTATTAGCATCTTTAATACCCATGTCAACTATTTTGCCAGGAGTAAAACAAGTAATAAAAGGCCCCTGGCCAGTTTAGATCAAAACAGCAGCCCAGAACCAGTAACAGTCCACTGAGCAGTAGGCGGTCTTTGATTGCCTAATTCTAAAGGAAAACGAAATTGCTTTTCAGCACTACAAAAAATGACTAGATGTTGCACAAAGCACATTTTCAGCAAAACTTTCAATAAAACACCCCTAAACACATAGTTTCCACAAAAGTAGAACAAGCACCAAAAACACCAAAAAAGGGCATATTTAATTCTCTTAATCCAAAACTAGAGGAAATGCATTGATTCAAGCAAATCACCTGCAAAACAAAAATCTATTTTATCAGTAGAAGGGACACCAGATTTTAAAAATAACAGTATTTACAGTTTCTTTTTATAATTTTACTTTCAGCTTTTTCCCAAGTGTTTTTCTCCCCAAAATTCATCTTCTAAACATTGATCAAAATATTTAGCAAGAGGACCTTGTGACTCTTTTAGGACCAACAATACTAGAAGTTTCTATAATTGTAGGAGTATTAATAAACTGAATAGTTTGTTTACCAATTTTTTTCATAAAACCTCCATTTTCCCAATTAGGGACAGTCCCTAATTGTCCATTTTCCCAATTAAACTACTGTCCCCAATTGTCCTTAAATAAAAAAATGTAAATAATTATTCCAATTATTACAGAAGTAGATATACCAAACACTAAAACTGGACCAGCAACAGTAAACATTTTTCCACCAACTCCCATTATATATCCTTCAGATTTATATTCAATTGATGGAGCTACAATAGAATTGGCAAATCCAGTAATAGGTACAAGAGAGCCAGCACCAGCAAATTTTACCCAATTTATTAAAAAATGTTTAATCCTGTTAAAATTGCAGATATTCCTATTAATATAATAGAGACTATTGTACCAGCGGCTTTGTCATCAAAGCCTTTATATTGACAAAAAGATAATATAAGTTGACCAATTGAACAGATTAAGCCACCAACCCAAAACGCATTAATACAGTTTTTAAATATAGGGAATTGGGTGACTTTTCATCTACGTAATTGCTATAATCTTGTTTAGTTTCTATAGGTTTCATAATTGAACTCCTTTCTATTGCTCTCTATTAGGATCAACGATAAATGATATATCTAAATCCACGTAATAAACACTAAGCTTATCTCTTTCTATTGTTGCTCTTTTTTTTCTAAAACCTTTACATTAGATAAGTAATCTATTGTTTTAGAAGCTTCTGATATTGCTTTTGTTATTGCATCTTTCCAAGAAACATCAGAAGTAGCTGTTACATATAAATGTTTTTCGACTTGCATAAAAAATTCATCCCTTATAAAATATTTAGGTTTTAAACAAGATTTACCTATAAACTTATTTATATAATTTCCTAAAAAAGGGTTAAAATATGCAAAAAACAATAAAAAAACTGATAAATAAAAAGCAGAATTCAGAGCTAATATTAAAATTATATTAAAATGGATGAAAAATATTGAATAATTAGTTTTTATGTGATAATTTAAATAATAGTATATAAAAGAGGAGAAAAATCATATGAAGAAAAATATAATTAAAGTTTTAGTTGTTATAATCCTTTTAATGATAGCAATAGCTATATTAAAAAATAGCACCAAACTATATAAGAGATGAGATAAAAAATAAAGTAAACTTGGTAATAAACAATAGCAATGTTACTGCAAGCTTAAAAAATGATATATACATTGATGAAAACGATGTTATATATCTTTCAAAAGAAGATATAGATAATTTTTTTTGATGAATATGTATACTATGATAAAAAATATAACCAAATAATTACAACATCAGAAAATAAAATTGTTACACTAGAAGTAGCAAATACTACAATATATATAAATGGAGAAGAACAAACCATAAAGAGTCCAGTGATAGAAAAAAATGGCAGATATTTTCTTCCAATCTCAGAATTGCAAGAAGTTTATAACATAAGTGTAGAGTATGTAGAAAAGACAGATAGAGTTGTAATTGAATCTTTAAATAGAGAACAAAAAAAGACAGAATGCATAAAAGATAATAGCATAAAATATAAAACAACTATTTTTTCTAAAACAGTAGACAAGGTGAAAAAAAGGAGAAAGTGTTGTTGTAGTATCTGAAATGGATAATTGGCTTAAAGTAAGAACCGATAATGGCATACTAGGATATATGAAAAAAACGATGCTAAAGATGTAACAGTATCTAGAACAGAAAAGAAAAAAGGCAAAACAAATAGAAGGTAAAGTAAGCTTGGTATGGGATTACTTTTTCTGAATATGGTTCAGCACCTGATAGAGCTGGTACAAGAATAAATGGTATAAATGTGGTATCTCCAACATTTTTTACATTAACAGATGAAGGAAAGGGAAAAAATAGATGTAAATGTTGGAAATGAAGGGTTAGAATATATTCAATGGGCACATTCAAATGGATATAAAAGTTTGGCTGCTAAGCATTTCTGAATAATTTTATATACAAACAACTTCAGATATAAATGAATGACTATAAATTAAGAAAAGACTATAGAAAATATAGTTAATTTAATAAAAAAATATAATTTGATGGAATAAATATAGATTTTGAATATATGTTGTGGATGATAAAGAACTATTTTTCTAGGTTTATAATAGAACTTGCCCCAAGATTAAACGAAATAGGAGCAAACTTTATCAGTAGATGTTACAGCATCCCAGATGGTTCGCCAAATTGGTCTTTGTGTTATAATAATAGGCACGTTATAGAAAAATTGCAGATTTATATAGTATTTATGGCATATGATCAACATGGAGGTTCTTCTGAAAAATAGAACAAATTCTGGATATGACTGATAGAAACCAATATAAATAAATTTATAGGAACACAAGAAGAAATAAATTGAAAAATATTATTGGCTTTACCATTTTTTTATACAAGAGTTTGGAAGGAAAAAAATGGAGAGTGATAAATATCGCAGTGGCAATGAAAGATATACAAGATGTAATTCCAAAAGTAATGCAAGCATTGAATGGGATGATGAACTAAAGCAATATTATATACAATATAAAAAAAAACAAAAGCAACATATAAAGTTTTGGTCAGAAGATGAAAAATCTTTTAGAAGCAAAATTATCATTAATAAAAAATATAATTTTAGCAGGGCAACATATTGGCAAAAGATATGGAAACACCAAGTATGTGGAAAACTTATATCAGAAAAATTAGAATAAATTAGAAAAGATAGAAAACATAAAGCAATATAAAAACTAAACATAAAGGAGAAAAATGTCAATAGGATATATTTTTTTTTATCAGATAGAGCACGATGGTGGGGGAAAAATTGCTAAATATAATACTTACGACAAAATTGAAGAAAATTATATATATGAACTAAGCAATACAAGTAAAAAATTGTAAAAGATTAAACAAAAAAATGAGCAAAAATAATGTAAAACAAATAATATGCGAAAAGAAAATTGAAGAATACATAAAAACAGACAAGCAGCAGGTATCTAAAAAGTGCATAATGAATTATATGTTGCTTGAAATACTCAAATATGTTTTAAAATCAAGGAAAGAGATGGAACCAGAGGACATATATTTTCTAATAAATAAGGATGAGGAAAATATATTTGAAAAATATAATAGTATTATCTAAAATATTTAAAAACAACTAATATAGTAACAGAAGACATTAATAAATTTGAAAAAAATAACAGAAACTCTATTTAATGAAGATGAAACTGTAATATCAATATCTAATAATAAGAAGAAAAAGCTTAAGAAGAGCAAAATATATAGTGAATTTTGATTTTGACACAGAAAAATTGATACAGTATAGTATAAATAGGACAGCAATAATTAATGTAAATAACGATATGAAGATAGAGAGAACATAGCATTTGAAGGAATATGCATAAACAATATAAATATAGAAATTCAAACGAGATAGCGAAATATTTTTGATATTTTGACAGAAAAATTGATAAAACTACTTTGTATGTAAGTTTATTAAATCGAAAACAAGAGCTAGAAAGAATAAGAACAAGAATAAAAGATGATAATATACATTGTTCTTGATTTAATAGGATATAATGGAACAATAGACCAAAAGGAACTTGTAAGAATTTCTTGACAAAATGCAAAAAATTAGATTAATATATATTGTACTGTAAAAGACAGTACAAACTTCAAGTAGAAAAGGAGGTAGAACAAAAATGGAAGAAAAGAAGTTTATTAACACAAGAAGGATATGAGAAGCTAGAAAAAGAATTAGAATATTTAGTTACAGAAAAAAGAAAAGGCGAGATAGCAGATAGAATAAAAGTAGCTTTAGATTTGGAGATTTATCTGAAAATTTGAATATGATGAAGCCAAAAATGCACAAGCTGCAAATGAAGCAAAAATAGCAGAATTAGAAAATAAAATAAGATATGCTAAAATAATAGATGAATCAGAAATAGATACTAAAACTGTAAAGTTAGGGAACACTGTAAAGATATTAGATATGAATTTAATGAAGAACTTACCTATACAATAGTAGGTTCTACTGAAGTTGATTTATCGCAAAATAAAATTTCAAACGAGTCTCAATTGGAAAAGGCTTTAATAGGTGCTAAAAAGAATCAAGTGGTAGAAGCACAAGTCTCAAGGAAATAATACAATATAAAATTTTATCAATAACAAAAATAAAAAATACATTAAATAATATACAAAATTTTTAGACTGTCATACAAGACAGTCTTTTTAATATATCTTTCCTGCAAAAACAAGGTGTGTGTCCCCAGAGTGACAAATTGTCACAAAAAGGAACGTCCCCTAAAATGACAAATGACTATTGACTGTTTCTAATAATTTGTTGTATAATAAAAACTGAATTACAATAGTTAAAAATATTACAAAACTGTTAAATGTATATTACAATTATGTTATTATTATTGACATATTGTCCATAAAAGATAAAATATATATGTAAATCGTAGAGGTACTATGAGAGTAATAAGTGGAACAGCAAAAGGAACAAAACTAAGTTCAATAGATAGTATTGAAACAAGACCAACTTTAGACAGAGAGTGAAAGAGGCATTGTTTAATATAATACAAAATAAGTTAGAAGATTCTATTGTATTAGACTTTTTGCTGGAGTGGAGCAATAGAATAGAATGTATAAGCAGAGGTGCAACAAAAGCATATTTTTGTGAAAAGTCACATCAAGCAACAAGAATGATATATGAAAACCTAGATAGAACAAGGCTTAAAGATAAAGCAATAGTAATAACAAAGACTATGAAAATGTCTAAAACAATTATCTAATGACAAGATAAAATTTAACATTATATATATAGAATCCACCATATAAAACAAATATTGCAGTAAACGCAACAGAAAAAATATTATTAACTAAACTTATTACAAAAAAAGAAGGAATAATAATCATAGAAACCGATGAAAAAGAAAAGAGAGTTAAAAAAAAGAACTCAAATAGATGTAGAAGTATTTGATATAAGAAAATATGGGAGAGCAAACCTTATATTTTTAAAGCGAAAGGAGTAAACCAATGGAAATATTTACAGTTTATTGGAGACATTGGAAGATATATTAGAAAAAAAGTAAAGGAATGTACCATTTTCTAAAAAATGCATAGTAGAGATAAGGAAGAAGTTTTTGACATAATTAAAGAAATAAGACTAAAATTACCAGATGAATTGAAAAACAAACAAAATGGGTAAAAGAGGAAAGACAAAAATTTTTTTAGTACAAGCACAAAACGAAGCTGATGATATAATAAAAGAAGCGAAAATAGAATTATTTCAATGATAGATGAACATGAAATAACAAGAAAAGCATATGAGAAAAAAGTTGAAATTATAGAAACTGCAAAATGAAATGTCTAGAGAAATTTCAAAAGGAACAAAAAGAATATGCAGATAATGTTTTAGCGGGTATAGAAGTGGCTTTAGAAGATGCATTAAAGGTAATTAGAAATAATAGAAAAGAACTTAAATAAAGGATTGGGAAATCAGAAGTCGGAGGTCATAGATTAAAATCAATGAAAATTGATTTCCGACTTTGTTTTTTAAGTCATAAGGAAAAATGAAGTTATTTTATTAGGAGTGAGATAAATTTGGCAAAAAGAGGAAGAAAAAAAAAAAAATCAATTCAAATATTTCAATAATTATAATGATGATATCAAGTATACTTTTAGGAGTGCTTATATATAAAAATCAGGCACTATAGGACAAAAAAATAAGCCCAATTTTAAGTGGTGTTATGGGGTTTATAAAATATATATTACCAATAGAATTTTTCTAATTGCAATATACAAATTGTGTAATAAAAAAAGGATGCATATATAAAAGTTATTTCAATATGCATTACTTTATATGTGTTGCAGTCTTTATGCATATAGTATACTTACCACAAGATGCAATACAATTGTCAAATGGATTTCAGATACTGTTTGAAAAGTGCATATGAGCCAAGGAAAAACAGACGATAAAGTTGGAGGAATAATAGGGGCTGTAGGTGCAATTCCATTAACAAAATTATTTGGAAAAGTGGGAGCTGCAATACTTGTATTAGGCGTAGAATTAGTATTAATAATATTAATATTTAAATAAATCAATAGAAGAAATAAGGGAAAGACTAGAGAAAAAGAGAAAAAAAAAGCAGGAAGAAAAAAAGAAAGAAAGAATAAGAAGAAAAGAGAAAACAGTAGTAATAGATAAAAAACTGAAAAAGAAGAAAAGAAAGAAACTAAAAAGAAAAAAAAATTAAGGGAAAAAGAAGAGCAGAGAAAAGCAGCAATGGAATTAGACGAACAAATAACTATAAATTTGAATGATGATGACAAAAAAAGAAAAGAAGGATACATAGAAAGAAAATCTATTTAAAAAAGAACAAGAACAAAAACAAGAAAAAGCTAAAAGAAGTTTACAATTAGAACATGCATTAACTGTAGAAGATGAACACTATGAATTCCCACCGGTGCAGTTATTAAGTGCAGGAGAAAAAAGGCAATAAAGGGTGGAAAAAAAGCAGTCAACAGAATACAGCAGCAAAATTACAAAAAACATTGTATAGTTTGGAGTCTCAGCAAAGTAGAAAATGTTTCTGTAGGTCCACAATAACAAGATATGAGTTAAAACCGGCTGAGGGTGTTAGAGTAAAGCAAAATAGCAAATTTAGCAGATGATATTGCTTTAAATTTGGCAGCAGAAAAAAGTATAAGAATAGAAGCACCAATACCTGGAAAACAAGCAGTAGGCATAGAAATTCAAATAAGGAAAATGAAATAGTTACATTTAAGAGATATAATAGATTGTCCTAAATTTACTGAACACAAATCAAAATTAGCATTTGCACTTGGAAAGATGTTGCAGGAGAAGAGATTGTAACAGACATATCTAAAATGCCACACTAATAGCAGGTGCTACTGGTTCAGGTAAGAGTGTTTGCATAAACACATTAATTGCGAGCATAATATATAAAGCAAAACCAAGTGAAGTAAAATTAGTAATGGTGGATCCAAAAGTAGAGAACTTTCTGTATACAATGGAATACACATTTACTAATACCAGTTGTTACTGATCCCAAAAAAGGCAGCAGGACATTAGCATGGCAGTGCAAGAAATGGGAAAATAGATATGGTTTATTTGCCAAAAAAGGTGTTAGAGATATAAAAGGCTATAATGAAGAATTAGATAAAGAGGGCTCAAAAGAAAAATTACCACAGATTGTAATAATAATAGATGAGTTGTAGATTTGATGATGGAGGCTCTTCAAAAGGAATATGAGGATTAAGGATAAAAGCAAGAGCGGCAGAGGTGCATTTAGTATGTAGCTACTCAAAAGACCTTCTGTAGATGTAATTACAACAGGTATAATCAAAGCCAATATACCTTCAAAAGGAAATTTTAACTTGCTGTTTTCTTCTCAAGTAGATTCAAGAACAATATTAGATATGGCAGGAGCAGAAAAACTTATTGGAAGTAAAGGAGATATGTTTTTACCCAGCAGGGTAACTAAACCTAAAAGAGTTCAAGGAGCCTTTATATCAGATAAAGAAGTGAAAAAGTGGTTGATTTTGTAAAAAGCAAATGGGTGAGGCAACCTATATGATGATATATTAGAGCAAATAGAAAGAGTTAATAGTTACAGATAAAGAAATAGAGGAACAACAAAATGATGACTCACTGGAATCCACTTTTAATGGAGGCGATAGATGTTGTAGTTGAAACAGGACAAGCTTCAACATCATTTATACAAAAGAAGATTTAAAGTGGGATAATGCAAGAAGGCAGGAAGAATAATTGATCAAATGGAGGAAAAGGTATTATGTATCTGGTTCAAGGTAGCAAACCTAGAGAGAGATTTTAATGTCTAAAAAGATGGCAGAATTAAAACCATCATATACAGAGAAATGGAATAATGTATAAAGGAGAAGATATTAATTTGATAAGAATTAATATAAATTATAACATGATAAAAATAAATTATTTTCTAAAATTGAATATAAGATTATAATCAGTCAGAAGGTTTGAAAATAAGGTATATTCATAAATACGAAGAACCTTCTGTTAAATATGTTTTATAAAATAGAAAATTCATATGCAGATTATGAAGAACAAAAAGGAAGTTCCATTAAGATTTTAAATATTTAATTAACACAATACAAAAAAAAAAAGTGTACAGAGATTGAAATAATAAGAATAATTCAAGAAAGGTCAAAAGCTACAAACAATGAACAAGGGATACATAATATAATAGCTTTAGAAAATGATAAGATTCTTTAGAAGCAATATTAGAAAATTTCAAGAAATGAAATAAAATACCTGTCAATATCAATATAGATGACGCATTTTTAGAAAATTGTTAAATATTGGAGCAAACGATAAATCAAATAGAAGTAATAAGAATTTTAATGGATGGTCTTGGAACATATCTAGTAATAGAAGAACTATGAATATAATATTATTTATCAAACACTAAACTATATAGTTGGCTATAATAACTTATTGTATGAATTTATTGATAATAATAACATAACATTATTATATAAAAATATTGAATGAAATTGGGCAAGTTGTTCTAAGAATGCGGAAACAAAATAGGAAAAAAAATTTAATGATATTTTATATAAAAATATCATGTATCTATATGTAAAAAGATGATATAAAAACAAAAAAATTTACTAAAGTTAAAGGATAAATATGAAGAACAACTTGAAGATATGAAAAATAAGGAAAATTTATTGAGAGTAACAACTGAAAAAACAGCTAAATAAAAAGAATACGCAGTTAGATAAATTATTTAACAACAAAGAATTACTTAACAAAGCAGTATTAAAAAGAAATAAAAATTTAATGATATGAATTTAGAAACTTTTAGTAGAGGCAGCAGGAAAAAAAAATTTTGGTAGATTGTGGAATGTACCAAGGAAAAGCAAAAGAAGAAATAGAAAATGATGAGCCATTTTTATATGACCCAAAAGAAATAGACTTTTATGCTTTTAACACATGCACACATAGATCATTCAGGAAGAATACCAAAACTATATAATGAGGGATTTAAAGGACCTATTTATGCAACAAAAGCAACTTGCGATTTATGTTCAATAATGCTACCAGATAGTGGACACATTCAAGAACAAGGAAAATGAATGGAAAAATAAAAAAGAAAAAGAAAAGGTCAACCACAAAGACCACCATTATATACGGCAGAAGAGGCAACAAAATGTTTAGAAGTATTTAAACCAGTAAAGTATGATGAAATAATTGAGTTAGACCAAAACATAAATGTAAGATTTAATGATGCAGGGCATATGCTTGGTTTCAAGTATAATAGAATTATGGGTAAATGAAAACGGAAAAAGAAATAAAAACAGTATTTTCAGGAGATTTAGGAAACAATGATATTCCACTATTATCAGAACCAACAATGATAGAAGATGCAGATTATTTAGTAATGGAATCTACATATGGTGGAATAGGCTTCATATAGAAAATGATGAAAAGAGCAAATTTATTTTTAAATATAGTTTCAGACACATTAGAAAAATGGTGGAACAGTTGTAATTCCATCATTTGCAGTGGGAAGAACTCAAGAAATATTATATGAACTAAATAAAATAAAAGAAAAATTCTAATGACGAAAATTTCAAAAAAAAATATGAAAAATTAATGAAAGCACCAGTATATGTTGATAGTCCACTTTTAATATCTGCAACAGAAGTATTTAAACAAAATGATGAATTTATTTGATGAAGAAACACAAGAAATAATGAAAAGAGGAGATAATCCATTAGAATTCCCAGGATTGAAATTTACAAGAACAGCAGATGAATCTAAGGAACTAAACGAAAAGGATGAGCCCTGCATCATAATTTCAGCCAGTGGTATGTGCGAAGTTGGACGTATTAAACATCATTTAAAACATAACCTATGGAACCCAAAAAAACAATTCTATTCGTTGGTTACCAAGCACCAGGAACATTAGGAAGAACAATTGTAGACGGTGCTAAAAAAAGTAAAAATATTTGGAGAAGAATTCTCAGTAAAGGCTAGAGTGGAATATATAGAAGGATATTCTGGTCACGCAGATCCAACAATGGCTTCTAAATTTTGTATATTCATTTATAAAAAAACCAAAACACATATTCTTAGTACATGGACAATACAAATATTTAAGACTAGAAGTAATGGATAGATTAGCAACATTAAAAAGAAGAATTAGAAGATATGTCTAAGATGATAAAAGAAGATATATCAGATGAAGATAAAAAGAAGAAGAAATAATCAGAAATAAACAACAAAATAAAAAACTAGAGCAACAAATAGTTAAGGTTATTTCATAAAGGAGACAATGGAAAATTATAATGATGCAATAATAGGAAACCAAAATATATTAAGCAAGCTTTATAAAAAAAATGGTGAATTATTAAGAATGATATATCCAACAAGAGATTACAAACAAATGATAGATTTTTCCATGTAGGATTAAAATAAATGATTCTGGAATTATTTATTTACACAATGATATAAATAACATGTATAATCAATATTATACAGAAGATACAAATATTTTAAATACAGAGATATTAAACACATATTTTAATTTAAAAATAAAACAAACAGATTTTGTCATTACTAAAAGATAGTGTATTAATTAAAAATATGTATTTGAAAATAAAAATTCTATAAATTAAATATAAATTTTTTATACATTCTAAATTATTGTCAGATTCCAATAATAATATGGTGGGTTCTATAGTAAAAAGACAATGGAATTAATTCAATATAATCACATAATACATTTTGTGTATTTTCTAATAAAGAATTGTTAAGTTATGGAATTAATGAACAGCAAACAATATAAATGAAGACGGAATAAATAGCAGAAAAGATTATATAGGAATGTCTCCAGATTCTAGTATAAGTTATAATATAGGTGTTTTAAAAACCAAATGAAACAAAAAGAGATAATTATTTATGTATCATTATTAAAAGCAAAAAAAGAAATCAGAATTTATAAGAAAAAATAAAATCAATAAAAAAGCTAGATGCACAAAAAAAAGAAATATTAGTAAAAAAATTAGATGAAATATGTTAAAGACCATAATACTTTACAAATGCCAAAATAGAAGACACAGAATAAACAAAAAACTGAATAAAATATATAAAAGAACAATATTATTATTTCCATTATTAATGAACCAAGAAACAGGAGGAATATCAGCAACAATAGAAGTTGACGAAAATATTAAAACAATGCGGAAAATATGGCATTGTTGGCCAAGAGATGCAGTATTTATAACAATGGAAATGCATGAAGGAGTACATCTATATTCGCTGAATATTATGTTATGGATGTTACGTTAGAAATATATGATAATATAAAAGAACAATACACAGATAATAGACTAAAATTAGAAAACATACATAAAAATGAAATAAAAATAAAAAAAACATAGAAGAATTAAAAAAATATATCTAAAACTATATGATGAAACAAACAAAAACACTAAATTAAGAAATTTAAATGACAAAAAACAGATATCAACATATTAGAACCATTGGACTATTTTTGCACCAGAAGAAAAAAAAAAAAACACAATAGAAAAAAATAAATTTAACAATTAAGAACATTGGTTAATAGGAGGATACTAAGATTTGAACAAGACCATTATGGAAGGACAAAACCGCGGCAAATAGCAACCTTTATTATAAATAAAAAAATAAAAAAAGAAGTGAATGTATAAGATTTTGCAAAACAGTTGCAATGAACTTTTTGACTGTATTAGCGGCAATGAAATACAACAAAACAATACAACTTAACTGGGTGGCGGATTCAGGCTGGTCATTTCAAGCCATTTCCGTTTTTTGTGACAATTTGTCACTTTGGGACCACCTTAATCCAATTTAATATGAAAATTTAGTGAAAAATATAGCATATTAAAAAAAACTATATTATATTTTTTGTTATGAATAATTTAGGGGATTAATGGGGGCAATAATATAAAAAATAGAAAGGAAGTATCAATGTCCCCATTGCAAAGAAAGAGATTCATTTTACAAATTTATATCAATATTATTAAAGCGAAAATAGTCGTATTTTTTAGATGACCAAGATAGAAAGAAATTTTATTATTGAAGTAGTAAGAACAAAAGAAATCTATAATTTATAGAAATATTAGCGTATGTGCTTATGAACAACATGTACATATGTTAATTTATGACAAAAAAAATATCGAAAAGTGCATTTCAAGGAATTTGTTACCCAGTTATGTAATGTATTTTAATAAAAAATACGAAAGAATTGACTTATTATTTTACAACAGATTTAAGAGCAAATGTGTAGTAGAAGATGAGACATATCTATTAAATCTTCAAAGATATATCCAAAACTAGAGAAAGATGGAATATGTAGATTTGATAAATACAATTGAGTAGTTATAATGAATATATTAGAAATAAGAAAAATTGCAGATACAGAATTTATATTGACTATTTGATGAGAATAGTATAAAAGCAAAAAAAGATTATTATTTTAAAGAATTTAATGAAGCAAACAGTCAAGCTCAGCAATATGCAGATGAGACAAATTTGAATTAGAAAAACAATTTCAGATGAAAGTGTTATAAAAATGATAAATACAGTACTAGAAATAGAAAATGTGATAGAAATACAAAATTATAGCAAAAATAAAATAAGTGAAATAGTAAATAAAATTTACAGTCATGGTTATACAAATATTACTGAATTAGTGAATAGTAAGGAATAAACAAAAGAATGGCATATAGAATGATTAATAAGGACAGAAAAGGTATGTCCCCCCAAAGTGACAATTTGTCACAAAAAGGAACGTCCCCAAAGTGACAAAAAGGAGGAAAAATGGGTAAAAGAAAAGATGATATTTGTTTGTAGCAGTTGTGGATATGAATCAGCTAAATGGCTGGGAAAATGTCCTGCATGTAATGAATGGAATAGTTTTTATGAAGAAAAAATAGTAAAAGGTTCAGGTAAAAGTATAACAAAAGAGAAAAAAATGTTATACCAAAAATGCTGAAATGATGTCGATAGGGGCTGAGGCTGCTAGAGTTAAGACAGGAATAGGAGAACTAGACAGAGTTTTGGGAGGAGGGCTAGTAAAAGGTTCTTTGTTTTGCTGGAGTGGAGAAACCAGGAATAGGAAAGTCGACTTTAATTTTACAGCTTTGTAATAAAATGTCCGGAGATGGCAAAGTACTGTATGTTTCAGGCGAAGAATCAGCAGAACAAATAAAAATAAGAGCTGACAGGTTAAATATTAATAATGATATATTATGTTTTTAGGAGAAACAGATATAGATGTTATAGAAAAAATATTTTAGAAATTAATCCAAAATTAGTTATTATAGATTCAATTCAAACTATGTATTCAGAAGATATTACATCTGCAGCAGGAACAGTTAGCCAAGTAAGAGAAATAACTTCTAGAATAATGAGAATATGTAAAAAGCAATGATATTAAACAACTATAATTAGGACATGTTACAAAAGAAGGTAATATTGCAGGTCCAAGAGTTTTGGAACATATGGTAGATACAGTTTTGTATTTAGAAGGAAAAGATATTTTTCTTATAGAATTTTAAGAGGAGTTAAAAATCGTTTTGGGTTCTACTAATGAGGTAGGTATGTTTGAGATGCAAAGCGAGGGTATGAAGGAAATTACAAATCCGTCGTCTGTTTTAATTTCGGAGAGAAAAGATAATCCACCTGGTTCTGTAATTGTGGCTGCAATGGAAGGAACAAGACCTTTACTTATAGAACTTCAAGCATTAACAACATTAACTGTTTTATGGACTTCCAAGAAGGACAGCAAATGGAATTGATTATAATAGGCTTACTCTTTTAATTGCAGTATTAGAGAAAAAAGCTTGGGTTTGCACTTGGAAACCAAGATGTTTATTTAAATGTTGTAAGCGGTATAAAAATTTCAGAGCCTGCAGTTGACTTAGGAATTATTATTTCTTTGTGCATCGAGTTTTAAAAATATAAGTATTCCAACAGATACAGTAGTAATTGGTGAAGTTGGCTTAACAGGAGAAGTAAGGGCAGTTAACTTAATAGATAAAAAGATTAAAAGAAGCAGAAAAACTTGGATTTAAAACTTGTATAATTCCAGAAAAGTAACAAAAAACTATTGAAAGAAAGTTATAAATTAGATATAATAGGCGTTGGAAAATATTAAAGAGGCAATTCAAGCAGTGGGATTAAATAAAGGGTTTGAAAATTATATGTAATAAAATATGGTAAAGACATTGTCAATGGTAAAAAGGAGGTTTTAATGGCAAAAAGAACGACGAATGATTACTGAAATTTTAAAGCTTATAGCTCCAGGAACACCTATAAGAGATGGACTTGAAAATATTTTAAAAGCTAAAACACGGAGGCATTATTGCAGTTGGAGATAAAAAAGAAGTTTTAGATTTAGTAGATGGAGGTTTTAAGTTAGATATAGATTATTCACCATCAAGATTATATGAATTGCAAAAATGGATGGAGCAATTGTTTTAAGTGCAGATTTTAAAAAATTTTATTTGCAAATGCACAATTATTCCAGATTCTAGTATTACAACAACAGAAACTGGAACTAGACATAGAACAGCAGAGCGTACAGCAAAAACAAACAGGAGCTTTGGTAATTAGTATTTCTCAAAGAAGAAGAGGATTATAACAATATTTAAAGGAAACATAAGATATGTATTAGAAGAAACTGCAAAAGTTATTTCAAAAAAGCAAATCAAGCATTACAAACAGTGGAAAAAATAAAAAAAGTGTTTGACAATAAATTAAGTTTATTAAATGAATATGAGTTTAATGATATTGTTACTTTAGAAAATGTAATAATAGCAATACAAAGAGCAGAAATGGTAAGGAAAATGGTTGAAGAAGTAGAAAAGAGCAATATTTAATTAGGTGCAGAAGGAAGACTTTTAGAAATACAGTTAGAAGAATTAGTAGGAGATTTAGAAAAGAGGAAATATTTAATTATAAAAAGATTATATATCACCAGGAAAGAAAAAGAACACCAGAAAAAAGTATTGGAGGAAATAAAAAAATTTAGTAGAGGATTAATGAAAGTCAGATAAAATAGCGAAAATATTAGGATATCAAGATTTTGACAATTATGATGAGGTTGGTGTTTATACAAGAGGATACAGAATATTCTTAATAAAATACCAAGAATGCCAAGTAATATTGTAGATAATTTAGTTAAAATCTTTTAAATCTTTTTCAACATATATTAGCAGCAGAAATTCCACAACTTAGATGAGGTTGAAGGAATAGGAGAAGTAAGAGCAAGAACCATTAAACAATCATTAAAAAGAATGCAAGAACAATTTGTTTTTGATAATTTAATTTTATAAAATTATGAAAAATGAAATTAAATTTGTTAAAATAATAATAAAATTTAAATATTTAACATAAAAAATAAAAGAAAGAGGAAATAAAATGAAGATTTTTTTAAGAATTTTATTAATATGGAATAATTATAGCAAAAAATTGGATTTATAGGAACATTAACAGTAGAAGAAAAAAAATCCAATAGCTACAATGGAAGTAGAAGGATATGGAACAATAAAAATGGAGTTATATCCAGATATGGCTCCAAACACTGTAACAAACTTTTATAAAGATTAGCTAATAGAGGATATTTAATGGATTAACATTTTCACAGAACTATTCCAGACTTTATGATTCAAGGTGGAGATAAAAATGGAGATGGAACAGGCTCACCAAAATTAAGTGATTTAAAAAGATAATGTTTCAGAAGATAAAGAATATTGTATACCAGGAGAATTTATAGCAAATGGATATAATGAACATATTAAAACATGAAAAAAGGTGTTATATCTATGGCAAGAAGCAGACTACAGCCAAAACAGAAATATTAAAAATGAAGGGTATAATTCAGCAGGTTCACAATTTTTTATAATGACAGCAAATAATACAAGCTTAGATGGAACATATGCAGCATTTGGAAAGGTTATAGAAGGCATGGATGTAGTAGAAAAATAGCAAATGTCAAAGTTGTATATAGAGAGATAGTGAGTTAGGAAGAAAATGCAGAGGCACCAAAAGATTCAGAAGGAAATACAATAGCGTCAGATAAACCAGTAGAACCACCAATAATAAAAAGCATAACAGTAGAAACATTTGGTATAGACTATGGAATGCCAACAACATTAGACGTTTTTTTATTATTCTTATATAATGCAACAATATTATGGATATTCATTCTAAAAAGTGTCACAAAAAAAATCACAGAAGGAAAAAAACTTCTGTGATTTTTTGGATATAATAAAATGGTAAAGAACCTGCATATAAATAATGTAATAGAACATAGAAAAAAAGTCGAAATCTGTCAATGAATTTTAATTGACAACATATATACATGTATGATATAGACAATAATAAGAAGTATAAAATGATATTATTTTATAAAAAAATAACAGAATGTCATAAAAATAAATAACAGTAGAATTAATGATTCAATGAACATGTGGGTATATAGTAATGGTACTGGTGCAAAATTGAACTCAATTCTCTCCTGTATTCGATACATTAACAGACTTTAATAAAACAGGAACGGTGTCTCATGAAATAGGTCACGCGTTTGACTTTGCCCATCCAGATACATTAACTCATTCTGTGATGCCGCAGTTAGGACAAGGTAGATATGTCTAGCGTTTTCTAAATTTGCCATGTAGCAATCGTCTAAATATTTATCCACAATAGGAAGTGCTTGGTCAACTGTTAATCCGATGACATTAATTTCTGAGGCTACATTTTGAGCTTTATTATTTGAAAATGTAACATTGCTATTTTTATGTGTGCTACCAGATTGTTTTGTACTAGATTTTTTTGAAGTATTCAATAATAATAAATCTGATAGTTTAACATTTGTTGTTAGAGCTCCAATCTGAACACGTACTTCATTCGACCTGTTTGGAAGCGAAAGAACCGTTCCTTTAGCATTGAAGTTTTTGCACATTACTTCCATGCCAACTGTGATATCTGCCGATGACAAAGTCTTGAAATTGCTTGCTGAATTATCGGCTTCAATATGTGAAAGAGTATCTATTGATGAGTTCAATTTGTTTCTTAAGGCATTTGCACTTTTAGTGTTAGTAGCTTCTTTGTTTAATTCACGTATTATTTCATTTGCCTCATCTTTAGCATCTAACAGAATTTCTCTTGCTTTTTGTTTTGCATCAGAAACAATGCTTTCTGCTTCTTGTGTCAATTTTGAGTTGTCTCTTTCTAATGATTTTCTTAAAAGTTCTACCTGACTAGAATTTTTTCTGATTTTTTCTTTTTCCTCTTCAATAGCCAATTTATCATCATAAATATTTTTCAATAATGTTTCTATATTGACATCATCATCTTTCTGAAAAGATTTTGCCCTGTCTAATATTTCGTCAGACAAGCCTAATTTTTTGCTAATTGCAAAAGCGTTACTCTTTCCGGGAATACCAATCAATAACTTGTAAGTAGGGCGAAGATGTTCTACATCAAAATCAGAGCTTGCGTTTTCGAATCCTTCATGTGTTAAGGCATATTTTTTTAGCTCTGGATAGTGAGTTGTGCAAATAGTTAAGGCTCCAAGAGTATGCAAATTCTCTAAGATGCTTATAGCTAAGCTTGCTCCTTCAAATGGGTCTGTACCAGAACCAAGTTCGTCTAATAAAACTAAGCTTGATGAAGTTGCTTCCTTTAAAATTTCTATTATATTTACCATGTGTGATGAGAATGTACTCAAAGATTCTTGAATACTCTGCTCATCGCCAATATCGGCAAAAACATTATCAAATACGAATATACTGCTGTTTTCTCTTGCAGGAATAAGAATTCCACTGCAAGCCATCAGGCAGAATAGACCGACAGTCTTTAGAGTTACAGTTTTTCCACCAGTATTAGGACCTGTAATCAATAATGAAGTATAATTGTTACCTAACGAAACATCAATAGGTACAACTACTTCTGGACTTATTAGAGGATGTCTAGCACCATATAAATTAATTTCTTTCTTATCATTTATCAGCGGACAAATTCCATTGATTTTCTTAGAATATTTTGCTTTAGCAAATATAAAATCAATTTGACCAATTGCTCCTAATGTTGTCTTTATTTTACTTGCAATAGGGAACAATGATAATGATAAATTTTTAGAATTTTCTCAATTTCGATTGATTCCTCTGCTTTAATTCCATTAATTTAGATTTTTTAATATTAATGTCCATTGCTTCTGTAGTCTCTTCAAGCAAGTGGCTAACTTCATCAGAATCAAAACAAGGACTTAATTTTAAAACAGTCTCTTTACCTATATATGTTTTTACAATAATTACTAACTAATTTAATAATCTCTGAATATTCTAATTTATCTAACATAAAATGCTCCTTTTAATAATTTACTATTCTATTATAGCACAACAAGTTTAGCATATCAACAATCTTGACTTTTATGTAAATTAATGTAAAATATAGGAGTACGGGCAATAACAACTTCGTATAGGTCATAATATTCTGTACAAAAGAAAAAAAAGAAGAAAGGATATTTTATGAAAGAAAATACAACAACTGCCAATGTAATTGACGACAACAATTACATAGAAGACATACTTGATCTAGATACTGCCTTAGCTATGCCTACTGTAATTTGGAATCCAGAGACCACAACGTTAAGATTTCAAAACTGTGATAGTTTTGCTCAGATAAAGGGGGCAATAGGTATGCAGTTTTTAGCGCAAAAGGTTGACGAAAAGCCAAGTATGCAGATACTGCAGAAGGGTCAATATTGAAGTGGAAGATGGTGCACAAGTAGTCCGGTTTAACATAAGCTTAAAACGGGATGAATTACAAAAACCAAAAGAGTCAGCTATATTATTTGGTGGTAGCATATTGGCATGCTTATTCGTGAATATACATACAGGAGGATGATAAGAGAGGAAAGAGAAGGATATTCAAAACTTCTGAAAAGACTAAAGGATCAAAAAGCCCACAGTCAAAGATAACGACAGATGGTATAAATGGTTTTTGCAATGTAGGAGAGCGAACAGCATTCTTCACAGATTTTATGGGATGTTGCATAAGCATATGCCCAAACAAAGAGATATTAGCTCAATACAGAGAAGTATCAGGTTTGCACAGAAAGCATTTAATGCAAAATACTGCAACAGCATTAGAAGCAGTAAAAGCTTTAGCAAACTATTATGAGGCAAAATGAAAATTATTATCTAGAATTCGAAGAAGATGAAGATAAAATTCATTTTCTATATTTAGTTGATGGATTAATTGGAACAGAATATGCGAAAAATAGAATTGATGATAAAAGAAGAATTTATATAAATAAAGATACTTTTAATAATGATGCTTTAATAATGAAAGGAATAACATCTTCAAAAATAAGCCTAAAAAAACGTGATACTAATAAAACAGTATTAACAATGGATTTTCAGGATTTCCATATTTAGCTGTTTGGTCTAAACCAAATGCACCATTTATATGTATAGAGCCTTGGAAAACTACAGCAGATACTGTTAAATCAAGCGAGTATTTACACAAAAACAGATATAATTATATTAAAACCAAATGAAGAGTTTGAATGTAAATATACAGTAGAGTTTTTGAAGAATAAAAAATTATGGGAAAAGTGATATTAATAATTGTTGGCTTGGTATTAGGTCTAATTGGTGTAATTATGATATATGATTCTAGAATTATAACTAAGAAATTTTTAGTTTTGGAGATCAAAACGAAGGAGCCTTTGGACTAAAAAGTGGTAGGTTTTATTTATTGCAATGATTGGAGCATTTATAATATTTTTTGCATAATGTTACTAAAATAAGCAAAATGTAAGTAATAATTTTTATATATAATTGTTAATAGATATTAAGATTTTATGAAATAGAATAAAAAAATGAAAGTATATACTTTTTTAATATAAAAACTTAAAAATAGTTGTAATTTAATAAAAATGATGATAAGATAAAAGGTAATAAATAAAAACTAT
>VOFC01003253.1_pt1 | contig 25838 bp, 52 predicted proteins | sample 5384161 | NCBI WGS metagenome assembly VOFC01 (sample SAMN12384722, study PRJNA508395) | human gut metagenome | isolation source: healthy gut B | host: Homo sapiens | reverse complement strand
TCTCCTGCAACATGTAAATGTCTATGTACATAGTCATTTAAACCATTAAGCCATACTTCACTATATCCATTGGCTCCCCAACTAGAGCGACAAGGTAAACAAACTTGCATTTCCGGATATTTATCAATATATTCAGAAGGTGTAATTAATTCAAAATTACAATCATCATAATAAATCTTTTTTAAATAGTATGTATAACCAATAAGGACCTTCATACCACCAATGACCGTAAAGTTCTGCATCATATGGACAAAGTATAATAGGAGGCTTATCCATATATGGTGAGATATCATTTATTTGTTTCGTTCTACAATCTAGAAAATGTCCAGCTTGTCTTTCTGCAGAATCCTTAGCCCATTGCAGAGTATAATAATCTTTAAATTCTGTTTTTCCAGTTATACGATAATATTTTATACCAGTATGAACACGAACACCATTATGCGCAATATATGGTTTTATATAATCATAATCAGCTTCATAACCAATGTCACGATAAAATTCCCTGTAATTATAATCACCAGGGTAACCATTAATTGAACTCCAAACCTGCCTAGATGATTCTAAATCTCTACCAAAAAGCGACAACTCCTTCAGGAGAAACAATTGGAGAAAAAGTACCATAAATAGGAGTAGGGTTTGCATATAAAATACCATGTGTTTCTGTAATTATATAGTCAATACCAAATTCTTTAAGATATTTATCAGCTTCTGGAACATAGCCACATTCAGGAAGCCATATACCACGTGGAGGTCTTCCAAAATATTTTTTATATGTTTCTACACCAACAGCAATTTGTGCTTTAACTGTTTTTTCATTAACATACAAAATAGGAAAAATAACCATGTGTTGCTCCACATGTTATTATTTCTAGGACACCAATATCTTGAAAATGTTTAAATTGACTTATTAAATCACGTTTAAAAACATCATTAAATAAATGCAAATCATTAGAATATCGTTCAAAATAATAGTGTGAAAGCTTATTCAATCTTTCATTTCCAGCAGTTCTAACAATTTCTTTTTTTGAAAGTTCAATCATTCTTTTTAAATATTTAATATATTTTCTTTGTAATAATTTATTATCTAACATAGAAAGTAGAGGAGGAGTCATAGACATTGTAATTCTAAAATTAACTCCTTCATCAACTAGTTTTGAAAATTTACTAATAATGGAATATAAGTTTCAGAAATTGCTTCATATAACCATGATTCTTCTAAATAGTCATCACTTTCTGGATGATGAATAAATGGAAGATGAGCATGTAAAACAAAACTTACATAGCCTTTTTTTCTTGCATAACGTATCTCCTTTTAACAAAATATAAGGTATTTTAGAAAGTATAAAATACCTCAAGTAAAATCTATTTGAATTGAGAAGAAGGATTTGAAAAATCTTCTATATTTTCATCAGAATAAATTTTTTTATATAAATCATAAATATTATATACTTTTCCCATGTTTTGTATAAAAGATAAATTGGTAGCATCTTTTGGAGTTTCCTTGTTAGTTTTTACATTTCGAAAATATACCATCTTTTGATTTTTATCAAATAGAATATGATCATTTGGTGATTCAATTTCATTTGAAGAAGAAATATAAATATAATCTTTATCTATCTTAACACTATTTGAGTTTGGACGTCTGCCAAGTTCAATTCTATAATCACAACTACTATCGTTTACCTTTAAATACCAACTATTTGCAAAATCGTTTATATCTACTTCAAAACTATAATTCATTGTATCATTATGAATGATTAAAACAGGATGTGTTGTTTCAAAAAAAGAATCTCCATATTCTTTTTTGAAATTTTCTCTATCTTTATCAGAGATATCCCAATAAACAAAAAGAGTAGTAGGTGTTTGTGCTAAATGAAATTACATTTGGTTATAATACAGCAGTTTCAGTTGCAATGGAAGCGTTAGACAGATTACATACAACAGGAGCAACACATCATAGAATAATGATATTAGAGGTTATGGGAAGATATGCAGGTTGGATTGCATTAGAATCCGCAATAGCAGGTGGAGCAGATGTTGCATTAGTACCTGAAATTCCATATGATATAAATAAAGTAGCTAAAAAATTGAAAACAGAAAAAAAAGAGGAAAACATTTTAGTGTTGTAGTTGTTGCAGAAGGTGCAAAACCACTTGGTGGAGATATTACTGTAATGAGCACTAGAAATAACGGAGCAGGTGTTGATAATACAAAACTTGGTGGTGTAGGTCAAGTTGTAGCAATGCAATTACAAAAATGACAGGTCTAGAAGCTAGAAGTACAACATTAGGATATATGCAAAGAGGAGGAACTCCTACAGCTTTTGATAGAGTTTTATCAACAAAATATGGAACTAAGGCAATGGAACTTGTACGTTAGAAGGAAAATTTGGAACTTTAGCGGTTATAAAAAACGGAAAATTAGACAGCGTACCATTAGAAGAAGTAGTAGGTAAAAAATACTAAAATAGGTGCTGTTTCAGGAAATACAGCAGAAAGTAATTTAAGAAAAAGTAAGTATGAATGATGATTTAGTAAGAACTGCAAGAGACATAGGAATTAATTTAGGTGATTAATAATATTAAATTCCATCAGATTTATGCTGAAGGATAGAAAAAAATATTTATTTTAATAGTATTTCAATTTAAAAAATTTAGTGCCATTATTTTTTGCATGTAATTTAATGTGACAAATATATAAAAATGTTGTTTTTTATAAGTTCTTATGATAAAATTCAGTAAGAATATTTGAAATAAGGAAGATAAAATGAGAAAAAAGATAAAAATAGAAAAAGAAAAGTAAAACCAATATTTTTATAGTTTTATTTAATTTTTAATAATTTTCATTAATTATATATATAATTTATTTAAGATTTATACCATATACTACAATAGAATATAGCGGTTTATGCCGTTTCTGGAAAAGATATTACATCAAATTTATTAGATAAAACTTTGATTCGAACATAATATAAAAAAGCTTTACAAGTTAAAGATCAAGATTCAATATATATGAAAATTTAGATTTATTATTTAGGAGCAAGTAAAAAGATAATATTAACATAAATTATCCAATATATATAAATAATTTTTAGCTTTATATAATTTGTCACCTAAAATGAGTCTTATTACAGATGATTTCAAAAAAAGTGCAAGGATATGCGGAACAACATTAACATCTGAGAATTGTATAATGCAAGCACTTTTGCAAAGAGCAGATTATAATGAATATATTTTATTAAAAATTCAGATAATTTATATATAAATACAAAAGATTTCAAAATAAAAAATTCTACAAAATGAATATACAATAAAATGAATAGTATTATAAATTTACAAGTGATTTTATTACATATTATTCATTGAAAGATGGTGAGTTTATATATAACAAAATTTTGATATTGATAATAATTCACAAGTAACAATTGAAGATTATAATAAAACATACACATATAAGAACTTTTTGAAAAATTTAGGAATAATAAAAGACGGAAATAAATTAACTTCAAATAATGATAACAAAGATAAAAAAGAAGAAAATAAAACACAAAAGTTAATGAGGTAAAAAAAGAAAATAAAGATAAAAAATACAACAGAAGATACAACAAAAATGATGTAGGTAATGAAAAAACTGTGGAAAACATTGCAGAAGAGCCAATACAAGAAGAAACAAAGCAGGAAGAAAACAAACAAGAAGGAACATCAAACTCATCTGAAAAAATATGGATAAAACCAACAGTAACAGCTGAGCAATTTATTCAAATGTATATACTGCAAAAAAAATATTAAAATAGATGATCCAAGTAGAGTAATATATAAAGCTATTACATTTACATTTTATAAAGATGATACAATAGCATTTAGGGTATCTAGTCAAACATCTGGAGAAGTAAGTGTAACAAAATTACTACCAAATACTAAGTATAAAATAGAGGAAAAATATCAATATAGAAACAAAGAAGGAAACTTAATAGAAAGTACTATTTTAGAGCAAGAAATAACAACAAAAAGTGCAGATACACTTAATTCAATTGAATTAGAATGAGTAATGGACAAGTATATTCAAATAAAATAGAAATAAATGATTTGCATGTTTCTTCAGATGTTACAGATGAGGCAATATATGGAGTATCTAAAGCCGAAGTATTAATAAATGATATTAAATATAGTCTAGATTCTTCATCACTTAAAAAATCGTAAAAGGAGAACATATAAAATATCAATCTGCAGAAGGTGTAAAATCAAATAGTAGTTGTAAATATGAAATAAAATTTTATGATACAGCTGGAAATGAAATGAAACTAAAAATAATACTGGAAACACAGTGACTTCTAAGAAAACACCATCAGTAAAACTAAAAAATTTCTGCTCAAGAGGTAATATCAGTAACAGTGATACCTACACTTTGTAAATGAAGATAATGTCGAAATAAACAACTATAGATATGCATTATATTCAGGTACAGGAGAAATGGTGACAATTGGAAATGTTACAGGACAACCTATAGAATTTAAAGATTTGATTCGCAAAAAACATATACAATAAAAATTTATGCTGATTTTGATATATCAGATGGAAAAGGAGTTCAATATAATCAAGAAATAGGAAATAGTACTTTTGTAACATTACCACTTAGTAAATTAGGAAACTTAAAGCTAGATGTATCTTATGATCAAGATACAGATATTACATATAATAGTATAAATTTAAAAAACTGCAATTAATATAAATAAAACAGATAGTAGATTAATTAAAAATATTAAGGAGTGTAAATTTAGCAATAAAGGATGAAAAAACAAGAAAAGAAGTAACAAATATTGAAATGACAGATATATATGCTTTATCAACAGTCGATGGAATAAAGAACTTAATAGGAGATTTAAAAATCTAATACAACATATAATATTGAAATCACAGCAAAAGCAGTTCAAAGGAAGTAAAGAAGAAAAAATATCAACTACATACACATTAAAGAAATTTTTAACTAACAAATTACCTGCAAAAATGAGTGAAAAATGTAGTAACAACGACAAATCTTATTGATATGGATATATATATTGATGATGTTGATCATAGTTGTTTGAAGATGTTAGTTACAGTTAGATTAATAGATAGTTATGAGAAAGAATATTTACCTAAGATAGAACCTACAAATATAAAAAGGAAGTACAAAAATTCCGACAAATCAGTGGACAAGAATAACATATACCGGACTACCAGAAAATGAAAAATATGAGTTTGTAACTGAAGCTGTATCTTATAATGAAACAAATGATACAAGCAAGGTTCAAAATAATTACAAAATATTAACAAAAGATTTTATTACATCTGGTTTAGGAGGAAATGTTGAATTATCAGGGTTAAACAGAGAAAAACAACAATCATGTTCTAATTTGATTGATGTAAAATCAGAAAATAACTGGTATTCACAATGTTTTGATACTTTAAGTATGAATATACATTAGATGAAGCAAACAATGTATCATTTTTAAAGCAAAATTCTAAATATAATTATGGAAAAACATATACAGAAGATGATAATAATATTAATTTAAAATTATTATCAAATCAATGTTATGTATATGATTTCTCACAATATAAAGGACAAACAATAACTTAACTTTTTCAGCTAAAAGTAACTGAGCCAAATGCAAAAGTATATTTGCAAAAAGGAAAAAAATATTGACAAAAAATCTAGAACAAATAACAGGATTGCAAAATAATAATTGATATCAATTAAGAAAACTTTTGGTAGTACCAGAAGATGGTTATGTAGGATTTTATCTTGAAAAATATCAAGAAACAATTCCAAAAACAGAAAATGAAATAGAAGCTAAAGTTCAAGATAAAGATTATTATTTAGATTTAAAAGATATAAAAAGCAGAACTTGGGAGCAGAATCAATAGGATATTCTAAATATGGATATGATTTGTATGCTAATATAAATGTAAAATTTATAGATGAAAATCATATTACATATGATGAAAATGAACAAAACTGTAAATATTATATTAGACTAAAAAATGATAAAGGACTTAATGAAGAATACGACTATGGATATGATTCAAAAAAGAAAGTATATTAGAAAAATATAAATATAAAATAGAAGAAACAAGTGATGAAGTAAATATACTAATTGAATTAGTTGTTAAACAATATGGAAGAGGATATCAATTAGATAAAGTAGAATTTGAGTATGATCCAACAAATTCAAAAGAAATAAAAAGTATTTCAAGTGTAGAAGACTTTAAAAAAATACAACCTTATGGAAGATATATATTGTTAAATGATATAGATTTAACAGATGCAGGAAAAGAATGAATTTACATTTGGAAATCTTAACATTTCATTTTTATGGAAATATAGACTTTAATGGAAAAACAATAAAAAAAGATACATATTCATTAACTAAACAAAAAGAAACAACATCTTATATTTTCTATAAATTAGATGAAAAAAGCAAATTTGAAAAATATTGTTATAGATTTTTAATATAAATAATCCCAAAAATAGATTTACTACTAAAGTAGGAAGGAATTGATACTTTATTGCTAGAAGAAGATGGTATATATTCTTTGTTTTTATATAATAATGCAAAAATAGATAATGCAATTGTAAATTTAAAAGAAAGTACATATAAACAAAAGAATTAAATGTAGGTTTATTAGGATATAGAAATCAAGGTACAATTGAGAATTTTGTAATAAACTTTGAAGTACATTATATGGATCAAAGAATCTTGCTGGAGTTTGTCTATATTCTGAAGGAACAATACAAAATGGATATATATATGGAAATGGAATTGAAGCAATAGATAATATTACAATAGGGGATTATAGAAATATAGCAGGAGTTGTATTCCAAGTAGATGAGGCAGGAGTATTACAAAATGTATACAATACATCATCTATAAAAATGAATCACTGTGATTCAACATATTCATATGCTGCAAATATTGTATATAATGTTGGATATCCACCAGTAATAAATGAGACAACAGGTGCAGTAATTTCTAGTAAAGATTCAACAGCAAAAGTAAAAATGTCTATTCTGTTCAACCTTTGATTACAGCAATATAGTGGTTATGAATATTATGGAATAATAGATGCCAACAAATAAAGAAGGAAATACTGGTCCAAATATATTAAACACTTATACAAGTACAAAAAAGTCTTAAAAGAATCATATTATTTTTGTGATGTTATTTATGAAGCAAATGATTATAATACAAAATCATCTGCAACTGCGTTATATGAACCAGGAGTACAAGAAATTATTGTTAAATGCAAATGGATATAATCAATTTACAGTAGAAAAATTAGTAAAAATGGTTATTATCCTCAATTGAATTTAAATTATTGTATGCCTAAACAAGATAATATTAAAATAGATGTAACAGGTACAGAAATAATTGATGTATTATCATCTGAATTAGTAAAAAATAATGATATTTCAACATTAGAAATGAGTGATAAAGTAAAAGGTGAGGTAGAAAATTACATTAGAAATAATAATGTTGATTTAAAAAGCTGATAATCTAGTTTTAGCAACATTTAGAATTTATAACCCTGCTGGAACTACAATAAGTGAAATAAATGTAAACTATATGGATACTGAAATTATGAGTCAATCATATGAAAAGAAAGTAAGTACAGTATATGTTATATTAAAAAATCCTACATCATTTTTAGATGAATATGATGTTTCATCAATAAAAAGTAAAATGGCAAATGGAAAAGTAAAAGAATCTGTATATGGAGAGAATGAAGATTTAGGAGTAAGAAAAGTAAATGTTAGGTTTGTAAAAAATATATCAACCGAAGAAGAATGGAACAAAATAAATGAATCAGACGAAAACGGAGTTAGCGGATTGGTACAAAATTACAGATTAATAAAGGATTTGGATTTTGCTGAAGCGGATGTTGCACCATATATAACAGGTACATTTGAGGGAAATATAGATGGACAATATAAAGGAACAATACATACAATAAAAAATATAAATGGAAAATTCTCATTAATAAAAGCACTAAGACAAGGAAGCATAAAGAATTTGAACATTGAAAACTTTACAATAAATACTGACTCTCAATATGCAGGTCTTATAGAAAAATCAGATATAGAAGAAAATATTGAAATAAATAATGTCCATATAAAAAAATATGGAAATTGTATCAACATATGGAGGAGAATGGACTGCATATGGAAGCATAGCTGGATATATAAGTAGTGGTTCAGCAAATGATGCAACATCTATAAAAAGTGCAAAATTGTTCAGTTCAAGGACTTAATATTGATTTGGAAAATGCAAATGCAACATCAATTAGAGTAGGTGGACTTATTGGATATCTATATGCTTATGGAGGAGTAGATGTTTATGTAACAAATGACTTTGCTCAAAATATATCAATAAATGCAGATGTTACATCTAATACAGGAGTAGGCGGAATAATTGGTTATAAAGGACATGATGCCGACGAGAAAAAGAAAATAGGTGAACCTAATTTTTATATTCAAAATTGCTATACTACTGGAAAAATAAATACGATGTATCGTGCAGGAGGAATCTTGGATATGGCTTATATGCAAATACATACATTCAAAAAATGCTGGAGTACATTAAATATAACAAGTAAAATGATGTCAGGGTCTGCTGATATAGGTGGAATTGTTGGATATTCAGGAACAGGAGTAAATAATATAAGTAATAATATATATTTAGAAAATATATATGTATCAGGAAATGACGTAAAAAATGTAAATAGAATTTTTGGATTTAATGTGGGAACATCATCATATAAAAACTATGCATATAAATATCAATTAATAAACGGAGAAGTTTCAACAAATCAATTAGAGCAACTAAATTACTAACATATTCAGAAATATTTCAAATAAATACATATAAAAATTTAATTGGATTTGACAATAATTATACATATACAATAGAGAAAAATGGAGCACCATTTAATTTACTAGAAAATGAGTATTTGCCAGAATTAAACGATACCATTGGAAATGTATTATCAAATCAAAAGTTAACACCAATAGATACTGATCTTAAATTAGATTCAATTACATCTGTTCCATCATCAGATAAAACTCAAGTTACAGTTACTATGAAATTTGAGAATAAAAAAACAACTTGAATTTAACAAGAGTAAAAATTGAAAATGATGATATGATTGTAAAAAGACGGAACATGGAGTACAAGTATTGACAGTAACGGCCTTACTGTTGTTAATTTTATTGCAACTCCTAGAAGGGCATTTGATAGTTATAAAAATAGAAAGTATATATTATGAAAGAAATGGACAAGAAATTGAAAAGAAATAGCAACAAAAATAAAAATAGAATTATATAAAGGAATTTCAACAGCTCAAGAATGGAATGAATTTTTCTCTAGTGACGGAAGAACATATGGTGGACAGAACATAAAAATTACTGGAGATATAGATTTCTCAGCGGTTAATTCTATCGAAAAAGATGTTGTAATAGGAAAGTTAGAAGCAGATAATGTAAAAACAATTTCTGGTATAAATCTAAAATCATTAGGTTCAAATAGTGGATTTATTAAAGAAATAAAAACAAAAATGAGTAATATTAAATTTGAAAATTGTTCACTTCAAGGAGAAAATGGAAGATGCAACGGTATTGTTGTAATTTCAAGAGGTGAAATTAGTAATTGCTCATTTGATAATATTAATTTAGATTTTAAAGGATCATATATAGGTGTTGTTTCCAGAACGATAGCAGGAAGTTTTAAAAATATAACTGTTAATAATGTGCAAGCAAAAGGAAATACATATGTAGGTTCATTGTGTGGCCATGCAACAGCACTTGGAACATCTTCTGGAATAAAAAGGAACATATATATCAGTAACAGCTACAGGAAATGATGTCGGTGGAATGTTTGGATACACGGATGGAAGAATAGACAACGTACAAACATATCAATATTCTGAAAACGGAAAAAAAGCATCTGATAAGGAAACATCATGGCTAGTAAAAGGAAACCAAAATGTAGGCGGAAATATTGGAACATATGCTGGAGGTGGAAATTGGGTTACTAACCTAAGAATTACTAACAGCAAAATTTCAGGAAATAATACAGTTGGTGGAAATGTAGGATGGGGCTCAGGAAATGGAAGCAGACTAACATCAGGAAATAATACAGTTACAGGAACAGGATATCATACTGGAGGAAATGTTGGAGCTCATGGATGGGCATTTTTGAATATGACATCATCTAATAATACAATAAAAGGAAATATAAATGTAGGCGGAAATACTGGAAAAGCTGGATGGGCAACAGATGGAAACCTTACTTGAGAACAATAAAATAACAGGAGAAACGAATGTAGGTGGAAATTTAGGACAACAAGATCATTATTATGCAAATGCTAATAATATGAGGTCAGTAGGAATAAATCAAGTAATATCTGGAAATAATTACGTTGGAGGATCAGTAGGACGCTCAGTTGGTAGAATAAAAATGTAAAAAAATACAAGATTGTACAGTTACTTCAAGAGGAAATTATACTGGGGGAATAATTGAATGTCAGAATATTCAACACCTTTAATATCAGCTTCAAATAGCGATAATTATGCAATAGCAGGAGCAAATACTAAAAAATGTAATTGTAAATGGTGGAAATAATTATGTTGGAGGAATAGTTGGATATCAAGTTGGAACAATATATGGAAATGCATTAGAAAATAGTACTGTTACAGCAAAAGGAAACAATGTAGGTGGAATAGCTGGATTCTACACAGGATATATAGGAAATTCAGCAAGTTCGCTTTCATCATCAAACTTCTTCTTATGGCATTCATATTGCTCAAATTCAACAGTTAAAGGTACAAATAATGTAGGTGGAATAGCTGGAAATATTATATTAGGAAAATATTCAATACTGTTATGTACAAAATACAGAAGTAATTGCATCAAACCAAGCTGCAGGTGGAATTGTTGGATATTTTTATAATGCAAATCTAAATAATTTACAATATAAGGCAACTATAAAAATATAATTACGTAGCCAATGTTGATGAAGGCAGAATTGTTAGAGCAAGTAATTCTGCAGGTGGAGTTGTTGGAATGACAGCTAAACAGTTAAATTATGATAAAGATATAGATACGTATAATAATTTGAATGTGATTTAGTGGTAACAGATATTGCAACTGTAGGTAATTATGCAGATATTGGAATTGGCTCTGTAGGAGGAAGTGAATATGGAATTCTACAAGCTGGTTATATGAATAATATATATGCATATAATTGTTCAAAGTTAAATGGAGTACAAATAGGTGGAATATCAGAAGAAAAAAAGAAGCTTATAATTTACTTACAAGCAATGAATTAAAAACGAATATATATACTAAAAATGATAAAATTTTAGATGAAGATGGTAAAGTAATAGGTAACAAAGGATTGAACTTTGGAAATTCAAGATATATATATAATAATGGATATTTTCCAATTTTAAAAACAAGCTATAATGCAAATCTTTATTGAGTTCCAATGAATTAAATATAAATCAAAAATTGGTAAGTATTCCAACAAGAAATCAAGAATTTACAAGTACGCAAGCACTTACATCATATAGTGAACAAATGGATGTTGCGGCATTTAGCGTATTTAATGAAGCAGAGGAACTACCAGAAATGTATGTTTATGCAACTGGTGTAGATAAATTAAATATTGAATTTAGCAATATAAACAGTAGTGCGAAATTTAAATTAAAAACATCAGATTCTGTTATTGGAGAACCAGTAAGTATAACTAAAAAAGCATATACAATAAAATATGATTATAAAACACCAATAACAATAACTTTATATAACACAAGTTATTCAAGCAAAAAAAGAAATTAAACCAGAAGATGTAAGAAATGTGCTTTCAATAAACGGCGATGAATACTTGTATTTAAAAAGATAATGCAATTAATTCAAATAAGAGAACTATATCTGGAGAATATGCAAACTTATATAAAAATCAAGCATTAACTTTTGATAGAAAAATATATGATATATCTACAATGAATACTATAAGCGATGATAATAATATTGAGATATTAAAAGAAATAACACCTATTGCAGAAAGTAAAATAAATGGACAAACAGTACAGACTTTTGCACATTTTTCAAAGACTGATTCAGATACATATAAAGATCAACAAATATTTGTAAAAAATGGATATATGTATGCAATAGATGGACAGTTAAAAAATAAAGAAGGTGCAATAATAATTGATTCATATAATAATAAACAATATGAAACAGTTCTTGGAACAGATGGAATTATGTATGATTTATTAACAAAATCAATTATCCAGCAAACTTTAAGAACAAGGGAATTGTTGCAATGACAAATAATATTTCAGATAAAAATAATGTTGTTTTAGTATATTATGAAAGCGGAAAAGTATATGGATTTAATTATATAACAGGTGAAGAAGTATATGACAATAATGTAAAAAGCTCAAAATATAAGCTTAGTTGACTATATAGCAAGTAATTTCAATGTAGGTAAAATGATGTATAATATTAAAAAATCAGATTATGTTGCGGCACAAAATTTAACATCTAAGCTAGAAAAAAGTTTCAGTAGATGAAGCACGTAATCAAATAAATTCTGAGACAAATGCAGAAAGTTCAAATTCAAATTTGGTTTCAAAACAATGATAATGAAAATACAAATGTAGATACAACTATAAATGTAAATGAGAACACTAATGATGATACAGATGCTAATAATCAAATTGATAATAAATATACAACAGTATATGATGCAAGTACCCAAACTTATAAAGTATACAGTACAGCAGAATTAACAAAATCAGGTTCAGCAAAAACTGAAAGTGAAAATGAAAAAATTAATAATAAAAGATTTAATATCTTATTATACAAATGTATCTTCTAGTACATCAAAATTTAAAAACGTTGGAATAATAGTAATAGTTATTATAGTCCTTTCTATATGTACAATATTAATAATATGGTATGAAAAAACTAGAAAAGACAATTAATAAATAAAAATGCGATAGATAATTTCTATCGCATTTTTTGTGTGTAAGTATGAAAAATATTGTTACAAAATGTAATGAAAATGTCATAAAAGAATGCCAAACGGCGAATGTTTGTACTTTGTAAGGGGAAAAAGTAAAAAATAGAAAATACTTGAAATTTCCTGTTGAAAAAAAAAAACGTAATATGCTAGACTAATAAGAATAGGTGCATTTTAAATAGCATATTTTTGAGGGAGAATAATTATGAAAAAATATATATTGTTTTTTATAAGTATAGGTATAATATTAGGCACATTATTAGTATATAATGTAGTGCATATTTCAGAAGAAAAGAAAACGACATTTAGTGAACCAGGATATATATTAAATGGCACAACAAGCAGATATTATTTTGGTCAAAATACAAAATATACATCATCATATAATAACAAAAAATAGCGTTTCATGACACAGAAGGTGAAAAAAGTAACCTTAGGTGATGATAATTTTGTTCATTATAACAGTGGAAATATCGAAGCTTTGCAAGATAGTGTATTACTTGACTTAAGCAAAATAAATGATAATCCAATAGTATATTACAATGTATCTGAAAATAAAGAAATAAAAAGGTTTCAAACAGATATAGTGTTAGAAATTTAGATTCTGATTTACAATTTGAACAAGCAATTTGGAAAATTTCTGCCAATAAATATATCATTTTAGGAAATAAGCTAACAGCAACATTAAATAACGGAATGACAAAAGAAGCTGATGGATATATTGAAGTACAATATTCAGATAATGAAGTGGTTAGCGTATATAATCAAGACTTTAATTCACAAACAATATCTTCAAATTCTTATATAGACATTGGTAATGGAATAAAACTTAATTTAGGGACTAAAATAGTAAGTCAAAATGATGTTAATAAAATGTCTTTAGAAGATATGGTCATAAATTCAAATGATAACGTCACATTAGTTGATTTAAATAAAAAAAGAAGATGAAAATAAAGACAAGAATAATGCAATAAATACAACGAATGTAGAAAATAATATACAAACAAACACAACAACGGAAAATAATACAAAGAACAACATTAACAATAACAGCAGTAATAATAAAAATAATGATGTAAGTAATTCTCAACCAAATACAAATGTAACAACAACTATAACAACAAATACAACACAAACACAACCTACTACAAATGAACCACAAAATGTAATAAATATTAATACTCCAGATATTATGTCTAAATATGTTGACGAAAATGAAAATAAAGTGGATGAAACAGTTGCGGCCAAAGAGCCTAAATTTAAATTAGAAAATCTTGAGGTAACAGCAGTAGGAATTCAGGCAGAATTACAAATAAAAGATGATGATGATACATTATCAAAAAAATGATAATGTAAAAATAAAAATAACAAACAATTCAACTGGAAAAGTTGTTTATACAGATACACAATCATATGGAACATTTAAAATTCCTATTAACATTGAAACATTAGTGCCAGATACAAGTTATACTATAACTGCAAATGCAACATATGTTGTTAATGAAAAAAATTATACAAAAAGACTTTTTATATAAAACATTTGTAACATCAGCTATAGGTGCAGAACTAACCAAAGACTCATATACTAATAATTCATTAGCATTTAATGTTAATTTTTCGGACAAATTAATCGATAGTGCAGATGTAGTATTGTTAGATGGAAATGGAAATGAAATAGCAAATAGAAAACAAACAGTAAAAAAATAATGGAACACAAGAAAACATTATTTTTGATGGTTTAGTAGCAGATACAGATTATACAGTAAGACTTACTAATATAAGCTATAACGGAATAATTCAAGATGGTGACAATTGGAAAAAAAGAGATAAAATGTAAAACGTTAAAAAACAAAAGCAAGTATTAATCAATTAAATTATTCAGTAAATAAAAAGAAATGGTACATTTACACTATATATAAATGATGTAACAGATAATAATAGTTCAATACAAAGTTATAAATATATAATGTATAAATATACTCAAATAGAAGATGAAAATGGAAAAACCACATTAGATTATGATACTACTAATGTAGTGTATCAAAAAAGATACAAAAGATAAAGAAATTACTATCCCTGTAAATGATGAATCAAGTGATAGTGGAGTAGTAAAAGGACAATATTATGGATTTAAAGTAATTGCTACAACATATGATAACGAAAAATATGTTGATATAGAAAGTTCAATGTGTGGTGTATTTACATTAAATGGTTCAACATTTCCAAGTGTAAAATTTGAAAGAGTTGATAGTGACTATCCACCAACAGAAATAAGAGGCTGGTTTTATATCGTAGATAATGATGGAACAATTACAGTAGATCAAAATAATCCTTTAACAATCACATATTATAGTGATATAGATGAAGGAGAAGTTTATGTTAAGAGAACAGGCTTAACAGCAGATGAAAGAACAACAGATACAGATGGAAATGAAGTAATAAAAATATGGGTAGACCTAGGAGAAAAGGGAAACAATAAAAAAGGACTAAAAGCAGAAACATCATACACATTTGCTGCATATGGTACAGTAAATTTGAAAGATGAAAATGGAGATTACAAAAATGCACATATAGGTAGTACAATAGTGACAACAGGTTCATATCAACCTATATCAGCTAAAATGACCACAACCAATGTTCCGACAAACTCATTTACAGTAGATTTAAGTTTACAAGGTGATGAGGTATCTAAAGAAGGACTATCTAGTGTAAATATTATGCTATACGAAGGCTCTGGAGATATAAATACAGGTGAATATAAACATTGAGTCGTACAATAACTGCAAATAATTTTACATCTTGCCTAAGTAATGTAAAGGGTGGAAAAACAAGCAAATAGTCTTCAAGAATTGTTCTTTGACAATGAGTTGAAGTAACACCATCATTTATAGCTGGAGGAAAAGAATCAAGTTATACAGAATTAAATTATCAAGTTATTGTAACCGCGACAATAGATGGAACAACATATACAAATAAAATACCAGTACAATCAGCAGAAGATGAAGATGATAATACCGGAAATACTACGTATACAGACTCAAAAACAGCAGAAACATATTCAGCTGCATACATCATAGTAAAAGGAAAAGGAACAGTTGTTGATGTGCCTGAAGAATATAAGAGATTACAAGCAACAGCTATTACAAATGAGGATGCAACTAAATATGGAATTGTAAAGATGAAAATTTAAATAACAGTACATATGTAGGATATTATTTAAATACAGCTTTTGCAAATACTGGTTCATTAACTGCAAAAATATATAACTTATTATGCTTGGGATAAAGATGGAAATCCGGTGTTAGATGAAAATGGAAAACAAATTACAAAAAAGCTAACTTTATAAATCAAGAAAAAGCACCATCTGTTATTTTTTAATTTAAAAGGTGGAACTACAGATACATCAAAAGAAGATAATGCAACAGGATTACATAGAGGAAATGCTTACTTTTCTCATATACAGTAACATATAAAGACGCTGAAGGAAATGACTTAGTATGGCCAACGTGTAAAAGTGATGAGAAAATAAATATGATAATAAAAGTTTAAGAACAGAAACATTATATCCAAATAAACAAGAACCAAATTTTGTAATGTTTCCAAAAACATCAGATGAAACAACAATAACATATATGTATTCATGCACAGATCCTGATAAAGCTCTATATTATCCAGCACATAGTACAAATGAATATGGATATTTAAGTTTATTAGTAAATGGAACAACACAAAATTCAAATATAGAAGTTAAAACTGATGGAGAAATTCACGAAACAACAGTAGGAACATTGTCAGCAAATACTATGTATCAAATTGGATATACTAGAAATTTAAATAAAGCACAAACAAGTGCATATACGTTGAAAGAATTGATAAAGCAAAAATTTGAAGGAATTGTAGATTGTAAAGACTTAAATATTGAAAATATTGTTTACAATGATGATAGTAATCCTAATAGTGTAATAGTACAACTAACAGGAAATGATGTAAATAGAGTGGCTGCTGCACAGGTAATATTAGATAATGGACAAGAACAAGTAACAACTAAATTACTAAAATTAAATACAGACAATGGCAATTACATAAAATTAGATTTGTTACAACTATTAACTAGTGATAATGTAGCTAGATTTACAGGAAGAGATATAACGTTAAAATTAAAAAGTATATTATGATAATGGAAGAATTGGATTTATGACAGATGAAAGTCCTTATACAACATATGCAAATTCAGATAATGCGTATATGAGATTAGATGGAACAAATTTTGTTGAAGACAATGGAATAAATGGTAATATATATGAATACCAATTCTATAAAAAATGATGCAAATGCTCAATTAGGATTAAAAGATTTAGGAAATATAAACAATAATGAAAATGGAAAATCAGTTGATTTACAATATTCAAGGGGGAAGGATTAAAACAAAATGACAATATAATAGTACAAAAACAAATTATGGCAAAAAGAAATTAATGATGGAACAGAAAATAAAATAAATATACACACTATTCGTCTAGGATTAAAAATGAATAGTATTAACACAACAATAACAACAGCAACTATAAACGCAACAATAATAAACCCTGTAAATATTACGGTTAATGGACTTACAATGGAAATTTGGCATTCAAAAATGCTAGTGCAACTCCAAATTGGAGTGAAGCTCAAACAAAAAGAAATAGATCCAAATCAAATTTCAAACATAAAATTAGATGATTTATCACCAGCAGAATACTATTATGTAAGATTCAAATATTTAAATAGTAATACATATGTATATATTTATGATAAAGATTCTAGTGAAATAGGAAAAAAGTTTATTCATTTGAAACATTAGCAACAATTGAATTGAAAATGTAAATGTAGAGTATGAGGCACAAAATTACAAAAATAAATACTTAAATATCTCATATAATGTAAATAATGATAGATCAACAATGTATGCTAAGACTAAATATACATTTTACAAGAAAGATGGAACAACAAAAATCAATCTTTCAGATGCGAATATACAAAAAAGACAGATGAACAAGCAGAATATAAAATTGTTGATGGAAGTTTAGTTGTATCTAATACAAAGGGAATGGACAATCAAAAATTTGATAGCGTAAAAGAACAAATAAAAATAAGTCCAGACAGTAATCCATTTACAATGGGGGATGACTATGTATTAAAAATAACACCAATAGTTATAATTAATGAAACTCAAGAATATGAAATTGATAGTGAAGTAGGAGAATTTAATGTAAAAATCTCTTCAAAACCCATCTATTGGTCTGAAGACGGAAAGAAAACAATTAACAAATGATAGCAAAGTACTAAGAACAACAGTATCAATAAAAGATCAAGATGCATTAATTAGTGGAACTGATTGGGGTGAATATACTTTACGAATATATAAATACAAAGATAATGTAGATAAAGCGGTAGAAGTGAACACATATGACAAAAGTCAAGGTGGAAATAACATAACAGGAAAAAAATTAAATTTAAAAAAAAATGCAACAAATTATACAATATATGTACAAATCTCAAGATACAGACTATACATATAACTATATCGCTAAATTAGAGTTAAAATATGACAAAAAATAACAATGGAAAAGATTTAGAAAACCATACAGAAAAATATACATTGAAAGCTATTTCTAATGATCAAGATGTTGCAATTGGTAGTGCAACATTAGTGCCAAATGGAAATAAATGTGAAATACGTTTTTATGATAGTTACTATAACATCAAAAAATTAATAGAATAGATTATACAGTATATAATTTAAAAAAAGTACTTACAATCAAACAGGATCATATAAGCCAGAATGGATATCAGCAAGTCAAGATCAAAATGTAATTTATTTTAAAACAGAATTACCAATTGATTTTATAGAAAAAGCAACATATATTATTAAAACTAAACTTATATGTAGGAAAATACTTTGGTAGGACAAGTTGATACTACATTTATAAATGAGGATAAATAACAAAATATATAAAAGGTAGGAGGTGATGCCCTTTTTGAGAAATTTAACAGCAGGAAATAAATCAAAATTTGTAATGTTTACAACTGTAGTAATTTGTATATTAACTATATTGTGTATAGCTGTAATATTAGTATTAAGAACAAATAAAGAAGAATATTCAATCGCAAATACAGTAAGTATATATGATAAAGATTATAATTATATAGAATTAGCTAGTGATGCAAAAATATCAAAAAAAATGGACAGGCAATTATTATTTAAAAGAAGATACAAGCAAAAAAGAATATAACTTGGGAAATTATGCTGTTTCATTTGATAAGAATAGAAAATCATTAGAATTGTTTGGAAATTTTTATCAAGTTCAAAAGGTGGAGCAATAAATAAAATAACAAATCATAATACAATAAATAATACAAATGAAAGCCAATTTTATAAAATTGATGATAGAAAATATTTAATAGTGGCAAAAAACATAGTAAATAATACGGATCACTTTCTACAGAAAATTATTTAATGGTAATAATAGACAAGCTTGGAAATGCACTATTACTAAACAATGAAATTAATGCTAAAACAATAAATGAAATGATAATTAGCACAGATGAATTTAGTTTTGATGTTGCAAATGAATCATTAGTGTATGACAATGAAAATATTGATTTAAAGAAAATTATAGGAAGTACTAATGAACATGTAAAACAAGAAAAAGAAAATGAAACAACAAATCAGCAAAAATACAACTAGTACAGAAATTGCTAGAACTGAAGGACAAGGTGGAACAACAACTGCATCAAGTTCAAAGGAAAATGAGACAACAAATCAAAAAAACACAAAGTCCTTCTACTTCTACAACAACAGTGGTACAACAAAATAACAATAATAATGTAAATAGTGAAAGTAAAGGAAACAGTAGTACACAAGATACTTCTTGGACAGATTCATTAAATGGATGGATACAAAAAAGTAGCAGCAGGATTTCAAAATATTTATAACGGAAATTCTGGAAAGAAAAACAACAAAGAACTAGATAAAAGTATTTCATTAAATAACTTATCAGCGGGAACAACATATATGGATATTAATTATAAAAGTAACAGATCCAGAAGGAAAATATAATGTTGTATATGCTATAGTATCAGATGGTGCAAAATCTTATAATATTGCTTTAGATAAAAATGGAACATCATATAGAATAGAAGGATTAACCCCAAGTACAAATTATTCAGTGCAAATTGGATATAAGGTAATATATGCAGACTCTAGAGTAGAAGAACAAGTAGAAGACACAATGACAATTAGAACAGCGACACCATCAGAAAAATTGGTAATAACTAAAGTTTCTACAAATGAATTATATTATAATTTTGAATTTGGATAAAAATTTTGTATATGATTCAGGTGCAAAATTAGTAATGTACTTAAATGATAATAAATATACAGAAACAGAATTAACAAGTGAACAATTAGAAAGAGCTGCTTCAACTGGATACGTTGGAAAATTTACAATACCTAAAGAATATAAAATGAAAAATAGCACAATAAAGATTCAACTAGAAGATACAAAATATAGTGGAACAGAGGTTGACTCGAATTTAGCAACTAAAATAGTTAACTATTAAGAAGGGAGAAGAAGAAAATGAACAATGGAGATATACTTGTAGCAACATTATATTGCATCGGATTAATGTTAGGATTGACATTCTTAGAATGGGAATAGGAATGGGAATTTTAGGATCTAAAGTTGCAGAAGCAGTAGGAAGAAACCCTGAAACTAAAAGTGATATAGTACACAGTGTAATGACAATTTTAATAGTATTAGCAATATTTTTTTATTAATATTATTTGCATTTATATTTTACTATTATTTTATAATCCATTATTAGCATAATAATGTAAAAAGAAAGGAAACGCATTATGACAAGTTTAGTAATTGCGGCGGTAATATTAACTGTAATAATGCTTGCATTTGTATTCATACTTTTTAGAAATATCATAAGAAAGATGGATGATAATGCAAAAAAATACTTTATTAATAAAATGCAAGGATATGATTATATTTTTAGAAGAAAAGCAAGAAAAACTAGAAAAAATAAAAAAAAAATAAATGATTTAGAGGAATCAAATTCAAATATCTTGAAAAGTACTGATGAAAACATAGAGTTTAATAAAGAAATACATAAGAATAATGAAAAAATTCAGGAAAAAATATAAAGAAGATGAGGATATACCTTTAAGAAGAGAAATACGCCAACCAATAAATTATAATCTAAATGTACCTGATTACAGGGAAACGCAGTTTTTAATAATTATAAAGAAGTAAGACAAGCATTTACAATTAATAATGAAAAAATCATAAAAGATTTTATAGCTAAACATAAAAATTTAAAAGAAGAAAAGAATATAAAGCACTAAAAATTAAGAGGAAAAATTTGATCAAGATACAATTTATGGATGTTTAACATTGATAAAAAAGAACAAAAAAACATTATTGAAGAAGCATTAACAGCAACAGAAAAAAAAGCTAGTAAATTTAAAAAACTTTCAGAAAATCCAAGATTTTAGTGTGGAAACATTAATAAAATATATAGATGATAGAAAAAGAAAAAATTGATCCAACTATATATATATATATAAATGTATTAGAAAAAAAAATATGAAGGAATGGATAAAAATAGTAAATAAACAATATAATAATATGTCAGAGGGAATAATTATTAAATATAGAAATAAAATCTATGATTATAGTATATAAGTAAGGAAGGATAAAATAATGGATACACATATAAAAAACCTTGTAAATGAAAAGGTATCAAAAATAAAAAAGTAAAAATAATATTTTTTGATTCAGGAAAGGTTATAAAGATAAAAGATTATATAGTAGAAGTATCAGGATTAGAAAATGTAATGTACTTTGAAAAAAGTCATTATTATGGGAAAAGGAATGGGATATGTTAATGCTATATATGAAAATTCTGTAATTATAGCTATAGTAAAGAAGATAAAAAAATAGAAATAGGAGATGTAGTTAATTCCACTGGAGAAATATTTAAAGCTATTTTTTTCAGAAGATGCTATGGGGAGAATGGTAGATATATTCGGTGTAGACCAATTATCAGGAAAGCCATTTGAGAATTTTAAGTACATAGATATAGAAAAAGCCTAATGTACCAATTATGGATAGAACTTCTGTATGTAGACCATTGCAAACAGGAATAGCTGGAATAGATCTAATATATCCAATAGGAAAAGGACAAAGACAATTAATTATAGGAGACAAAAAAACAGGAAAAACACAAATAGCATTAGATACAATAGTAAATCAGGGATGTGTTGAACAAGAAAATGGACAAGTAATATGTATTTATGTAGCAGTTGGAAAAAACTAAAAAAAAGAAATTAAAACTATTTATAATGAATTATTAAAACGTAATGCACTTTCTTATACTATAATGGTAGTTGCAACAAATGATAACAAAACACCTGTAATTAGTCTTATTCCTTATGTCGGAATGTCAATTGCAGAAGAATACATGAAAAAGAAAAGAGATGTATTAGTTGTAATAGATGACCTAAAAAACATGCCGAAGTGTATAGAGAAATAAGTTTGGTATCAAACAAAACACCTGGTAGAGAAGCATATCCAGCAGATATATTTTTTATACACATTCAAGATTGTTAGAAAAAAAGGATGTCAACATAAAAACGGAGGATCAATAACAATACTTCAATTGTAGAAACTAAAGGTGGAGACATTACAGATTATATATCTACTAATATCATATCAATAACAGATGGACAAATAGTTTTATCAAACAAAGAATTTTTTTAAAAGGACAAAAACCTGCGATTGATTATGGAATTTCAGTATCAAGATTAGGTGGAGCAGTACAAACTCCTAAAATGAAAAAAATTGGTGCAGCTGTTAGATTAAAACTTTTAAATTATTTAGAAACAAAAGATGTATATGAATTAGCAAATACAAGATGAACTAAGTGATGATTTAAAAGAAAAGCTTAAAGAAGGTAAAAAAATAGAAATGCTACTTAGACAAGAAAAATTCGAACCATTTACAAGTGAAGAAATCTTAGATAGATTCGAAGATTTTGAAGAATAAATTACTATAAAATAAGAGGTTTGTAAAATGAGAATAAAAAAGTGTTGTTAAAGTAATGAATTTTATTCCCTTCTAAGAGTTGATTCATCAAAAGAAAAAGCAGAAAAAATATACTGGTTATGAAAAAGCTGTTAAAAGAATTTATTGATAATATACTAAACAACAAAATTTAATACTTGATAAAAAAGATGATTAAAATGAACGATAAAGGAAAAAGATTTAAATATATACATTGCAAATGATTTAGGCTTTTGTGGAAGTTTTAATTCAAATATATACATGAAGTATTAAAACAAGATAAAAAAAACGACAAAATTATAATTGGAAAAAAAATAATGCAAGAAAATGATTATGAAAATGTAATAGTATCAATGTCAAAAGATGAATATTTTGAGCAAACATTACAAGTAAGAAAATAATGTTTAATAGCATAAAAGATAAAAATATAAATCAATAAATCTAATTTATAACCATTATTATAATGTTAGTAGAATAGAACGTGTTAAACGACAAATTTTACCACTTGAAAAAGCAGAAGATAAAACTGAAAAATATAATGAAGACTTTGCAGTAGAAGGAAATATAAATAGTATTTTATTAAATATAATTACTCTTTATTTAGGATATGAAATAAAAGTTGCAGTAGAAAATAGTTATGCATCAGAAAATATAATGAGACAAATGATAACTAGAGAATCATTGAAAAAAATTGATGAAATAGAAGAAAAAATCAAAGAACAGAAAGAAAACAAAAGCAAATGAAGAGTTTAAAACAGCTAGATAATATCAATAAAATGAATTTAAATAATTAAATTTATTTTTGAGAAGAGAGGAAAAGAAACATATGAAAGAAGAAACTAGTGTTGGAAAAAATTATTAGTGTATCTGATTTAAATGTAAAAGTACTACTTAGTAATAATGATGTAGAAATCAAAGATATTTTATATTATCAAGATGAAAATAAATATACACATAGATTTGAAGTTGTAGAAATGGATTATAATATGGCATTAGCAATACCATTTGAAAGTGTTAATGGTTGTAAGAAAAATATTCAGGAATAGATTTGTTCATATGTCAAGAAGGTGGATTACAAATAGAATATGGAGATGTCCTTTGGATGTATTATTATTTTTTGCATAGATACAAAATATATACAGATTTGTTAATAAACAATATCACAATCAAATGAAATTTCAACAGAATTAAAAAAGAATTCCAATAGAAAATGGTTATCCAACAACAATGATTTCAGATATTTAAGTAAAAAACAAGAAATAGAAGAAAGAATAAACTTCAACAGATAATGGCTCAATAACATCATTCCAAGCAATATACATACCAGCAGATGATATAAATGATGATGCTGTTCAAGCAATAATGACTCACTTAGATGGTCAAATTGTATTAGACCGAAAAATAGCTGAAAAAAGGTTTATATCCTGCAATAAATGTATTTAAATCAAGTAAAGCGATAGATCCATATAAAGTAGGTCCAAACATTATAAATTAGTAAAACAAACATTAGCATATTTGACCAGATATGAAGAACTAGAAGAAATCATAGCTGTATTAGGTATTGATGAATTATCAAATGAAGATAAAATGATATTTTATCGTTCAAAGAAAATTAAGAAATTATTTTACTCAACCATTATTTGTTTCAGAAAACTATACAGGAAAACCTGGAAAATGGTAAATATAAAAGACACATTAAATGATGTAAAAGACATTTTAGAAGGAAAATATGATGATGTTGATGAAAGTAGTTTATTATATAGAGGTAGTTTAAATGAAGGATAATAACAAATCGAAGAAGAAATCAGAGAATCGAAAAATTGCAAAATATTACAGTACAAAAATATAATTGCAGAAGATAGAGTAGATAAGAATTTTAAGAAAGAAAAGAAAACAGAAAATTTAGCGAAAGGAACTGAGTAAAATGAAACAACAACCAAGAAAAATGTAAGCAAAGGAAAAAGAAGAAAAGAAAAATAAGAACAAAAAAGCGAAAGATTAGTAAAATAGCCCTTATTGCTGCGGTAGTTGTTTTTGCATTTGTAATTTATAAAATATTTGATATATTAGTACTAAGTAATGAAAAATATGACTTATCTGGAGAAACATATTATCAATATTTCTATGGAATAATGGAAGAATATTCAGGAAAAATGGATGTTGTACAAAGAAATGATGATATACAATTAGTTTTTAGAAAATGGAAAAAGTAATATATTTAGATTCAACACCTATATATTACAAAAATGTACTTGGAAAAATGCTTTTTTGCAAAACCAATGGAACTAGTTATACCAGATGTGGGAAATTACAAATTAAGCAAGTTCACGAATATTTATGAGGAAAATAATACTATGCAAAAAAAAGAAATTTAATAGTTCTAAATCCAAAACTATTAATAATGGATTTATATTTGATGGAAATGATTTGTATTTCTTTTTAGATGATACAGTTATAACTATTGGGGATACAGAATATGAATTACCTCCACTTTCTTATGTGATTGTAAATTACAGAACAAATGTTGAAATTTATAATTATGATAAAAATGAATATACAATAATTCAAGATGAGAATGCTTTGAAAAATGATATTATAGTTGTAAATAAAAGCTAAAAATTATAGTGTTAATTTAAGTCTTGATTCAATGAAAA
>VOFC01005030.1_pt1 | contig 25881 bp, 49 predicted proteins | sample 5384161 | NCBI WGS metagenome assembly VOFC01 (sample SAMN12384722, study PRJNA508395) | human gut metagenome | isolation source: healthy gut B | host: Homo sapiens | reverse complement strand
CATCAACAACGACCCCAACGAGCATCCGGAGATATGATCCGGCATCACCAACGCCCCAAACGACCGCAAATGATAAAGATATGAAGAATACCATTTCACTGAGGCAAACGGCTACGAAGCATCCTTCGCCTACAGCTTAAAGAACGACGAGCAGATCGCCGCAGCACAGAAGTTCATCCAGGACGAGGTCGACTACCTGCTCATCTCCGCTGCCGGTACCTCCGGCTGGGATTCCGTCCTGCAGGACGCACAGGCTGCCGGTATCCAGGTCATCCTCTTCGACCGCACCATCGACGCTGACGAGAGCCTGTATGTCGCTTCCATCGTCTCCGACATGGCCAAGGAAGGCCAGACCGCTGTTGACTGGCTCAAGCTTCCCAGAACCTCGAGACCTACAACATCATCCACATCCAGGGCGTCATGGGCTCCGCTGCCCAGATCGGCCGTACCGGCGCGCTCGACGAGCAGGTCGCTGCCAACGACAACTGGAACATGGTGACCCAGCAGACCGCTGAGTGGAATGCCGAGACTGCCCAGCAGATCGTCCAGTCCGTCATCGACTCCGGCAAGGAATTCAACGTCATCTACGCCGAGAACGACGACATGGCCAAGGGCGCTGTCGCGGCTCTGGACAAGGCTAACATCTCCCCACGGCGTTGGCAAGGACGTTATCGTAATGGGCTTCGACTGCAACAAGTGGGCTCTTGAGAACCTCCTCGCCGGCAACTGGAACTACGACGGCCAGTGCAACCCCTTCCAGGCTTCCTACATCGACGCCATCATCAAGGACCTGCAGGCCGGCAAGGCCTCCCGCTGAAAAGACCATCATCATGGACGAGAAGGGCTTCGATGCTTCCACCATTACTCAGGAAGATGTAGACAACTACGGCATCTGATCTGACACACAACATCGCATAATCAAAACCCCATTCGGGTTCTTTCGTGCGGCTTTATTGCGGCGTTCTTTTCCGTGTACCAAATGCCACGCAGAACATTTCATGATATTTACAGGCGAATACGATTAAGGAAACAAACTTTTTGGACAATAACACAGTATTGGAAATGAGAAATATTCACAAAAAGCTTTCCCGGTGTACGTGCTCTGAGAGGTGTGGACTTCCATCTGAACAAAGGTGAGATCCATGCATTGATGGGAGAAAACGGTGCCGGAAAGTCAACCCTGATCAAGGTACTGACAGGTGTCTACAGCAAGGATGAAGGTCATCGACGGCAATGACAAAGCCGTATCCATTCACTCTCCGCAGGAGGCACAGAAGCTGGGCATCAGTACGGTATATCAGGAGATTACACTCTGCCCGAATCTGTCCGTGGCGGAGAACATGTACATAGGACGTTCCAATAAGATCTATCAGAACTGGAAAAAAATGAATGAGGACGCAGACAAGATCTTACAGAATCTGGATATCCCCGCGAAAGCGTCCCAGCAGCTGGCAAGCTGTTCCATCGCCGTACAGCAGATGGTAGCCATTGCCAGAGCTGTAGATATGGATTGTAAAGTACTGATCCTGGATGAGCCGACCTCCTCTCTGGATGAGCAGGAAGTGACAAAGCTCTTCGGCCTGATGCGCGATCTGAAGGCCAGAGGCGTGGGTATCATCTTCGTAACCCATTTCCTGGATCAGGTATATGAAGTGTGTGACAAGATCACTGTTATGCGGGACGGCAGTCTGGTAGGTGAATATGCCATCAAGGATCTGCCAGAGTACAACTGGTATCCAAAATGTTGGGTAAGGAGCTGGATGACCTGTCCGATATCAAAGGCGAAAGCAGCCCACGGAACAGAAGACGGAGAACGGAGAACCCTTATTTGAGACCAAAGATCTGTGCAGCGATGCCGGAATCAGGCCCTTTGACTTCTATATTAAGAAGGGCGAGGTCAATGGATTTACCGGGACTGCTGGGATCTGGCCGAAGTGAGTGCGTCCGCGCTATTTTCGGTGCTGACCGTGTCATCGGCGGTACGGTGAAAAAAGAACGGCAAGCAGGTCAAGATCAATAAGCCTCTGGATGCTATGCGTTGTGGAATCGGCTATCTGCCGGAGGATCGTAAGCGTGACGGTATCGTAGGTGACTTGTCCGTAAGAGAGAATATTATCCTGGCATTACAGGTACTTCGTGGATTCTTCCACCCTATTTCCAAGGCGGAAGCTAATAAATTTGCAGACGAATACATCAAACTGCTGGATATCAAGACGGCATCGGCCGAGACACCCATCAAGTCGCTGTCCGGCGGTAATCAGCAGAAGGTAATCTTAGCCAGATGGCTTCTGACCCATCCGGAATATCTGATTCTGGATGAGCCCACCAGAGGTATCGATGTCGGTACCAAGGTGGATATCCAGAAGCTGGTACTGAAGCTGGCAAGTGAAGGCATGAGCGTGACCTTCATCTCTTCCGAGACCGACGAGATGCTCCGTACCTGCTCCCGACTGGTAGTCATGAGAGACCGCAGGGTGGTAGGAGAGCTGTCCGGAGAAGATCTGACCCAGACCAAGATTATGAGTACGATTGCCGGAGGTGAGAGTAAGCATGAGTAAGGAAAAGAAAGTAGAAAAAGGTAATAAAAATTTCCTGAGCGGATTGTTCCGGCAGCAGATCTTCATTCCCATTGCAGCCCTGATAATCCTGGCAGTATTCAATCTGATCGCAGACCCCAGTTTTTCAAGATCACACTGGGATATAACAGCGCAGGAGATCCGGTATTGTCCGGTTACCTGATGACGATCCTGGACTACGGTTCCGAACTGGCTATTTTAGCCATTGGCATGACACTGGTCACTGCAGCTTCCGGCGGACAGGATATCAGCGTGGGCGCTGCCATTGCTATCGCAGGCAGTGTGATCTTGCGGGTACTGTGTGGTACGAATTCCAGACCCGATACCCTGCAGGCTCCCATTATCGTAGCATTTCTGGTAGCCTGTGTGGTAGCCATGCTCTTCGGTGCCTTTAACGGTGCCCTGGTAGCATATTTCAAGATCCAGCCCATGGTAGCGACGCTGATCCTCTATACGGCAGGCCGTTCCATCGCTGCATGGATCAACAACAACGAGCTTCCTATTGTAAGTGATCCGACCTTCAGCTATTTCGGTGGATTTATTCCGGGAATTCCCATTCCCACACCGTTCTTCATTGCAGCGGTCTGTGTACTGGTGATCTTCCTGGTGTTGAAGTTCACGACACTGGGGCTTTACACCCAGTCCGTAGGTATTAATGAGAATTCTTCCAAATTAAATGGACTGAATCCCACATTTATTAAGTTCCTGACCTTCGTGATCTTAGGACTGTGTGTAGCGGTAGCGGCACTGATCAAGGTAAGCCGTCTGTCCTCCATCAACTACTCTGTGATCGCAAAGGACATCGAGATGGATGCAATCCTGGCAGTAGCTCTGGGAGGCAACTCTTAAGCGGTGGTAAGTTCAACATGGCAGCGTCAATCCTGGGTGCTTATGTTATTCAGTTCCTGACCACCACCTTATACAAATTTGACGTACAGTCCGATGCACTTCCTGCTTACAAGGCGGTAGTGGTTATCCTGCTGGTGGTATTAAGCACGCCAAAGGTAAGAGAGTGGCTGTCCGCTGTTGGCAAGAAGCTGAAGCAGAGTAAGGCTGTAAAGGAGGTTGGCTGAAATGGGTAAGAAGTTAAAAAATATGACAGATACCAATCTGCTGCTGACCATCACAATTGTAGTATTCTTCGTAATGTATATCGGAGCTATCGTGTTCCAGGGAAAAGGCTTCTTAAAACCACAGACATTTTTCAATATCCTGAACGCCAACGCAGCTCTGATCATACTTTCCTGCGGTATGAGCTTAGTCATGATTACCGGTGGAATCGATATCTCCGTCGGTGGCGTGGTAGCACTGGTCAGCATGAGCTGTGCGGTATACCTGGACTTCGGCGGCGGTAATGTATTCATTTCTATGTTACTGGCAGTAGCCATCGGCCTTGCTTTCGGTATCGTACAGGGCTTCCTGGTAGCATACCTGGATATCCAGCCCTTTATCGTGACCCTGGCCGGGTATGTTCTTCGCCAGAGGTATGACCACCATCGTAAATACTAAGCCCTTCAATGTGGCGAATGAAAACTTCACTGCACTGAAGGAGACACGTGTGTTCGTTCCGGGGATGGGATCTGTGAACAAGCTGGGAAATTATGTAAATGCCTATGTGGAAATCGGTGTGATAGTAGCACTGATGGTAGTCATAGTGATGTTTATCATGCTCCGCTGGACCAAGATGGGCCGCAGCTTCTATGCGGTAGGCGGCAACAATCAGAGCGCGCTGATGTTAGGTATCAATGTGAAGAGAACGAAGTTCATGTCCCATCTGCTCTGCGGACTGTTGGCAGGTATCGGCGGTTATGTGTACTTCCTGCATGTAGGAAGCGGATCTGCTTCTCATGCGAGCGGCATGGAGATGAACGCCATTGCATCCTCCATCATCGGCGGTACAATGTTGACAGGTGGTGTTGGTAATATCATCGGAACCTTCTTCGGAGTATTGTCCCTGAGCACCATCCAGAATATCGTATCCAGTGCAGGTCTGGATCAGGCATGGTGGACCGGTATCACCATTGCAGCTATGCTGTGTCTGTTCCTGGTAGTACAGAGTGTGGTCATCGCAAGAAAAAAAAAATGCTGCAGAAATAAATAAGAGTTTCCTTCTGCTGGAGGAAGGAGAAGAACGAAAATGAAAAGAGCGTGGCTGGTGTGCAGTCACACTCTTTTTCCGCTAGTAAAAGGAATCCACCGAATATTAGGGGGTAGAAGTTATGAAAAAAACGAAGGTAAAAAAGCAGAAAACTCCGAAAAAGCAGGGATGCAGCCTGTTCCTGCTGCTGATGCTGCTGGCACTGGCACCGGTAGTTCTGGCAACAGTGATCCTCAGTACCACATCTTTACGTCTGACCAGAACGAATCTGGAAGGCAGTGTACAGACCACACTGCATGTAACTGCGGATAATCTGGCAAAATACTGTAAGGAAAATGAGATCACGGCAATGAATGCCAGCGGTTATTATGAGTACCTGGACAGCCTGAAGGAAGAAGACCTGGAGATGGCCATTCTTGCAGACGGCATTCCGGCTACCACATCCATTAAAAATGAAAATGACTATCGTATCCGTGAAATCCCCATGGATCAGGATCTTGTGTCCGCCGGTGGGACGGAGGGATATTATGATAAAAATGTAGTGATTGAGGGAAATATTTATTATGGTTATTATATCCCGATTATGAATAACGGACGGATCACTGCAGTGGCTTTTGCGGCGGAACGGAAAAATGAGATCACCGATGCCCTGTGGGGGATCGAGGTTGTATTCCTGGTCTGCGCAGTGGGCATGGTGATCCTGTTTGGTGTTATCTGCTTTTTCCTGAGCAGAGCACTGTCGGGCAAGATGAAAGAGACCGGCAGCAGGGTGGATGCCCTGGCGGAAGGTGATCTGAGTGCCAGAAAAAGAATCCGACAGTATTGTCCGGGAGATCCGTAATCTGTTACAGAATACCTCACAGATGCAGCGGAATCTGGCACAGGTCATCGGCGGTGTACAGGAGGTATCCGGAGAACTTCTAAACAGTGTACGGCAGGTGGCAGAGGGAAGCAATGCCACCACAGAACAGGCTGGACAGATCAGTCAGGCGATGGAGCAGCTGTCTTCTGCAGCGGAGGAAATGGCGGAAAATGTGCAGAATATCAGTGACCGTATGGATGAGATCGGAGAGGCGGTCAATGACATCAGTGTCAGTGCCGGGCAGCTGCAGAAGGATTCGGAAGAAATACAGGACAACAGCAAAAAGCGGGGGAAGGCATGGAAAAGATCATGACCGGCAGCAGCCGTTCTGTGGAATCCGTGAATACCATTACAGCGAAGATTCATGAGACCAACGATTATATCGAAAAGATCGATGAGGCGGTAGCTCTGATCTTCTCCATTTCCGGACAGACCAATCTGTTAAGTCTGAATGCCTCCATCGAGGCCGCCAGAGCCGGAGAGGCGGGCAGAGGCTTTGCCGTGGTGGCGGAAGAGATCCGCAAACTGTCGGAGCAGAGCGCTGCCGGTGCCGAGCAGATCAAAAATCTGGCCCAGGGCATTATGGAGAAATCCGGTGAGACTGTGGAACAGGCGGATGTGGTAAAGGATATCATCCGGGAGGAACAGGATCACATTATTGCAACCAGAGAGCAGTATCAGCAGTTAGAGCAAAGTATCAGACATTCTGCGGAAGAGATCCGCAAGATCGCCGGAGAGACCGGACGTCTGTCACAGCAGAAAGAGGATATTCTGGGCAATATCGGCAGCCTCAGTGCTATCAGTGAGGAAAATGCAGCCAACAACCAGCAGGTAAATGCAAACATTGAGGAAATCCTGACACAGATACAGACAGTGGGCGCAAACTGTGATAAAATGAAACAGATCTCCGGGGAACTGGAGAGCTCTGTGGCGTATTTTCACACAGAGAAAGAACCTGCCGGAAAATGAGAGAATGACAGAGCGATTTCCGGGTGGGAAGAATGACAGAACAGGATGACATTACAGATATGAAAAAATGCAGAACAGGAAGACGATGGATGATAGGTCTGTTGCTGGGGCTGGGAATTATACTGGCCGGATGTGGCAGCAGACGAAGTACTGCGGATGACAGTGACATCGGAAGGATACAGATGGATCGTATCGTTGTGGGATTTTCCCAGGTGGGAGCGGAATCCGACTGGCGCAGTGCCAACACGGAGTCCATGAAAAGTACCTTTACAAAAGAGGCCGGGTACGACCTGATCTTCGAGGATGGTCAGCAGAAGCAGGCCAACCAGATCCGGGCCATCCGAACCTTTATCCAGCAGGAGGTGGACTACATCGTGCTGGCACCGGTGACGGAGACCGGATGGGACACGGTGCTCAGGGAAGCAAAGGATGCCGGGATCCCGGTGGTCATCGTGGACCGTAAGGTGGATGTGGAGGATGACAGTCTGTTCACCTGCTTTGTAGGTTCTGACTTTGAATTGGAAGGCCTGAAAATGTCGGAGTGGCTGAATTCCTTTTCCATCAGCAAGGGAATTGCACCGGAGGATCTTCATATTGTAAATATTCAGGGAAATATCGGAGCTTCCGCCCAGATCGGACGTACCAGGATTGGAGCAGGGCGTGGCAAAATACGGTTGGGATCTGTTGGACCAGGTATCGGGAGAATTCACCCAGGCCAAGGGCAAGGAAGTCATGGAGGCTTTCCTGAAAAAAATATGACAATATCAACGTGGTCTATTGTGAGAACGATAATGAAGCCTTTGGCGCCATGGAAGCGATCCGGGCGGCGGGAAAAAGGGTCGGCAGCAATCTGGCGGCAGGAGATATCATGATATTGTCCTTTGACGGTGTCAGCACGGAATCCATGGACTGCGTACTGAAGGATGAGATCACCTGTATCGGAGAATGCAATCCGCTGCATGGCCCCAGGGTGGAGGCTTTGATCCAGATCCTGGAAGAGGGCAGGACACCGGAAAAATTTTCTTATGTGGAAGAAGGATTGTATGCCCACGACGATACGGTGACCGCCGTGACGGTGGGAGACAAGACCTACCGGGTACGGCAGGGTAGACGATGAGATCCGCAACGAAAATGCATATTGACAGATTTTGTGACGATTCGGACGTTCCCCCAGGCGGTCCGGATCGTTACATTTTTTTCCATGAGGGCTAAAAAGTAATTGTAAATCCGTCCGATACATATTGTGAAACATCAAAAGACATTCGGGAAGGAGGAGTCGATATGCGTATTGAAGCGTATACACAGGTACAGCAGCTGTATCAGTCACAGAAGGTCAGCAGAACTCAGAAGACTAAGACAGCGTCACACACGGACAGACTGCAGATCAGCAGCCAGGGCAAGGATTTCCAGACCGCTAAGGCAGCAGTGGCAGCCGCACCTGACATCAGGGAAGAGTTAACGGCTCCCATTAAAGCAAGGATCCAGAACGGTACTTATGGAGTGGATAATGCAAGCTTTGCGGAGAAGCTGCTTCAGAAACAGGAAGAAATGAGGTAGTTCTTTGGCTAGTTTAATGGAAAAACCTGATAGATGTATTAGGCAGAGAGAGTACGGAGTACGAGGCTCTGCTTCAGTTATCACAGCGCAAGACACCGATTATTGCAGGCGGTGATCTTGCAGAGTTACAAAAGATCACGGACGAGGAGCAGGAGCTGGTCAGCAGGATCCACAATCTGGACAAGCAGAGAGCGGGAGTGACTGCGGACATAGCCGATGTATTGAACAGGGATGTTAAAGAGTTGAAGCTGCCCAATCTGATCACCATGTTATCTGCACGGCCTGCGGAACAGCAGGCACTGGCGGATTCCCACGACAGATTACAGGCAGCGGTCCGGGGACTGAAGTGCGTGAACGAGCAGAACAGTGAACTGTTAAACAGCGCGCTGGAGATGGTGGAGTTCGAGATGAATCTCCTCCAGGCGGCGAAGGCAGCACCCGAGACAGCGAATTACAACCGGGGAGCTTACAATGCAGGCAATACCATGGGGGTCATTGACCATGGATTCGATGCCAAGCAGTAAGACCGGATCCCGGGGATCTGAGGATCCCCTGATACAGAGGTGAGAGTTCATGCCATTAATGGGTAGTTTATATATAGGATCGTCCGGATTACAGACAAGTCAGAATGCGCTGAATACCACAGCGCATAATCTTTCTAATGTGGACACCACAGGCTATACCAGACAACAGGTACAGCAATCTAACAGAGCTTATGTCACATTATCTACAGACCCGAAGTCTATTGCCAACAAACAGACGGGTCTGGGTGTCACATATTCCCGTGTAAAACAGGTCAGAGATTATTTCCTGGACAAGATATACCGCAAGGAATCCGGACGCAGTATGTTCTATGAAGTGTCCACGGAAGTCATGGAAGAAGTAGAGAGCCAGCTGGGAGAATTCAACGGCGAGGCTTTTCAGACGACTATGACAGACTTTTGGACCGCTATTCAGGAGCTTTCCAAGGATCCCAGCAGCTCCGTAACGCAGGGAATGCTGATCGTACAGAGCATCCGAATTCGTACAGAGAGCAAGAGCAGTATACGCGGATTGAGCTCCTACCAGAACAACCTGAACACACAGATTAAGCAGAATGTAGATAAGATCAATAAATACGGCAACCAGTTATTAACGCTGAACGATCAGATCCGTGCCATTGAGAGTGGCGGCATTGAACATGCCAACGACCTGAGAGACGCGAGAAATCAGATTCTGGATGAACTGGCAGAGCTGACCAACATGACCTTTTCCGAAGATCGATACGGCAGTGTATCCGTACAGATCGAGGGCGTGGATTTCGTAAAGGACGGAACCTGTTATGAGATCGCTCTGAAGACGGATGAAGCCACCGGCTTCTACACTCCGTTCTGGCCGCAGGATGCCACCTACACCGTCAGAGCTGACGGCACCAGAGATTATAATATTGACGGCGCAGAGGTATTTGATCTCTCCGTGGAGATTTCTTCCGACCTGAACACAGATGTCGGCGGACTGAAAGCCATGCTTCTGGCAAGAGGAGATCACAGAGCCAATTACACGGATCTGGCCGAAGGAAAATATGACGGGGTATCCCAGTCCGTTGTCATGAACATCCAGGCAGAATTCGACCAGATGATCCACAACGTGGTGACGAAGGTGAACGATATTCTGGCGAAGGCTGCAGGAGTACAGACCGGAGATCTGGAGTTGGCAGACGGCACTAAATTAAAAATGCCCGTTACTGCACGGTAGACCCGGACGGTTACATGCGCATGGAGGATGGCAGCCCCATCCAGCTGTTCACCAAGGTTACAACGGATGGGTATGAGAAAGTAAGTGTGAAGGAAGCAGGACGGATCACTTAAGGACTACTGGGTCATGAAGAAAGAAGATCCGACAGCCCTGAGAGCCTGTATACCATCGGCAATCTTCAGGTAAATCCGGCGCTGACGAAGGAGCCTTCCAAGCTTGATTCCGTTTGGCAGACGGTTCCGAGGATAAGGAGACCGCAGATGCTTTGAAAGCGGCATTTACCGAAGAATCCTATACGCTGAATCCCAACGTACAGAAAAAGACTACTTTTGTAGATTATTATACGGATCTGGTATCACAGGTAGCAAACTCCGGATATGTGTTCCGGAGCATTTATGAGAACCAGGTCAACACCGTGGAAGCAACACAGAGTGCCAGGGAGCAGGTGGTCGGTGTCTCCACGGACGAGGAACTGTCCAATATGATCAAGTTCCAGAATGCGTACAACGCATCCAGTCGATATATCAATGTGATCAGCGAGATGCTGGAACATATTATTTCCACGCTGGGTGTGTAATGTGTAAGAAATAGAGGTGTTATGCCCTCACAATTTTTTGGATTAAATATTGCATATACGGGACTGCTGGCCAGCAATGCTGCCATGAACACCACGTCCAACAATATCGCCAATGTACAGACGGAGGCTACAGCAGACAGCAGGTAACCCAGCAGGCATCAATGCACTGCGGGTATTCCAGACCTACGGCTGTGCCGGTGCCGGTGTAGAGACACTGGCCATCGAGCGCGTCCGCGATGAGTTCTATGACGGAAGATTCTGGGACAACAATGCACAGCTGGGCGAATACGATATGAAGCAGTATTACATGCAGCAGCTGGAGACGTATTTTGATGATGACGGCAAGAGCACCGGCTTCAAGACTATCTTCGATCAGCTGATGGTGACCGGTATGCAGGCTCTGTTAAAAGATCCTAACAGCGCTACCGCGCCCAATCCCAGTTCGTAGGATATGCCGGAGCACTGACTGAGTATTTCAACGGCATGGCGGGCAACCTGGAAAAAGTACAGAAGGACATTAACCAGGAGATCAAGCTGAAGGTAGATGAGATCAATTCCCTTGCCGGTGAGATCGCCTCCCTGAATAAACAGATTAACACCATCGAACTGACCGGAACAAAGGCCAATGAGCTGCGTGACCGCAGAACCCTGCTGATCGATGAATTATCCAAGATAGTGGATGTGGAAGTCAAGGAGACTCCGATCATCGATGCCAACAACGAGAACCGTGAGACCGGAGCCAACAGATATATGGTCAAGATCGCCGGAGGCCAGATGCTGGTAGACGGCAGTGATTACAACGGTCTCGGAATGTGTGGCGAGAACTTCCTATGAGAAAGTAAACCAGACAGATATCGACGGTCTCTATGAAGTCTACTGGGCGGACGGGCAGAAGTTCAACCTGTACAATGCATCCATGGGCGGTGATCTGGCAGGACTGATCCAGATGCGTGACGGCAACAACGGCGAGAATTTCACCGGACAGGTGACCGCCACCGGCACGACGACCACGGCAGACGGCAAGACCCATGATACCGTAACCGTAAAAGTAACCAAGGCTTATCTGCAGGATCTGAATAAATGTAATCTGTCGGATCAGGAGGCATCCTGGATCTGGGCAATCAGGAATTCTACTATGATTCCTGGGAATATACCTGCGAATATGATGCGAACGGCAACGCCACATACTCCTATACATTTACTTTATCGGACAGTGAGAAGAATCCCCGGGGAATTACCAATGACCGTGTAGGGAAAAAGGCAGAGATCGGTACCGACCTGTCCTATCAGGGAATTCCTTATTACATGAACCAGATGAATGAGTGGATTCGTACCTTCTCTCAGAAATTCAACGATATTCTCACCTCCGGCTACAGCGGAAACGGAGATCCCGGCGTGAAGATGTTTACCGGTAATAAGGCTACCGGCGGTGAGCAGTTCCTGTTGGATGATGCTGCCAAGAGATATGACAAGCAGGAGAAGAAAGGCCAGCAAAATTACGGTAAAAGTCAACGATGACAGCTACTATCGTCTGACAGCGAAGAATTTTGATATTCTGGAGGCCATGGAGCAGGATCCCAGCCTGATGGCGAACCGAAAGGATGCATCTGACGGTGTGGAACAGAACGACCTGTTGAACGATCTGAAGAATCTGGCTACGGATAAGAGCAAGATGAGCTTCCGAGGATGTAATGCTTCCGAATTTTTACAGTGTATCTTATCGGATGTGGCATTGAATGCTTCCAGAGCGAATACCTTTTATGCAAGCTTTAAGGACATCTCCGCTACCATCGACAACCAGAGAATCTCCATCTCCGGTGTCGATGAGGATGAAGAAGCTGTGAACCTGGTAAAATACCAGAATGGATATAACCTGGCTTCCAAGATGATCCACGGACCCAGACTGATTCTGGAGATCCGGAGTATGACAGACTCGATTCCCACATATGTTCAAAAAACGCACCGGCAGCTCTAGTATGAAAATTCGGTCACCATTCGAATCAGAAAACTGTTACTTATATACAAGCATAATGTACCAGTTATTCTGATTTTTAGAATTCTGAATAGTTACGGAGAAAATGAGAATTACGAACAAGATCATGCAACGTAATAATCTGTCCAATATCAATACGAACAAAGTATATCAGGATAAGCTGAGCACACAGATGTCTACCCAGAAGAAGGTGAACCGCCCTTCCGATGACCCGGTGGTATCCATCCGTGCCCTGCGTCTGCGCAGTAATGTTACGGAAGTGACGCAGTATTACAGCAAGAATATCCCCGATGCGGAGAGCTGGCTGGACGTGACGGAAGATGCACTGAAGAATCTGACAGAGATCATCACGAATATGATCAAACAGTGCACCAAGGCATCTAACGGAGATCTGAAATCCGCGGACCGCCAGATCATTCTCGAACAGCTGAAAGCCCTCGGAGATGAAGTCTACAGCACCGGCGATGCAGACTACGCCGGCCGCTATGTGTTTACCGGATATCGTACCGATACTTCTCTGAGTTTTGATAAAGAATACAATACGAAATATGAGATCACCGAGCAGCTGGACAACAGCTCCATCACACAGTTGACAAAGGTGAATACCGGAAAACTGCTGGATATTACGGCGAATAACTATAATGATCAGAATCAGGACTACAAGGATATTACGGAAAATTCAGTCAGCTCCATAGATGTGTATCGTATCCGGCTGGCTTATGATGACTGCAGAGATGTGGATGCGAAACCTTCGATTTCTTTCTGGGAGAAAGATGCAAACGGTGCCTATAAAAAGGATATGACGACATGGGATTCCAAGATGTTCCAGACGGTCTCCTCTACCGCGGATCCCTTATTCTATGGCAGCAAAGGATGATGATGCACTGATCTATGTACCGGATACCGGTGAGGTCCTGCTTGGTAAGAACCGTTATGAAAAGCTGATGTCCTGCAAGGACGATCCGTCCACTTCTGGCAAGAACGAAGGCGAGATCCGTGTGACCTACCAGAAGGATCATTGGGTCAAAGGTGATCTGAGACCTGAGCATTATTTTGCATGTACCAGTACGGATGCGGATCAGAAAGTAACGAAATATAATCAGGAATACCTCAAGGGTGATGCGGCAAAACAGGTGATCGAATATGATGTAGGCTTCAATCAGACCATCCGTGTAAATTCCACTGCAGATGAGTGCTTCCAGCACGGAATCGGCCGTACCGTGGATGACCTGGTACAGGCCATGCAGGATGTAGTGGATCTGGAGAATGTGAAGACCAAGATCGAGGGACTGCAGGAGACTGCTACCGGTACGGATGCAGAGACCCTGACGAAGCAGATGGAAGCAGTAGAAAAAGCACTGACTCTGGCCAAGGACAAATGCCAGAAGATGTTCGAAAGCGGCATTACTACGTTCCAGGGATATCTCGATGATGCCAACCTGTGCATCACCAACTGCGGTACCAGAAGCAGCAAGCTGGAGCTGATCGAGAACCGTATGAAGAGCCAGAAGACTACTTTTGAGACATTAAAGAGTGAAAACGAAGATATCGATGTTACCGAGACCGTCATTGATCTGAAGAGTGCGGAAATGACCTATGAAGCGGCACTGATGGCTACCGGTAAAGTAATGCAGACCACACTGTTGAATTTCATCTAGAACAACAGGTTACGGAAAGGCGTAGGTATTTTATGAAGATCAATACAAAATTTTTTGGAGAAGTTGAGATTGCGGATAACAAGATCATCACATTTGACAAAGGAATCATCGGATTCCCGGAGCTGAAGCATTTCACCATGCTCCACGATGAGGAGAAGGGCAGCAACGTAGGAATCCGCTATTTACAGTCTCTGGAAGAACCCGGATTCGCCATGCCGGTCATGGATCCTTTTGCTGGTCAACCCGGACTATGATCCCGAGGTGGATGATGAGCTGCTCACCGGTGTAGGGAACACTCACCCCTGGAGAACATTTTGGTCATGGTGACCGTGACCGTACCTTCCGACCTTACGAAGATGACGGTGAACCTGCAGGGACCCTTTGTGATCAACGTGGAAGAACGCAAGGCCTGCCAGATCATCCTCGAAGGCAACCAGTATCCCGTAAAGTTCCCCATCTACGACATCCTGAAATCCGGAAAGGCGGGTGAGTAAGATGCTGGCATTGTCCCGTAAGAAGAACGAAGCAATCGTCATCAACAACGATATCGAGATCACCGTTCTGGAGGTCAAAGGTGATCAGGTCAAGATCGATCACCGCACCCAAGGAAGTGCCCATCTACCGCAAAACGGAAGTCTACCTCCAGATCCAGGGAAATAACAGGGCTTCGGTGGATGCTGACGGTATGGAAGCACTGAAGAACCTGTTTGGGTAGGGCAGAAGATAAAATAGGAAAATAGGAAATTAGGCATAGGAGGTGCAATTTTTGCATCTCCTTTAATTTTTTCTAAGAATTTACCGATACAATCCTTAGAGAAGCAAGGTCGTGCGCCTACGGAAGGCGCTTTTTTATCACACGGAGGTGACCATTATGACCATAGAACCGATTTCCAGTATCATGACAGTGCAGGCACAGAATACAGCCGCTGCCAAGAATGCACTGCTACAAAAAGTGACCACAGAGGAAAACGCCTCTGAATACAATCCTGCCAATGTAAAGCCAATAGACAATATCGATCAGACGACAGCAGTCGTTGAGAATGCTCAGGGCAAGGAGCAGAGCAATACCTCTGCCGATCCCAAAGGGGAGCAGCAACAGCATGTGACCAATGAGCAGCTCAAGAAAGCGGTAGAGAAGCAGAACAAGAACATGATGTCTCATTCCGAAGCGGTCTTCGGCATTCATGAGGCAACAAACCGCATCCATCAAAATCATAGATAAGGATACCAAGAAAGTGATCAAGGAACTTCCTCCCGAGAAGACCCTGGACATGATCGCCAAAGTGTGGGAGTTAGCCGGTATCCTGGTAGATGAGAAGAGATAAGATAGGAGGATACCAATATGGCATCATCAACAATGAGATTATCCGGACTGATCTCCGGTATGGACACAGAGAGCATTATCCAGCAGCTGGGTATCTGCGAAGCAGACTAAAGGTAGACGATGCGAAAAAGGCACAGACCAAGCTGGAGTGGAAGACTACGGCATGGAAGGATCTGAACACCAAGCTGAAGAATCTGCAGTCCAAATACGTCAACAATATGCGTTTTGCCAATCCGCATATAGCAAGAGAGTGACCAAAGTATCCGACAGCACTGCAGCCAGCGTCATCACCGGTGAGAATGCCATGAACGGCGTGCAGAACCTCAAGATCATCACAGCTGGCCAAGACTGCTTACATGACCGGCGGTAAGACTTCTCTGAGAACCAAGACAGATGCACGGGGGATTTCAAGCTTAATGCATTGACAAAATTGTCTGATCTGGGGATCAAGGGATGATGGCAGCACCGTGGCCGGCATTACCACCGGAGACGATACAACTCTTAAGATCCAGAACGGTGATACAAGCGTAGAACTGAATATTACCAAAGATACCACGATCTCTGATGTACTGACCAAATTAAAAGAAGCCGGCCTGAATGCCAACTTCGATGAGACCCAGCAGAGATTCTATATCAGTGCCAAGGATTCCGGCGATGCCGGTAATTTCTCTATTACGGCAACCGGAACCGGTGCCGATGACCTGCTGAAGGGGCTGGGTATTACAGATGCCAACTATATCAAAGGGCAGGATTCTGTGATCACACTGAACAACACAGAGTATACCAGCAACTCCAATGTATTCTCCATCAACGGTCTGACCATTACAGCCATGAAAGAGACCGGAGCAGATGAAGAGATCACCCTGACCACACAGGATGACGTAGACGGCATCTACGATATGATCAAGAGCTTCCTGAAGGAATATAATACCCTGATCAACGAGATGGACAAGCTTTATAATGCGGATTCCGCCAGAGGATATGAGCCTCTGACCGACGATGAGAAGGATGCTATGTCCGACTCCGAGGTAGAGAAATACGAGCAGAAGATCAAGGATGCCCTGCTCCGCAGAGACAGCAATCTGTCTACCGTAAGCTCTGCCTTAAAAAGAAATTATGGCAGGCAGTGTGGAAGTAAACGGCAAGAACATGTATCTCAGCGATTTCGGTATTGAGACTCTGAGCTACTTTACCGCAGCGGAGAATGAGAAGAATGCCTACCATATCAATGGAGATGCAGATGACTCCAGCACCTCCGGTAATGCAGACAAGCTTAAGAGCATGATCAGCAGTGATCCCGATACGGTCGTAAGCTTTTTCTCCTGGACTGTTCAAGAATCTATATACTAAAATGAGCGATCTGTCCAAGTCGGTAGAGGGTTATCGCTCCTACGGTAATTTTTATGATGACAAAAAGATGAAATCGGATTATGATGATTATACAAGCCGAAGATCTCCGAACTGGGAAGATAAGCTGAACGATTACGAGGATAAGTGGTATTCCAAGTTCTCCAAAATGGAGACGGCACTGGCAAAGCTGCAGAGCAATTCCAGCGCGGTGACCAGCTTGTTAGGAGGATCATGATATGGCATTACCCGGTGCTTATGCACAGTATAATAACAGCAAGGTTCTGACTGCTTCTCCGGCAGAACTGACGCTTGATGCTCTACGACGGAGCTATCAAGTTCTGCAATATTGCAGAGCTTTCCGTAGAGAAAAATCCGATGTACCCAAGCACATGAAAATATCCGCAAGGTGCAGAATATCATTGGATATCTGCATTCCACGCTGGACATGAAATACGAAGTCTCCAAGGACTTTGACAACATCTACACTTATCTCGAGAGACGTCTGGTAGAAGCCAATGTCAAAAAAGATAAGGAAATCCTCGAAGAGATCAACACGCATCTCCACTCCATCCGTGACAACTGGAAAGAAGTCATGAAGGCGGGAGCAAAGAAAGGAAATGACTGATGGAGAATCAGCTGACCATTTTATCGGAGAGCCTGGACAAGAAGCTGGAAGTATTACAGAAGATCCGGGAATATAACAAGCGTCAGGAAGAAATCTTTTCTGCGGAAGAGGTGGATATGAGCCTGTTCGACGATGCTGTGGAGGAAAAACAGCGCCTGATTGATGAGGTGGTTCATCTGGATGAAGGCTTTGAAATCATGTATGAGAAGCTGGCAAAGGAGTTGGAGGGCAACAGAGAGCGCTATGCAGCACAGATCCGGGAACTCCAGGCCAAGGTTGCCAAGGTGACGGAACTCAGCGTGTCCGTACAGGCACAGGAAGCACGGAACAAAAACTGGACGAGAAACAACTCTCCAGGGAACGTGCCGAAATTGGCCAGAGACGGAAAAACGCCAAAAGTGCTTATGACTATTACAAAGAGCATGAGCGGAGCAGGATACGTAGCACCGCAGATGTATGACAATAAAAAGTAAATACAACAGATGAAGGGAAGCAGATCACTGCTTCTCTTTTTTATGACGGAATCAATGTGAAAAGAATAAAAATGTGAGTCGGCTAAAATACAATCAGAGTATAGATTAGCCAAAAAAAGCTTGATATTTTAAAACAATCCGGCTAAAATATAATCATAAAAAAGATTAGCCGAAAGAGGGACTTTTATGAGTTATATCAAAAGAAATCTGGAGAATGTAGTAAGACAGGTAACCAGGGAATATCCGGTACTCCTGGTAACGGGACCTAGACAGGTAGGAAAGACGACAATGCTCCAAAAACTGATGGAGGAACGGAGCGGGGATATGTAACACTGGATGATTTAAACGAAAGAAATATTGCAAAGACCGATCCGGAACTGTTTCTGCAACTGCATAAACCACCTGTATTGATTGATGAGGTTCAATATGCACCGGAACTGTTTACTTATATCAAGATAAATGTAGATAAAAACCATGAGCCGGGAGCATTTTGGCTTACGGGATCACAGGTGTTCAAATTGATGCAGGGAGTACAGGAGTCACTGGCAGGAAGAGTGGCAGTACTTTCACTTACATCCCTGTCACAGGCAGAGATATCCGGAGGAACGATGAAACCGTTTACGGTAGATCTGGAGGATTTAAACGAGAGGCAGAAAGAGAGAGAGCAAGCTGATACAAGAGAGATCTTTGAACGGATTTATCAAGGCTCCATGCCTGCGATCGTAAGCGGTATTAACAGTAACAGTCAGCTTTTTTACAGCAGTTATCTGTCTACTTATATTGAGCGGGATGTAAGAGAATTATCGGATGCCATAGATTCGCTTAAGTTCCTTCGGTTTATTACTGCAGGTGGCAGCAAGATGTGGGCAGATGGTTAACGCGGCAGAGATTGCCAGAGATGCAGATATCAATCAGACGCAGGCGAAGGATTGGCTGACAATTCTGGAAACGCTGGGAATTATTTTTTTATCTTCATCCGTATTCTAATGATTTGTTGAAGCGCCTTGTGAAAACGCCAAAACTGTATTTCTACGATACGGGTCTGGTGTGTTACCTGACGAAATGGAGCAGTGCGGAAACGTTAGAATGCGGTGCTATGAACGGGGCTATTTTGGAGAATTATGTGGTCGCGGAAATTCAGAAAACCTACCTGAATTGTGGAAAAGAGCCGTATTTGTACTATTATCGTGATAAAGATGCCAGGGAGATTGATATTGTCCTGGAACATGATGGAATATTGAATCCGATTGAGATTAAGAAAACTGCAAATCCCGGAACAGAGCTGGTAAAGGTATTTGAATTACTCGACAAGGCATCAACGCCTCGAGAGAAGGGCGCAGTTATCTGCATGAAACCGGGACTTAGTGCGATTGACAGAGACAATTATATCGTACCAGTCTGGATGATCTAAAATACAGTCCCTGCCTGAATATCAGACAGGGACCTATAATTTCAAAAATGTTTTTGCGTATACGTCTTTATCCCTAAATAAGAAAAAAATAAAAAAAAAAAAATATTGCATTCGGATTAGAAAAAAATTGTGGTTACTGTAAGAAGTGGCATGCTCATTACGTATATATATTAGAAAATACGTAAAGGAACGTAAACCAGACTGTTTACAGTGATGCCTGAAACCGGAATTTCCCATCCTCAGCAAAAATCCATACACTCCGTGATATTTTTCTACAACGGAGATCATGCTTTTGGTGCCGAGACCGTGATTGGGTTCGTGAGAGATGGGAATCTCATTTTCAAATACCGGCTCCTGTAGATAGCTGTTTGCTATCTGTATACAGATCCGGTTATTTTTTTCATAAACTTTCAGCGTAATATAGCGTTTCTCAGGAGCAGGAATCTTTTTCGCAGGCGTAAATCGCATTTTCCAGAGCATTTGCAAAAAAGGCTGCACAGATCAGTGATCTGAAAGCGTGTAAAATCGGTGGCAGTCACGGTAAATTGCAATTCGATTCCGGCATCTGACGCCTGACCGGCATAGGAAGAGAGAATCAGGTTCAGAGCGTCGTTTTCACAGTATCTGATCACACGGCTGTTATCGATATCGGCACAGATCTGGTGAATATATTCCAAAGCCTGTTCCAACTCATTTTCTGCAATACAGTTTTGCAAAAGGTCATGTGATGTCTCAGATCATGACGATAGATGAACGCCTGCTTCTGAGAAGTGGATAACTGTGTAATCTCCTTCTACGCCTGTGCGGCTGCGGTGGTAAGCAGCAGATTTTCACGTTCCGCCGTGCTTTTTTTAGTTGGAAAAATCCAGCGACACCATAGCCAGGATAAAAAAGAAGAGCACAAGAAAGCTGTCCATGAAATCAATAATGACCGGACCACCGGTATACAAGAGATCTGTGTAAACGGTCAGAGTGTATTCCAAAATATAATAGGAAAGCGGAGAAGATCCAGCAGGAAAAGAGCAACAGAGTTTCTTATTCTCATAATGCAGACGGATGATATAAGGCGCAATATAGCGGATGACCAGATACAGCAGCGGAATCGTCACGCAGATAGAGACGAGATTGGCTACAACCGGACTGCCGTCGAAAAGAAGGCTGCCAGCGTGCCGAACCATTTTCTGGGAGTGCACATCAGGTAAGCGGACAGCACAGAGATCGTCGTGATATAGATATTCCGGTGAAAGGCAAAACGGATCAGGAGGACCAGCGGCAGATGTATGAGCAGCGGATATGCATTTATAAGAGCAGATTCTCCCCATCATAGGTAAGACAGAAGCTGTATTGCGCCCAAAGCAAGGATCGTGATGATATAAGGGATCTTATTGTCCTCAAAATGGATATCTGCCAGGTAGAGAGACATCACGATACCAAAGAAAAGGACAAAGCCGTAATTGATAAGTCCTAAAAGGGATACAAATTCACTCATATGGATTCCTCCATTTGAAAAAGCAAAGGTAGAGAATCTCTTGATCTCCGAGATCCTGCGCTGGGCAAGCGGAAGGCAAACAAATTACCGTTTTGCCATGATATAGGTCATTCCCCGATCCTGCGAATATAGTTCATGTTGATCGATCATATTCGGTGTGCAAATCCGAAAAAGTGGGTATGTTTTCGAACTGGTCGCAAAGACGGACGGAACGCAAAGTTACTTTTCCACGCAGATGTCTGACTGTTGCTTTGCCCGGTGGAGAAAGATAAGAAATGATTTTTCGGTTCAACCTTCACGTATAAATGATTTCAAAAACAGATATGAAGGTAAAGTAACGAAAGACGGAAAGCTCTTCAGATTACCATATTATGTTGGCGGTCTTGAATTGACGCTGAAAAATGCGACAATTTGCAACCAGAATACGGCGCACTATTAAACGGAAAATGCGCTGGTAATAAAGCTTTCACGGTATAACTCTCTAGCACCACAAATTCGGGATTTATGACGTCAGAATAAATTAACCATTCAAAGGTGCGGCCTTGTCACTGCTTACAAGGATCTCTTAGTGATGGAATCTATGCCAGTTCGATGTTCAGTCCCGGCATCACCACATCCAACAGATAAATATCATAATGCTCCTGTAAAATGGATTCGACGCCAGCTCCGTACTGTTGTCGAAAGGTTTGTAGGAAAATTCTATGTTTCGCTGTGTCTGGTAATCTGCGAGAACAGACAGTATCCGGAACAGTTCATTCTTATCGTCATCGCATATTGCAATTTTCATGGAATCGTTTCCCCTTTTTCACTTTGGTATAGGACTATTATACAAGAAAAATAACGGAAGAAATCATGCGCCCACCATTCGATATCGGATGTTGGGCGCGATTTTTGAAGTGAATTTGGCAATAGCGAAAAAAGCAAATTTTCATACGTTGTTGATGAATGGCAGAATAGTCAGATTCCCTGATCGACCGCGGCACCTTTGACATCATCTTCGATCAGTTTCAATTTGTTCATCATATCCTTGATCTCCTGCTGGCCTGAACTACGCTGTCTGCACCACCGGCTTGCATGTTCGCAGCTTCCACGATATCTTTTGTGAGCTCTTCCTGCTCTTTCTTTTCGTCTTTTCTGGCTTGCAGTTTTTCTTCCAGTTCCTTCTTTTTTGTCTGCAGCTTCCTCGGCTGTTTTCTTCTCTTCTTCCTGCTTCTCGTCGATGTGGTCTTTGCCTTCCGCAATCAGCATGCCCATGATCTCGTCGCTGGCGGCGCCCATTACTGCATCTGCCTGCTCAAATGCAGCTCCCATGGAATTGATTTTAACCGTTCAATCTTCGTCTGGCGGATCACGGCATTTTCTGTCTGAATCTTATTCCTGGCGTCGGCAAGTTCGTTGACATAGGATTCTTCTGATTTTTTTTAAGGCAAGAGACTGCTGCTGGTATTCTGTTAATCCGGCAGCTTTTATTTTGGCAATCTGTTCTTCTTCCTCTTTCGTTAAGCGGACATCCGAAACCGGAGAAGCCGGTCTCTACGCCTTTTTGCCAGTAGTTCCAGATCTTTTGTTCCTGGCTGTCTGAGGACACACCGAATTTATCCTGCAGGGCGGCTCTGGAGGCTTCGATATCACTGATCGCCTTTGTGCTGTCACCGATTTCCCTGGTGAGAGAGCGTATTTTTCTCTGCGATTTGCCATATCGTCATCAATCTTACTCTCTCCGGCAAAGGCATCCCCGATGATCTTCATAGCTTTTTCCGAACCTGAGCCTTCTTTGTAGCGATCGGATCGGTGACGGAAGCCATACTGCGGGCATCTATGGATTTACCACCGTTTTTTGCTTTGCCGTTTTTGCCATCTGATACAGAATGACGTCTGTTTTGTACTTGATCTTCCCCCTACAAAATAGAATAATTTTTACTTGCATAATTACCCTCCGCTTCATTATGTTGTTACTATCTATTTCGGCAAAATGAGCAGAATATGTAATAACCGAAAATGAGTTTGTTGCAGCATTAAAAACGTGAAAATTCAGGATTTCTGTGACATGGGAAAATTTGAGCAGATCATGATGTAAATGTTTAAAATATCGTATTTTCGAAAAATTCCGGAATGAAAAAGTCAAATTTTTTTCAAAGAGGGTTAAGTTTCTAAAATCCTCAAAGTAGTAGTACAACACAACTTAACCGCTATGAACTCTAACAGAATGTTAGGACTAACCACCGCTTCTCAGGCAAAGTCTACTGAGAAACTGTCTTCCGGTTACAAGATCAACAGCGCAGCAGATGATGCAGCAGGATTTTCCATCAGTGAGAAGATGAGAAAGCAGATCAGAGGACTGACACAGGCTTCCGCTAACGCAGAAGACGGTATCAGTCCAGTACAGACCGCTGAAGGTGCACTGACCGAAGTACATGACATGCTTTGCAGAGAATGAACGAGCTGGCTGTAAAGGCATCCAACGGTACCAATTCCGAAGATGACAGAAGCTATATCCAGGACGAAATTAAGCAGCTGACTAACAGAAATTGATCGTGTATCTGAGACAACCAAGTTCAATGAAACTTATTTGCTGTTAAAACAGGTGACAGGACTGTATCTGCTAAACAGTATATCAGAAGGACGTTATAGTAAATTAGCTGGTAAAATTCAAATGCTGCAGAGGTCAATGGTAGCTACAAATGTTGTTCTTGCCAAGGCAGAGAAGTAGAGAATAATGCAGGTAGCTTTATGAAGCTACAAGTGTGGAATGCTTAAATGATGCAGATGATGGCAAAAACCGCACAGAATAAACCAGGGAATTGAAAATGGTATAAGAACGACAAGAATGTTCAACAAATGATGCTGGTGATGCTGACGCAGATTGAAATGATGCTTGACTTTGGCATGTTTCTTTAGGAACTGGCAGCAAATAAACAAATTTTGGAAAGCTGGGTGAGAATTAAGGTGGATGAACTGTAAACTGTTGTCGCATCATTTACTAATAGTGAATAGGATGCAACTTGGATAAGGATGAACAAACGAGAAAAGAAACTGGCATTGAACAGCAAAAGACACTTACACAGATGCAAAAGTGGTTTTTACAGGCATGAAAGGCTTATTACAATAAAGATGGGCAATTCCTTTAACAGAATGCTCTAGCATAAAACAATTTCATCTGGATTAGTACCAGCGCAAACCAGTAAGCGAGGCCAGAACCGTGAAATATGGGTTGAAGTAAAGTCATGAGCAGGTCAAGCTTTATGCTGGCAGGTCTGTAACCATGATGCGTTAGGTTAAGGCTTACTGTTTCAATGAAAAATGGTAAGAGTTATGAAGATTTGACAGGAGCATTGAATCTTACTCTTCATGTTGGCGCAGATGCATCCAAAAATTCCTTTAAAGATTTCTTCTCCATGTTGAATCCATGAGTTCTCAGCTAAAAGGCTTGATGAAAAATGGTATAGTGCTGGTTGATGGAAAAAGATGATACCAATGCTGAAAGGCTATTGAGACCATCAAAATTATCCAGAAGGTCTCCACCCAGCGTTCCGCACTTGGTGCTGTTCAGAATCGATTGGAGCACACTATCAGCAACCTGGATAACGTAGTAGAGAATACCACCAGCGCAGAAAGCCAGATCCGTGATACCGATATGGCTACAGAGATGGTTAAGTACTCCAACAACAACATCCTGTCTCAGGCAGGTCAGGCTATGTTGGAATAAAGCAGGTCATCCGTGTTCAGCTTAGAATATTCACTTGCCAGATACAATAAAAAAGCGATACGGCATATTGGGATTCAGGGGTGGACTGATGCTCAAAAACCACAGATCAAAATCCACCACAAATGACAGGTCGTTCTGCAAGCTTAGGTAAACCGCATTTTCCAAAGTTGTAATATGCAGTAGCTCCGGATCTTCATAATGCGAGTGATTCAGCGCATTGTACAGCGGAGAGCAGCTTCTCCTTGTCATGAAATATTTTCCGGAACACCAGATCCTTATAATTTCGCTTTCGGAAGCAGGTATTGCCACAGCCACATTCCCCATATTCCAGCCGCTACCGCATTTCCATATGAAAATTCTTCCGCAACAAATTTTTTCCAGAATCTCGACACAGTATTCATTAAATACTCCTCCGAAAAATAGTTGTTGGTCATATTATTTTGTTTTTAACTCCATAAAACTCCTTTCTATAATTTCAAACCCTAAATCAATAAAAAAACGAAATAAATGATGCAATAAAACAAATATTTTCCATATAAAATAAATAATAAGGGAAAACTTTGACCACTGACGGGTCTATAAGAATTTTTGAAAGAAGAAAAAATTACTTCCAATACCACCATATCATAAGGTCCTTATAATGACAAGCAGAAAAATGTTACAGAACGCTTCTAAAGTTTTACTTTCCCGGCATTTTGGGGTAAGATAAGCAGTATAGGTTTCTAAAGACACAGAAAGAGAGGGTTACTATAATTATGAGATTTCAGGACATGCCTTATGAGAGAATAGATTTTGCCAAAGTGCAGGAAGAGATGGGAGAGCTGATCCGGGAGCTGGATGCGGCGAAGAGCGGGGAGGAGCAGTTCGAGGTGCATCAGAAGTATTATGCGCTGACGGATCGTGTTATGACGCTGATGACCATTGCGAACATCCGCTTTGACATCGATACCTCCGACAAGTTTTATGAGGAAGAGCATAAATACTACGACGAGCAGGGGCCGGTATTCAGTAATCTGGTGCTGGCTTATCAGAAGAAATTATATGAATCCCCCTACAGAGCGTATCTGGAGGAGAAGATCGGGCCGGTAGCGTTCAAGAATATGGAGCTGGCACAGAAGTCCATGAGCGAGGCGTTGATCCCGCTGATGCAGGAGGAGAATTCCCTGACTATGGAGTATGATAAGCTCATCGCCGGTGCGAAGATCGACTTCGACGGCAGGGAACTGAATCTGTCCCTGTTACGGCCCTATCTGGTGAATTGTGACCGCAATGTCCGCAGACAGGCATGGGAGAAGATGAGCGCGTTTTTTCCTGGAAAATGAGGAACAGCTGGATACCATTTACGACAAATTGGTGAAAAACCGTACCGCGCAGGCCAGAGCAATGGGATATGAAAATTACCTGGAACTGGGCTATTACCGGATGAACCGCAACTGCTACGGCAAGGACGAGGTAGAGGCTTTCCGCAGGCAGATCAAG
>VOFC01003562.1_pt1 | contig 25905 bp, 49 predicted proteins | sample 5384161 | NCBI WGS metagenome assembly VOFC01 (sample SAMN12384722, study PRJNA508395) | human gut metagenome | isolation source: healthy gut B | host: Homo sapiens | reverse complement strand
GTATGCTTCGTTCCAGTTACGTATTGCTTCTACGCCGCCGATGGTGATGGTCCCCGCTTCCGGCCTGTAAAGAAAGCCCCCAACAGCAGACGGAAGATGGTACTCTTCCTGCACCGGTCCTGCCCACCAGCGTGACCTTGCCTCCCTTCTTTTTACCTTCATGGAAAATCATGGAGCAACCTGGTTTTTCCCCGTATCCAGTTGCTGGCATGAGAAAAATACAATATCCCCGTGGGCGGCCTGTTCCCGCTTTTGGGGGATGTCCCGCTCCCTGTGCCAGAAAGGCATCGATCCGTCTGACGCCTGCCATCGCCGACTGAATGGTCTGGATTTCCATGCCAAGGCTCTCAATGGGCGCAAAAATGCGGGAAATATAGCTGATAACCGCAACCGAAGTGCCCACCGACATGCCGAACAGGCGAAGAATGTCCGCATTCCCCGAGGCAGACAGCAGCATGACGATGCCCACCACCACGGCGTTCAGCAGCAGGACTACCGGCGAATAGATGGCGTCGTAAAAATTGGTTCTCTCCCATGGCCCCATAGCTCCCTCGATCCGTCGGTCATACCGGCGTTCCATATAGCTTTCCAGTCCCAGCGCCCGGATCGTCCGGAATGTTATGAAGGGTCTCCGGTACCTGCCCGGACACGGCGGCCACCGCCCGGCGATGATCCAACTGGGCTGCCAGCATGCGCTTCTGTACATGACGGGTAAACAGAGCAAACAGCGGCAGAACCAGCAGCAAGATCAGCGCAAGTCCTGTGTTTTTCACGGCAATAACTGCCAAAATAGAAACGATCCGGCAGGCATCCGCCGCCATGCTGATGATGCCGGAGGTGAACAAGGCCTCCACCGTATCCACATCACCGGAAAAAAAACGGGCCGCAACCTCCCGGGATTCTGGGCCGCCAGCGTGTTTGCGGGCAGCTGCGTTAATTTCTGCGACATTTCCGAGCGGAGGGCGTGAGTCATCTTCTGCCCAAACAACACCAGCAGTGCTTCCTGGGCGGAGAGAGAGAATGCTCCAGCACAAGGCTTCCAAAATAGAGAAAGCACGGCAAGGAACGCCAGCGGCATGCCGCCGGTCAGCCGGTCGATGATCCGCGCCAGCAGCAGCGGCGGGATCAGAGACATGATCACCGATGCCGCCACACACAGCAGCGTTCCCGCTGTCAGCCCCCGATGAGTCAGGACGGCGGTTTTCACAGCGTCAAACACGCCTGTCTTATGCTTCTTCATGCTGTTCCTCCTGTCTGGCTTTCATAAAGTCTTCGATATGCCGGAACCGAAGCCATCAGCTCCCCATGGGTGCCGACTGTGGTCTTTCCGTCTTCCATGAAGATCACCTTCTGCATCTGCGGAAATGGTACAGCCGGTGGAAATGAGAAAGACGACCTTATCCTTTTGCATAGTCCTGCAGATTGGCAAATACCGTATCTTCTGTTTTTTCCGGTCAAGGGCAGAAAACGGATCGTCCAGGATCATCAGCGGACGCGGATGCGCCAGCGTCCGCGCCAGTGCCAGCCGCTGGGCCTGGCCCGGACAGACGGTACCGCTGCTGCCGATGACTGTTTCTGCCTGCTTCTCCATGGCTAACACTTCCTCCTGGAATGCCACCGCCTGAAAATAAGGTGACCTCCTGCTCGCTGCCGCACAGCACGTTATGCTCCAGCGTGTCCGCACTCAGTTCCGGGTCGTGCCCCAGGTATCCCACCGTGGCAGCGATTTCTCTCGGGGTGAGGGTGGAAAGCTCTTTTTCCGAAACGAACCGAACCCTCATACAGGGATTCGCAAAGGAACACGCCCAAAGGTGGATTTTCCGCAGGCAACCGGACCGGTGACGCCGATCATTTCTCCCGGGCAGGCCATCAGTCGTCCAGACCGGAAAATATGGTCGTATCTCCATAGGCGAAAGAAAGATTCTCCAGCGTCACCTCTTCTGCTGCCGGAATGGCCAGCGGCTCCAGCTGCTCCGGCGACTGCATCAGCGGTTTTATCCGTTTCCAGGAAAACTTCCGCTTTCTGTACCGCGTTAAACAGCTTGGGCAACCTTGGAGGATTTGACGGTAAGCTTGGTAAAACAGGGAAAGAAACGTGGTAAATGCCATGATATCCCAGCTGCTCCATCCGGTTCCCCAGGATTTTTAGCGCCAAACCAGAGGATAAATAACCCCGCCTCGGATGCCGCCAGATACAGCGGCGGAAGGGCCGACTGCCACACATTGTTACGCACCGCCGTTTTTCATAGTGATCCAGTACGCCCTCTCGCAAAGCCCGGCTCTGGTATCCTCGCATCCGTACACCCGGTAGGTAACGGCATTTTCCGCCCGGTCCAGCGTGGCGCGCTCAAAACGCCGGCCGCTTTTTTATAGGAAGCTCCGGCACGCTGCAACCGGTTTTTTCATCCATTCTGCGCAAAAATAAGAGATCGGTGTAAAAGCAGACTCAGCAGTGCCAACCGCCAGTCGTACACCAGCAGCATGACCACATAGCCGGCCAGCGCCACGCCACCCCGTGTCAAACACTTCGTGGTAAATTTCCGCATGCCCTCCACGCAGTCATCCACATCGGAAATGGCCTTCGTCATGACGTTTCCGACGCCTTCCTTTTCCAGTGCCGCCCGGCTCTGGCGCACCAGATTGGCATAAAGATGCCCTTCATCCGCCGGTTGATATTGTTGGCAAACCGCCGGACATAAAAACGCTTCACAAACCGGGCCGCCTGCACGATAAATGTGACAACAACATATAAGAGCACCAGCATGGCCATCCTGGCAGCCGTTGCGCTCCCTCCCAGAATGTCCGCCAGGCACTGGGCCAGCCGTCCCTCGAACCAGGGCGTTGCCAGCAGCCCCCCATTATTGTAGATCACACCGGAAATCGTAACCAGCAAAAGCGGCAGCCATTCCATCACGAAATAGGAACGGATGCGATCCGGTGTAAATGTCTGCTTCTCTCCCCTGCTCATGCTTTCATCTCCCCGTCCGTTTTTCTGAAAATGCGGAAATCCGCCCGGCTCTCGGTCTTGGAGGCCCGGTACGAAAGCTTATCCAGGGATGCCGCAAAGGCCTCCGCTTCCTCCGCCGTCAGCACACGGGTCAGATATTCGTAAAAGGACGATTCGATCTCCACCTTGGACGCTTTCATGGCTTCTGCTTTTCCGTGGGAAAGAGCTGCTGGCTGCGCCGGTCATGAGGGATCATCCCTGCGGATCAGGTATCCTTTGTCTCAAGATTTTTGGTTCTGCGGGCAATGGCCGCTTTATCCGCATGGAGAATCTCCGCCAGCTGCGCCTGTGTGCAGCCGGGTCTGTGACGCAGCGCATGGATCAGATCGATCTCCGCCGTTCCAACACCCGTTTCCCGCAGGGTCAGCAAAATCAGCTTCTCCGCTTCCCGGGCGATCTTCGTGATTTTTCGTCCTGTGATATCCATAATTTCCTCCCAAAGGTATTTTCAGATTCCTGTGAAATACAAATAGTTGTATGTACATCGTTGTACCTACAACTATTATAGTACAAAAAAACTGCTTTGTCAACAGCCCGCAGAAGCTCGCTAAACCCCCCTCTGCCTCCGGCCTTACATAATCCAGGATCATTTCCTTCATCCGGAGAAGCTCTTTCGTGTAGTCCCTGCTCTGCTGGGAACCCCAGATGAATCCGCCCGCATAGTAGGTACAAGAACGTCATCATCGCATGGACGGTCACCCGCATAAACTCCTTTCCGGGATATCTGTCCGGAAGCTGTGGTCTTCCTTCGCCTTCTCATACATATTGTGCAGGCGGGTGTTGACCGAATACAACGCTTCATGGAACTCTTTCAGCTGGCTGTTGTTTCTCACATCCCGCGTGTGACACGTAATGATTAAGTATCATTGTATAAAAACAGCTCCTTATAGTTCATATACAGCGCAATACAGCCATCCAGCGTAAAGATCAGCCGGTCAATGGCGGAATCTCCCCACAGGCTGATGGGTCTTCTGCGGTCCAGCTCATCCATATACTTCTTCCATTCTCTCGTACAGACTGCGATGACCAGCTCCAGCTTGCTCCGGATAGTATCAGAAACAATGTCGCCGCCCGATGCCTGCTGTCGCGATCTCTCCATGCTCACGGTTCGATCTTCCGCTCCACAAATATACGGAATGCCGCGTCCAGTATCCGTTCCTGTTTCTCTTGCCAATTCGCATCCATTCCGCCTCTTCTATAGAATCAGTATCTATTTGGAAATTATAGCATAAAATCTGTTCATTATGGCTCTTTTTCATTCCGAAATTATTCGCGCTCCCCTCTTCTATCATCAGATTGTTCTGGTCCGCCTTCATTTTTCCGGCTCCAGGTCATGCCAGATCTGGATAGCAACGCCTTTCCATCGCGGAGAACCCATGCTTTTCATAAAAATGGCACATTCTTTTTTTTATCCTCCGGCATGGCCTCGATATACAGGAAATCAGTATTTCTCCTTGATCAGCTCAAGCATGTGACCGGCAATGCCACAATCCGTGATAAGCCAGATGCACACAAGCACATGGTGGATGCGCCAGCATCGCGAGGTATCATCCGGCACGCCGGATAAGGCCCACCAGACGGTCCCCCGTCCCAGGCGGTGAGCACCGTGGAAGAATGCAGTAATGCCCGATACAGCCGCTCCGGGTAGTTACCGGACGTCCAGTTCACCGACAGAAACAACTGCTGTACCTGCTGTTTTTGTAAATTTCTTTTCTTCTGTATAAGTTATCATCTTTTTCCCCTTATCTGCGATGATCGCATTTCTGGCACTACACCATTTCATTTTTCACTGTCTTCCTTATAAAAAATGTCCGACCGCACAGATGCTCTGCAAAATGGGCACAACGGACGCGCCCTTTTGCGTCGGGGAATATTCCACCAGGGTGGGATCGTCATAAATTTCCGGTCAACGATCCCGTCTTCCATCAGATCCTTCAGCGTGGCCGCCAGCACCGCATCTGTAATGTTGTACATTTCCTTCCGAAGGGCACTGTAACGCAGCCTTTCCTTCGCCGCCAGCACACAGATGATCCGTGATTTCCATTTGCCGCCAAAGATCGCCAGTCCGTATTCCAGAGGACAGCGGATATCATCGTCTAATTTTTTCTTATATTTCGCCATATAAAGAAGTCACCCTTCAAGCTATTCGTTTGTTCCATTATAGCCTGAAGGTGCTCGTTTTAAAAGTAACTATAAATTTATGGTGCTTTTTCCTTAAATCTCTTTCTTGTTGTCCGCACCCGGTGTCGTAACGACTTTGGCAGGTGTGATGATCAGGGCACCCTTGGCAGTCGCCGCACCGTTGAACATCTTCTCGACCATCGCCTTGAAGGTGTCAACGACAGCTCCTCTGTCACATATTCCGCCGTTCCCTTGATCTGATATCCTCCAGGCTCTGTGCATCATATGCAGAAATGGCAATCTTTCCGCCGTTTGCGCGGATATTGTTCAATGTGGTCTCCAGGAAAACATCTCCCTACCACCAGCTTGCCGTCCTCCGTCACATCCTTTAAAGGCAACGGGCACCACATTGGGCTCTCCGTTTTGCAGGTTGCCAGATCCCACATGCCATTTTTTAATACGTTGATCACTGCTTCATTTAACATTGCTTATCCCTCAGATTTCTTTTTGATCAGTCACCTGATACGTTTATCTTAGCGAATCTCAATGTTTCCGGAAGATATTAGCAAATTTATCAGTCACTATGAATTTTCAGAGCGACAACAGCTTTTTTATAGGATAAGTCAATGGCAAAATGCGCCAAGGGGCGCGGTCAGTACGATGGCAAGCACCGCCACGGTCAGTACCATATCCCCGCAGGCAAGCCCCAGAGAAAGCGGAATGCCGCCAATGGCCCGCCTGCCGTGGCTTTTGGAGTATAGGCCAGCATCACGGCCTTTTCTTTTCCTTTCAGGCCGGTGCCCAACAGGCATACAAATACACCAAGCATGCGGAACAACAGCGCGCCCACGATGAGCACCAGCGCCCGGATGCCAACCTTACTCAGATACCCGATATTCACTGTTGCCCCCACCAGCACAAACAGAAACACCTCTGCCGCGACCCACAGTTTCCCATATTTTACCGACAGCCTTTTTTGCAACAGCCTCCCGCTTTCTCTGCAGCCCGATACCGATAAACATAATTGCGATCAGCGCAGAAAAGTGATGGACGTTGTCAGGCTGTCCTCCAGCACAACCAGCAGAAAAGAAATGCTCAAAATGATCAGAACCTTTGGAGGTATCGCTCATATGAAACTTCTGGAAAAAAACTGCCAGCAGAACGCCAATGCACAGCCCGATGGCGATCCCAGGAAAATAGAAACCGGATATTCACGAAACGGATGAGGGACGCACCTTCTCCCTGCATCATGCCCACAAAGGTGGAAAATAACACGATCACGTACACATCGTCCACCGATGCACTGGCAAGAATCAGCTGCGGATGCCTTCTTTCACCCCCATATCCTTCCTCCATCAGTTTCACCATCCGCGGAACGACAACCGCAGGGGAAACCGCCGCCAGCACAGCTCCCATGACGGCAGCTTCCAGCCATGTGATGCCCAGCAGCTTCGGTGCAAGGAAAAAGCATCCCCAGCAGTTCAAAGCCGCCGGGACAAAACACATGAGCACTGCAGACCTGCCCATCTTTTCAGCCCTGACAGATCCAGCCCCAGGTCTGCCCGCGTCAATATAATGATCAGCGCCATTTTGCGAAGCTCCGACGAGATACCAAGGATGCTCCCATCCAGAAGCCCCAGAGCATAAGGCCCCAGGATTATGCCCGTCATCAACATGCCAAGCAGCCCCGGCAGTTTGGAGTCTCTGGCATATCCATCCCATAGACATACCTAGCAATCAGGATCAGTGAAACACTCCAATAACATAAAATCCTCCTTTAAACGCAGAAAAGCTGAGACTATCTGCGTTCTTTTTTATCGCAGAAGTCATCAGCTTAATAAGCGGTTCAAGTAAAATTTTACTTAGGAGAATCTCATTCCCTTTGTCTGACTTTAAGAGTGTAACACAGAGAGTCCATCCTTGCAACACTCTTTTGCATTCCCTACCGGATAAAATTTGTTGCCACCCGTTCTTCCGTTTCCGGCAGTCCAAACGCTTCTTTCCCAAAGCAATACTTTTCATCAGAAAATGTCATGTTTCTTGCCAGCACACGCATCGTCTGCCTGCCTTCTTCATCCATCGCCGCTTCTCCCTGGGTTCGGCCATGGATCGAGTTCAGTACTGGCTGGACGGATCGGCATATTGGATATGGTAAAATACTTGTTCAGCTCATCAAAGGTAGCCGAACATCCACCGCGCCGTGCACAGACCACACTTGCCCCGACTTTCATCGTTTTTGTCAAAGTGGGTGCTGTAAAAGCAGCCGATCCAGCACCGCGATCAACGTCGCATTGGCCGAGGCATAATAGACCGGGCTGGCAGCCACAAGACCGTCTGCCGCCTCAAATTTGGGCGCCAGTTCGTTGACCACATCATCAAACACACTTTTCCCAGTTTTCCGCAGCCGCCACAGGCGACGCAGCCCCGGACAGCCTGATTCCCCACCTGGACAATCTCTACCTCTACCCCTCTGCTTCAAATACTTTTCTCATTTCTCCAGTGCGATGGATGTGTTGCCGCTTTTTCGCGGACTTCCGTTCAACAATAATACTTTCATGTGATAACTCCTTTTTCTTAATAAAATCTTCTGATGTTAAAATCTCCTTATATCAGTTTCAATTTCCTTCTTCTATCAGTTTTTTCCACTGGCGGTACTCCGGCGTATCCTCCCATGCCAGCGCCTGGTCGATATAAAACCTCGCCAGTTCCGACGAAGCCGGAGGCGTCAGGGGAACGAACAGATAATACGCCATGAGAAAGGCGCAGCGTGCAGCCGCTTTCCTGCGGTTTTCCCTTTGAAACCTGTGCAGAGATGTTTCCAGCACAAAAAACAGATTCAGGGCGATCCACCTCGTTCGCTTCCACATAAAAATCATCAGATCATGGGACGTCAGTGCAAGGATGGTTGCTTCCTCGAAATATGGCCTCTCAAAAGTAATTCTTATTTTCATGGATTTTTCCTCCCCGGCATCAGTGGTGGCTCCGATTTTAGTCGTCTGAACGCGTTCAATTCATCATCTAACTCATCCCAGATCATATCCAAGTAAGTTCAGAACGCAATACCACAAAATATAGTTCATTTTCCAATACTTTCCTTATATCCCGGATAAGTCTAATTACTATTTATACCTCAATTTCTACGACGGTTTTATCAATCGCATCACACTTTACTCATCCTGTGCATTTTTTTGTCCTGTGCATTTTTCTATATGCAACCTTGGATGCTGCATATAGAATATCTCCTTCTGCTGCTCAATCTCTGCACGCAGCCGTTCCTAGTCGGCAAATAAGTAAGATATTTTGACATAAACAATCTGTCATTATCATGCAATACTGAATATCTTGCAATGTCCTCATCTGTTTCCGAACACAGAAGAATTCCTAATGTAGGATTGTCTCCTTCCTGACACTTAAGTTCATCATACATACGAACATACATATCAATCTGCCCTACATCCTGATGTGTAATCTTTCCCATTTTCAGATCTATAAGCACATAGCACTTTAACTCAATATTGTAAAATACCAGATCAATAAAATAATCCTGCGTTTCCGTCACAATGTGCTGCTGTCTTGCCACAAACGCAAAATCCTTTTCCCATTTCCATTAGGAAATCTCTGATATGTGTCAAAATAGCTGACTCTAAATCATTTTCAAGATAAGAATCTTCATTTTTGAAGCCTAAAAATTCCCAATAATCGGATTTTTTAAAAGCTCAAATTTATTCTTCTGACTCTCTTTTGTTTTTCTCCTTCATTTCAGCAATCACATTTTCTTTTTCGGAGATTGCAATAACCGGTAATAATATTGTGTGCCAATATTTCTGTCCAGTGTTCTGGAACTCCATCCTTCCTTTGAAGCCTCGTTCATATACCATAAACGTGCATTTTCATCTGTTACCCGAAGAAGACACCGAAAATGAGTCCATTCAAATTGTGAACGCATGCGTTCACAATTTGACATCTGGAAATGCAAAATAAAATTTACGAAAATATTGCAAATTTCTTTTTTGAATAGCTTTTTCCATACTCTCCGGTCAATTCCGCCGACAGCGTATCCAATAAAGCTTTTCCATACTCTGCTCGTTCCTCCCCCTTCTGCTCCTGTTCTACAATCCGCTTTCCAATCTGCCAATAGGTGAGCACCATCGCTTTATTTGCAGCCTGATAAGCATACTGTTGTCCCGATACAATAATTTGTTTAATATCTATGACAACATCCCTGATATTCCATCATCTCTTGACCTTTTTCATGCATTTCCCTCTATTTCTGCGATGATTTTATCAATCTCATCACGGAGCACTTGCTCACGGGCAACAATTTCTTTGATTTCCGCATTAAGTTTCACAATGTCAATTTTTCTCTTGTATCTTCTGCTTCCACATAGGTAGACACGGACAAATTGTAATCATTTTCAGACACTTCCTCATAATTTGCCAAATGTGCAAAATACAGGTCGCAATCGAAGTTCCAAAGAACAGGTTATTAGGCAGCTGAATAATGCCGTCGATGTAGTTATTGTCTACCAGATACTTACGAATTTTCTGTTCTGCGCCACGGTACATAATTCCTGGAAAACATACAATGGCAGCAGTTCCGTTAGACGCAAGCCATGACAGGCTATGCATGATAAACGCCATATCTGCTTTACTCTTTGGAGCAAGAACTGCTGCGGGAGCAACCAGATAATATGCCATGAAAAGCTTCTCCCTTTGAAATTTGTGCAGAGACACTTCCAGCATGAAAAACAGGTTCAGGCGATCCACCTCGTTCGCTTCCACATAGAAATCATCAGATCATGGGGTGTCAGCGCAAGGATGAATTCTTCCGCGAAATACGGTCTCTCAAAAAGTAATTCTTATTTTCATGGATTTTCCTCCCCGGCATCAGTGGTTGCTCCGATTAAATTATATTTGCTACCATTGTTGTTAATAAAAAAAGACCTGCCATTTCTGCAACAACAGATGTGACAGGTCGTCCAAACAGGAATCTTCCATATTACTCATAATTTCCTTATTCATCCTTTAATCGATCCAACAGCATCTGATAATGCCGTTGCCCAATATGACATCCAGAGCGTTGTAACCCATTCACACATGCTCTGACTTCATCTGCCGTCAGTTCCTGCTCCTCATAGGCCGCCATTAAAATTCCTATCGTTCCCATAATTCTAAGCCCTATTTGCACTGATACATTTCTGCCTTTTTGCTTCATCCATCAGTAATAAATCTGCCTTTAACTCATCAGTTAAGACAATGGCTTCACTCTCGCCCTGGTCGTCCGTTGCCCTTTTCAATATACTGGCTGACTCTAAATTGTCCCACAGACTTCACGACAACAAATGCCTTTTCCCGAATCTGTTCTGCCTCTTAACTGAAAACGTGCATCCACTGTCAGTTCATTGAAGACTGCCTGCGGAATAAATACCTTCCCAAATAACTTTTCAGTATATCTATACGATCAATTTTTAAAAAGTGATATCAGCGGTGTTGTATCCGATACAACAATCATACCGCAGCTCCTTTCTTTTCAATTCTCTGAAAGTATCCAGCTCATCATCTAACTCATCCTGTATCATATCCAAATAAGAATACCCCCAGTTTATCATATAGAGATCAATCAATCAACTCTGATTTTCTGATCCCCAAAATTTCTGCTGCACGTCCATGAGATATTGTTTGATTCAGTATATGGATACAGCAATAAAGCGTTTCGAGTAAGCTCAGTTTCCGGATTCATATTTACCAGATATTTTGGACATTCCCCAAAGGAACCCTGATTGTTACAGATTCTGTCGTTACCATAATACCACTTCCTTTTCTCTGTCCTTTATAGATTCATTTAAAATCTCTACATTGCAGAATAATCATTCTTTTTATTATTATAACGATTATTTCTGCTTTCTACAACTGCATTTTCAATACAACTTTATTTCAGCTTCCATCCGATACACTCTCCTTCTGACGAACCAGAAGCAGATGACCTGCATGACAATGGTGGCGATCCAAGACGCCGGATAGGACACGAACAGAAACGCCAGTGTCTGGTGCGCAGGAAACAGGCCATAGATCCAGAGGATGCGCACGCCCACCGTGGATGATGGAGAGCACCATGGGCACGGCGGAATGACCCATGCCCCGGAGCGCCCCCGGGAAGAGATCCATGAGGCCGCAGAGGAAATAGGAAAAGGTGGGTGTAGGTCAGGACCTCCATGCCGCAGGCAATGACGTCCTCCTGGGTGCTGTAAATGCGCAGGATCTTCGGCCCCAGCAGATAGACGCTGCCGCCCAGAACGAGGGTGACTGCGACGGAAAGGATGATGCAGTCGATGAGCACCCGATCCATGCGCTTGAATTTTTTTCACGCCATAGTTCTGGCTGGTAAAGCTCATACATGCCTGGGTGACGGAATTGATAGACACATACAGGAATCCAAAAATATTGTTGGCTGCCGTATATCCTGCCATGGCAATGGAGCCGAAGGAGTTTACCGACGACTGGAGCAGCACATTGGACAGGTTGATGACGGTGTGTCTCCGACATTTCTTTTGTTTTTCCGGTCGCATAATATCTCGCTGCAAGTACATTTGCTCCCAATGAGATTCCGATGAAAAAGATTGGTAAAAACATTGATCAGTGCCGTTGTGGAACCGACTGCTGCAAGCGCTTCACTTCCACTGAATCTTCCCACAACAATAATGTCCACTGCATTGAACATTAACTGTAAAATGCCAGACAGCATCAGTGGTATGGAAAATGAAATTAATTTGTCCATGATCTGTCTTTTTTCCTGTTCCTTTTGTGCTTACTTTTTCCGTGTTATCCAGGCTTTCAGCATATGCAGGCTTCTTTTGAGATGGGGCGCATGGTCCAGCGTGCCTTTTCCATGATTCTGTTTTTTCTTTCCGTCCAGTTATGGAAAACGGAAACGCAATGCCTGGACCATTGCCATGGGAATTTTTGTCCTGAATTTTCTGCGCGGTATCTTGTCGGCATGGGCCACCCGCTGCACAAATGGCCTGATGATCTTTGACCTCGTTGCTGTTTCTTCTGTTTTTGCCCTGCGGAAGGATTTCTGTATCCCGGCCGGACCGAGAACCGAAGCAGACCGTAACACTTGTTCTCCTGCTTGCCCGGTGTCCTTGATCAATGTGGGGATCACCTGGCATTATATGCGCCTTGGAACTGCCTGCCGGCAATGCATCCGTCTCCTTTGGTGGACAGTTTCTGAAAGCCAGGGCATCGGCATGATCTTCGGAATGGGCGATCCTTCCATCCCCGGCAGACCGTCATGGAACAGAATTTGTCCTTTTTCTGGTTCAGCTGGGGCTGCATTCTTGCCGCCATCGTCTGTGCCCTGCGTCCCTCGCTGCAGAAACAGGCCCATGGGTTGCAGGAATCCAGCATGCCAGAACACTGCTGAATCCTGTACAGTCAGAATCCCTGTTCCTATCCTGACGCTGGAAGATGACAAATGTCTGTATTTCGGGCGCAGTGTGGATGGCGTCATCCCTTATGGAACCGTGGGCAATACCATTATTGTAAACGGAGATCCCGTGTGCAGAGAGGAAGATTTTCCTGCACTTCTCGCTGAGTTCCGCGAGTTCTGCCAGAACAGTGCCCACAATCTGTTCTTTCTCGGCCTGACCGATCATTTCCTTGCCGAATATGAAAAGCAGGGCTTTGGTTTTTGTCAAATGCGGCGAGGAAGCGCGTTTCTCCCTGGCGGATTACGAGATCAGCGGCAAAAAGGGCGCGAAAATGCGAATGAACATCAACCATGCCACGAAAGCCGGTGTCACCGTCCATGAATATCGGGTACTGGAAAAACGGGACACCGCTCTGGAACAGGAATTTAACCGGATCACAGCGGAATGGCTGTCAGAGAAAAAAAGAGCGGCCTTCTGCAATTTACCATGGGAACCCGTCGGCCTTGACAATCCATGGATAAACGGTACTTCTACGCATGCAATGCCGACGGAAAGATGGTGGCTTTTATCGTCTTTGTTCCATTTCTTGGAAAAAACGGCTACATGGCAGATGTGACGAGGCACGGGAAAGACGCGCCCAGCGGAGTCATGGAGACGATCATATACGAGGCATTTCAAGTATTCAAAGCGGAAGGGGTCGGTTACGGCAGCCTTGGCGTAGCACCGCTGGCCGGTCTGGATGCCCGGAGTAAGAATCCCGTGGAGCGCCTGCTCCAGTTCGTCTATGACCATCTGAACGCCTGCTATGGATTCCGGGATCTTTACCGCGCGAAAGAAAAGTACAGTCCCACACAGTGGGTGCCCTCCTATTACGCTTACCTGCCCAAATATCCCACGCCCGGCATGTTTTACGCCACTGTTGAAATCCAGAACCCTCTCACGGCATTCGCGGCTACATCGTATCATTTTTTTCAAAGAGGAGCTGCAGAGATGGAAAAAAGTGACAAGCAGAAAAGGCGTGGCAGACACGCCGGAGGCATGGATCTATTACAAAGAAAGCGGGCACGGCACGCCGATCCTTATGCTGCATGGCAATGCACAGACCCATCTGGTCTTTTTCTTATTACGAGAAACAGCTGTCCCGCAAATATCGGGTGATCCTGATGGACAGCCGTGCCCACGGCCATTCACAGATCAAACCCTTCTGCGCCCGGAAAGAATTTACCACCGCAGATATGGCCAGGGATGCTGCCGCCCTTCTGACAGCCTGCATATAGATGCCTGCATCCTTCTGGGTTCAGTGACGGCGCCAATATCGCTCTGGAATTCGCCTCCCTTTTCCCGTCTGGGACAATCGCCGTCATTGCAGTCAGCAGGGAACAGTGCCCCCGGATGGGCTGCTGCTTCCCGTTCGCCTGTTCTTCCGGGCCAAATACCGCATTTGCCGGGCGGCGGCAAATCAAAAGCTTACCCATTTTTCATCGGCCTTTTCCGGGCAGCTTCTTCCGGCACCGGCAGCAGCTTACCGCGCTCCTCTGCCATTCCCCGCAGATCACAGAAGAACAGCTGCAGGCCATCCAGGCACCGGTACTTCTCATTGCCGGAACCCGGGATCTTGTGAAGGTTTCTCACTCCCGGTACATGGCACGGCAGATTCCGCGGGCACAGCTGCTCCTGGTCAAAGGCGGCACACACATCCATGTTTGTACACAAATCCTTTTATCTGCGGGTGATCCGACATTTTTGCAGACAATATAAAATGGTTACCATCCCTTCCAGCCTTTGCCGCTGCCCTGGACGATAACCATTCTCTGTATACATATGTTTTTGATCGGAAATCCTACTCTCCCAGATATGCCTTTTTCACAGACTCATCGTTCATGAGCACATCCGCTTTGCCTTCCAGGGAGATCGTTCCCGTCTCCCAGCACGTACGCACGGTCTGCGATGGACAGTGCTTTCTTCGCATTCTGCTCCACCAGCAGTACGGTCGTTCCCGAAGCGCTGATGCTCTGGATGATATCAAAAATCTCATTCACATAGATGGGGGAAAGTCCCATGGACGGCTCATCCATGAGGATGATGTCCGGATGAGACATGAGCGCTCTTCCCATGGCAAGCATCTGCTGCTCGCCGCCTGACAGTGTACCGGCCAGCTGGCCTTTCCCTCACTCCAGACGCGGGAACCGCTCGTACACCTTTTTCAGTGTCTCTGCGATCTCGTTCTTGTCTTTTTCTCGTATAGGCACCCAGCTTCAGGTTCTCCAGTACCGTCAGGTCTGCGAACACTCTTCTGCCCTCCGGCACATGGGCCATACCGAGAGATACGATCTTATGTCCGGCATCCGGGTGATATCTTTTCCTTCAAACTCGATCTTTCCGGCTTTCGGTGCGATCAGGCCCGTGATGGTATGAAGGGTCGTTGTCTTTCCGGCACCATTGGCTCCGATCAGTGCAACGACTTCTCCCTTATTTACCTCAAAAACGCCCTTGATGGCACGGATCACGCCGTAACACACTTCCAGATCTGTCACTTTCAACATTGCCATACCAGCTGCCTCCTACTCTCCCAGATATGCGGTGATGACTCTCGGATCATTGAGAACCACCGAGGCCTCCCCGGACGCCAGCTCCGTACCGAAGTTCAGCACATACAGATACTCGCAGATACCGGACACCAGTTTCATGTCATGCTCGATCAAAAGAATCGTAATCTCAAATTTTCCGATCAGCTGAATGGTTTTCATCAGATCTCTTCGTCTCATTGGGGTTCATACCGGCAGCAGGCTCATCCAGCAGAACAGCTTAGGCTCTGGGGCCAGTGCTCTGGCGATCTCCAGCTCCCGCTGTTTTCCGTAGGGAAGGTTGGATGCAAATGTGTCCGCATAGCCCTCCAGCCCGAATACCTGCAGGATCTCCATGGCTTTCCTCGTTCATGAGCTTTTCCTTCTTATAATAGGAAGGAAGCCGGAAAATGCTGGCCGCCAGGGAATAGGACATCTCCTTGTCATTGTAAAGGGCCGATTTGACATTATCCAGCACAGAAAGCCTGGAAAACAGACGGATGTTCTGGAAGGTTCTGGCAACACCGCTCTTGCAGATATCTGCCGGTGCCTTGCCCACCAGGTTCTCCCATCCAGGACAATGGAGCCGGAATCCGGCTGATACACACCGGTCAGCAGGTTGAACACCGTGGTTTTGCCTGCGCCGTTGGGGCCGATGAGGCCGTACAGCTGGCCTTTCTCAATGGAAATATTAAAATTATCGACGGCCTTCAGACCACCGAAGGAAATACTTAAATTTTTTACACTCAACAATTCCATGCCTACTCACCCGCCTTCTCTTTATTGCCGGAAAATCTCTCCAGCAGGCGCTCCTTAAACCCGGACTGGTTAAAGAGCATCATCGCGATCAGGACGATGGAGTACAGAACATACGAAGGTTATCGGCGCCGCGCAGCATCTCCGGCAGAATCGTCAGGACAACTGCTGCAATGATGGAACCGCGGATGCTGCCCATGCCGCCCAGGACGACGATAACAAGAATCTCGATAGATTTGTTGTAGTCGAAGGTGGTGGGCTTGATGATACCAACGTTATGTGCATAAAGGACACCGGCCACGCCTGCGAAAAATGCAGAGACCACAAATGCCATGATCTTGAAGCGGCTCACATGAACGCCGATGGATTCTGCCGCGATGTAGTTGTCACGGACAGAGCATACGGCACGGCCATGGCGGCTGTCCACAATATTCGAAATCACAAGGATCGTGATCACTGTCACGATAAATACCAGCGTATAATGCTGATAATTGGAAATCAGCGGGATCTTGGAAAGGCCCTTGGGACCGTTGGTGAACGTCATACTGTTCAGGACAGATTTGATGATCTCACCAAATGCCAGCGTCACGATGGCCAGATAGTCTCCCCTGCAGACGAAGCACCGGTACCCCGATGAGGAAACCGAAGATCGCTGCAACGACACCGCCGATGAGCATTGCCGCAATGATGGAAGGAAGATCTCCCATGTCTGTGTTCAACGTAAATAACGCACCTGCATAGGCGCCCAGCGACATAAAGCCCGCATGTCCCAGGGAAAGCTCTCCCAGGAAGCCTGTGACCAGATTCAGAGACACAGCCAGCATAATGTTGACGCCGATGGGCACGATCAGGGATGTATACTGACGGTTCAGCACACCGCCTTTGATCAGAAAAGTGATCAGCGCGTAGGCGAGGACAACTGCCAGGATTCTTCCTATTATCTTCTTATTGACCTTCATTTTCAACACCTACACTTTCACTTTTTGCGCTTGCCGAGAAGTCCCGAAGGCTTCACCAGCAATACCACAACGAGGACACCGAACACGATCGCATCGGAGAGCTCTGTGGATATGTATGCTTTGCCAAGACTCTCGATCACCCCCAGGAGGATGCCGCCCAGCATGGCGCCCGGCACACTGCCGATGCCGCCCAGTACCGCCGCAACGAATGCCTTGATACCCGGAAGAGCTCCCAGTGTGGGCCGCAGCGACTGATACTGACAGATATAGAGAATACCTGCCACCGCTGCCAGCGCAGAACCAATGGCAAATGTCATGGAGATCGTCTGGTTCACGTTGATTCCCATCAGCTCCGCAGCGCCCTTGTCCTCCGATACCGCACGCATGGCACTGCCCGCTTTTGTCTTATTGATAAATAATGTCAGCAGAATCATGGAAATGAGCATGATGGCCATAGTCACCAGGGGGTGATACCGGAGATCGTCAGACCGCCGATCTTCACCGATGGCACTTTGATGACAGACTGGAAAGGAATCGGCGTTGCATTGAAGATCAGAAGCGCCAGATTCTGTAAAAGATAGCTCACACCGATGGCGGTGATGAGCACGGCCAGCGGCGGCGCTTTCCGAAGCGGCTTGTAGGCAACCTTTTCCACCGTAATGCCCAGTACCGCACACACGGCAATGGTGATCAGGACCGCCGGGATCACCGGGACATGCAGGGTCAGCACTGCTACATACAGCGCATAAGCACCAACCATAATAATATCTCCATGTGCAAAGTTGATCATCTTCGCAATACCGTATACCATCGTATAGCCGATGGCGATCAGTGCATAAATACTGCCTGTACTCAACCCGTTGATTAACTGTTCCAATAAGTTTTTCATATGAATGTCTCACTCTCCTTCACAGCGCGGCGACGCGCCGGTGTTATACGATAAAGGAGAGAAATCCCCCTCAGAAGATACTCGCCAGAATCAAGGAAGAGGGACGAAAAGGAGCTTCCTTTCCGTCCCCCAATGCCGTTCAAAAGTAAAGAATACCGATTATTCTACTGCTGTGTAAGCGCCGTCTACGATCTTAACAAACTTGGCAATCCCTTCTCAGGCTCACCGTCTGCATTGAAGGTAACGGTACCGGTTACACCGTCAACGGTGATCTCTGTCATGGCTGCGATCAGGTCTGCGCTCTCGATGGAACCGGCCTGCTCCATTGCTGCCTTGATCACATATACAGTGTCGTAGCCGTCTGCTGCGAACTGGTCAGGAGTCGCACTGTAAGCGGTCTCGTATGCGGATACGAAATCCGTAACAGCCGGGTCAGTTGCCAGGAACGGGCTTAAGAATACGGCACCCTCTACGGTGCTGGGATCTGTCACAGTACCCAGTACGCCGTCCCAGCCGTCACTTCCTACGAAGGGAAGCTCGATACCGAGATCCTTGGCCTGCTGTGTGATGTAGGTAGCATCCTGATAGTATGCCGGTACAACGATCACCTCAGCATCTGTGGACTTGATGGAAGTCAGCTGTGTCTTGAAGTCTACATCGTCAGTAACGAAGGACTCTTTGGCAACGATCTCTGCGCCCTTTGCGCCTGCTTCCTCAACGAAAGCGTCTGTGATACCTGTGCTGTACTCATCTGCATTGTTGTAGATGATGGCAACCTTGGTCAGGCCAAGGGTGTCGGTCACATAATCAGCGAGGGTAACACCCTGCAGCGGATCTGTGAAGCAAAGGCGAAATGCATTGTCATACTCCGTGCAGCCTGCAGCGGAACCGGACGGGGTGATCTGCAGGATACCGTCTGCCTGTGTCTGGTCGATGACAGCCAGGCACGCACCACTGGTTACGCAGCCAAGCAGTGCATTGATACCGGAATCCATCAGGGGAATTGTAAGCGGTGATAACCTTATCCTCGGATGCCTCGTCATCTGCAAAGTTCAGTGCCAGTGTGTAGGTCTTGTCTCCAACCTGTACGCCGCCTGCCGCATTGATCTCATCAATGGCAACCTCAGCGCCCTGCTTTACGGAGATTCCGTAAGAAGCTGCAGCACCGGTCAGAGGTCCCAGACCGCCGATCACGAACACATCACCATCTGTAGAAGTACCAGCCGCATCTGTGGCTGTCTCGTTCTCCTGTTTGCTGCTGTCAGCTGCGGCACTGTCATCTGCGCTGCTTCCGCATGCGGTCAGACCAACGGTCATGGCAGCGATCAGCATAAGACTTACTGCTTTTTTTCATAACATATCCTCCTTTTTCTTTCATGCATGGGAGAGGAAATACAATGGGCCTGCAGATAACTGCAGGCTCCCCGACCTTTTGCCCTCTATCCATTTGCCACTTATCATACTATTTCCTGTGGAACATTGTCAACCCGTCTTTAGGAAATACTTTTTCCTTTTCCTGAATTCTTCATAAAATAATACAATCTTTTCTGCTGTCAACAGGTTAATTCAGAAATTATTATAGTCATTCCCTTTCTTCGCCAATATTTCCATTTTGATGTGTACGAAAAAGTGGCCTTTTCTCCCTTTTCCGCATACATATGCAGTAAAAATTCCAGCAATTCCCTTGTTTTGGGATGCAAAAGGGTCTTGGCATGCCACTTCTCATAATATTTCAGCGGCCCGTCCGGCGTAAATGCATCCCCGTTATAAATTTTTCCGGCCGCCACCCGGTCCAGAAACATCTCCACTGCATAGTTCAGCGGCATCTTCATGCCCTCAATGGACTTGTCCGAATCCAGACTGTAATCCAGCCAGTATTCAAAATGGTGTTTGTTGCGCCCCTTGTGATGCAGCCAGGCCGAGGAATAGCCCCTGTCCATGCGTTCGGCGTTGTTGGGGCTCTGAACGCCCTGGATAATATTTTGCGCCCACCCAGAACTCCGTCGGCGAATATTTGGACATGTCGTGGAGCAGCCCCTGCCGGTACAGACCCACAGAAAAGCAGTAACGCATCACCAGCAGCTTATGTTTCGTGATTGTCTTAAAATGTGCGATTGGTCTCATATGTCACCCCTGAAATCCGTACATCTGCACCAGGATCAGTTTCAGCAGCCATAAAATGGCCAGATGCACCGGATAAAATGTATAAAAACGTATTTGATCTTCCTGCCGCGCTCCCCCCATTATACAACAGAATCGGGAGGAGCGCCAGTGCCGCAAAGCTCTGGACGCCGCCCCACAGGAAAATAAACAGCAGGCTCACCGCTGCCGCCATGAGTTTTTTCCCTGCTCCCGCAGCCGCTCAAACAGCAGCACCACCAGCACACCGCCGCAACCATAGTCCACATGCAGCAGCTCCGCCGTGATCATAACGCCCAGAAGCCATCCCATATTTTTCCAGTAAGCCTTCTCGTCCCTGCATTTATCCAGCATGAACAGGGACAGCGCCAGCGTGAAAAAGATATTCTGGTGAGCCGGATGGATGAGCTCGCCATAAAATGCCAGATCAAAAAACGGCTCGGAAATGCAGGCAAAAAGCACCAGCCGTTTCAGATAGCTGTCCGTGCTTCTCGTGTGATGAAAGCCCTCCGTCAGCAGGAAGGCATAGATAGGAAAGGACAGACGGCCGATGGCCCGGATCCACAGAACGCCCGGGAAAAAAATAGCGCCGATATGGTCGATGAGCATGGTCACCACGGCCAGCATTTTCAGCCAGAACCCATCTATGCCGCGGCCCCCCCGTTTTCCTTCCCGCAGATACCGTTTTCCTGCGCCTCGGTTGTCTCATACTGTGTCATCTTTTCCTCCCGGCAGCCGACCTTCCAGTACCACCACGGTCCTGCCTTTTTACAATCATTTCTTTCTGCGCCTCCAACGCCTTTTGCTCCGGGGCTTTCCGGAAACATTTCCGCCTCCGGCGAGACGTGTCGATGACCCGCTCCCAGCACATGCCTTTGGGCAGATGGGGCAGCGCAAAAATTTCTCCCTTCCATACATATTATATGCCGTGTAAAAATAACTGTCTCCCACACCGGCTCCCGCATAGAGTACCCCAGCTGGCGGCTGACACCGTCAAACTCCGGATACCACACATGTCTGCCGTGGAAAGAAATGTCCGGGCAGCCGCAGCCGGACACATCCATGCCCTGCAGTTCCCCTGCCTGATGGAACACCCGATGGGCCTTTCGAAAAGCGATCAGCTTCTCTGTAAAACGGCGCAGAAAGTCCCCTGCCCTGCTGCGATCATACTGGATCAGGCGATTGGGGTCATCAGACCGTAGGCATTGTTGTTGCCCTGCTGGCTGTTGCCGCACTCGTCCCCGGCATGGAGACACGGCACACCCTGGGCGAGAAATACCATGAGCAGGGCATTGCGCACCTGCCTTGCCCGGATGTCGTTGATCTTCTTTTCCGGCTCTTTCCCTCTTCGCCGTAATTACAGCTGCAGTTATAATCGCTGCCGTCCCGGTTGTCTTCCCCGTTGGCCTCGTTGTGCTTCTCCTCATGACCAGTCTGAACCCGTTGTGGGAAGCCACATAATTGACCACCGCCCGGTCCGTGGGATTGTTCCGCAGCCTTGCCGCAAAGCCGCCGATCTGCCCTTCCTCTCCCCGAAGGAAACCGGCGCATATCCATCTGCGGCCCGTCGTGCACCTCCGCCAGACGCCGCACCTTCGGCAGATGTCCGTCCGGGTAAATCTCTTCCGTCCGGAACCCATTGCCCAACAGCTTGACGCCGCCAGCAGCGGTTCCCTGGCGATCAGTTCCAGGGGCAAGTCAAACCCGCTTATGTGAAAACCATCCACATGATATTCCAGCAGCCAGTATTTCAGGCAGTCCACCATCAGCCCCGGATAGGTATGGGCCGGGGAAATAGAATTCCAGATCAGTTCGATGCCCGCCCGGTGCAGAGCCTTCACCAGATCCTACACTCTTTTCCCTGCATCCTTTCCCCAGGCAAAAGAAGCCTTGGGTGCAAAATAGAAGCCCGGGCCATAGCCCCAGCAGTTCTTTTATAATGATGCTCCTGTTTTTCCGGAACGGGCAAAAATAGGCCATGGAACTCAGCCGGTCTTGGCAGCAGCTCGCCAAACTCATATACCGGCTGCAGCCCAGCATATTGATGCCCAGTGCCTGCAGATAAAGGATCCGTTCTATGATCCCTGCAAAGGTCCCCCTTCTTTTTCACCCGGGCGCTGGGATCCATGGTCAGATGCCGCACGTGACCGGTATACAAAATGGCATCCTCATAGGCAATCTGCGGTGCACAGTCACCGTCCCAGTCGTAAGTGTCCCGGACAAACTGCCCCCCGCAGCGGCCCCGGTTCCCGGCCGAATACCTCCCGCCCGCAGATGCTTCTGGCAGCAGGATCACAGAACTCCACGCCGTCCAGAAGAAAGGAATAGGTGCAGTCTTTGGGCGGCAGCGGCTCCAATCTGGAAAAGTAAAGATCGCCGATGCGGTGTTCTTCTGTAAAATCCAGCTGGCAGAAAAGGCGTGGCTTCGCCGGGATGATAAAGGCATAGGGACAGCCGATGTCGGTTCTGCCTCCGGCTGCTGATTCTTTACGCTCCCGAGTTGACTGCTGGGGTTCCCGGCCTTTGATCCACTGTGAAAGCTGTGCGTGTGATTTGCTTCACTGACGATTCAGCAGAACATGACTCAGCTTCGTCTCTTGGGAAAGTGCATCCTCGGCCAGAGAAGAAAGGGCCACGCAGAAATTGACACTCGCCATGTTTCACGACAGCCCCCCAGCGGATAAGGTTTCCCCTTTCATCAAATGATAGGTTTTGTCTGTCTGCTTTTTCACCTGATCACCCTTTCTTTTCTGCCCGTTCCCGCGCAATCTGTTCCATCAGATCGTTGAGATACACCCAGCGGTCCATTTTCTGTTCCAACGCTTCCTCCGCCTGGGCCTTCTGCGCCATCAGTTCATTTAATTTTACAAAATTGCTGGCATTGGAGGAGATCTGCTCTTCCAGATCCTGAATCTTCTCCTCCAGCGCCGCGATCTCATCGTCGATCACTGCCGCTTCCACGCTCCTCTTTATAGGAAAGCTTTTAACTTTTTCTCCCCGGGGCGGCCGTTTGGAAGCTGCATTCGCTGTTTCCGTTTCCGCCTGGTCAATGCCGTCTACCGCGCCGGTTCTGCTGTTTTTCCCGTCAACACTGTCACTTGTCCTCCGGATTTCGCCCTTCCCGGGTGCGCACGGCGTCATAATCCGAGTAGCCGCCTCATACTGGCGCACCTGTCCGCCGCCCTCGAAGGCAAAGATTCTGCACCACCCGATCCAAAAAAAATACCGATCATGGGATACGGTGATGACAATGCCCTCGAACTCGTCCAGATAGTCCTCCAGCACCGTCAGCGTGCGGATGTCCAGGTCATTGGTGGGCTCGTCCAGAATGAGCACATTGGGCGCTTCCATGAGCAGACGCAGCAGATACAGCCGCCGCTTCTCTCCGCCGGACAGACGGGAAATCTGCGTCCACTGCTTCTCCCCGTCAAACAGGAACCGCTCCAGCATGGCTGATGCCGTGACGACACCCTCCTTCGTCCGAATGGTATTCGGCCCTCCTCACATACTCGATGGCCTTCAGCCGCTCATCCAGCGCTTCATTTTCCTGGGAAAAATAGGCGATCTTTACTGTGCTTCCAAAATCCACACTGCCGCTATCCGGCGGCAGATTGCCGGTGAGCACCTTCAAAAGCGTACTTTTTTGCCACAGCCGTTTCTGCCCACAATGCCGATCCGGTCACCTTTCAGGAAAATATAGGAAAAGTCATCAAACAGCACCTTGCCGTCATAAGACTTGGAAATATGTTCCGCCTCGATGGTCTTGCGCCCCCAGACGGGAGGCCACGAACTCATCTCCACCTTCTGTTCCGCCACATCCGGTGCCTGGATCTCCTGCATCTGTTCAATGCGCTGGATATGGGCTTTCTGCTTGGTGGAACGGGCTCTGGCCCCCGCGCATGAGCCATTGCAGCTCCGTGCGCAGAATGCTCTGTCGTTTCCGCTCCGTGGCGATCTCCATATTCTGCCGCTCCGCTTTCAGCTCCACAAACCGGGAATAGCTGCCTGGATAGCTGTAAAATTTCCCATGATCGATCTCCACGATCCGGGTCACCGCGATCCAGAAAAAACCGGTCATGAGTTACCAGCACAATAGCTCCCCGGAATTTCAGCAGATAATTTTCCAGCCACTGGGACATCTCGTGATCAGATGGTTGGTGGGCTCATCCAGGATCAGGATATCCCCTTCGCTCATCAGCACCCGGACAAGGGCCGCCCGTTTGCGCTGTCCGCCGGACAGCTGCTCCACCGGCTGGTCAAAATCCGTCAGATCCAGCTCGTTAAGCATAGCCTTTGGCCTCTGCCTCCCTCGTCCACCGGTCATCTGCGGATGCGGATACATTGCCCTTCAGCGCCGCTTCCAGCACCGTATCTCCCTGCTCGAACACCGGCGTCTGGGGCAGATACGCGATTTTCAGATTATTGCCCATGGTGATCTGCCGTCATCGCATTCCTCCTGCCCGGCCAGAATTTTTCAGCAGGGTAGATTTGCCGGTGCCATTCACACCAAGATCCCCGATCTTCTCTCCCTCCTGAATGGAAAAATCCGCCTCATCGAAAATTTTCCGCTCTCCGTATGCTTTGTCAGTTGTTCTGCTGTCAGTAAATTCATCGTTCTCTGTCTATCCTTCCTCGGCCCATCTTACCATTCTCTCTCATTTGTTATCATCCCGTCTGTTTTTTCTGGCATTACGTTTCTTTCGCTCTCATCAGGATGCGCAACCTGTCACTCGATAACCAGTTCCACGGACAATGGTCTGAGCCTGTCACCTCGGTATGAATGGAAGCGCTCACCAGCCGATCTTTCAGGCTCTCTGACACGCAGAAATAGTCGATGCGCCACCCTGCATTCTTCTTCTCTTGCCTTGAAACGGTACGACCACCAGCTGTAGACGCCCTCCTGATCCGGGTAAAAAATAACGGTACGTGTCAATAAACCCGGATTCCAGCACATGAGAAAACTTTGCCCGCTCCTCATCGGTAAATCCGGCATTCTTCCGGTTCGTCTTCGGATTCTTCAAGATCGATCTCCCGATGTGCCACGTTCAGATCACCGCAGAAAATTACCGGTTTCTTCTCCTCCAGTTTTTCAGATACGCGAGGCAATCCTCCTCCCACTGCATCCGGTATGGCAGTCGCGCCAGCTCATTCTGGGAAATTCGGCGTGTACACCGTCACCACATAGTATTCCGGAAACTCCGCCGTAATGACACGTCCCTCTGGTCGTGCTCCTCCATGCCAATGCCGTAGCCAGACACCGAACAACGGCTCCTGCTTCGTGAACATGGCCGTGCCCGAATAACCCTTCTTCACCGCATAATTCCAGTACTGGTGATATCCCTGGCAGATCCAGGTCAGAATCTGCCCCTCACTGCAGCTTGCTCTCCTGAATGCAGAAAACATCCGCATCCACCTGCTGAAAATATTCCAAAAAGCCCTTCTGCACACAGGCACGCAGGCCATTCACATTCCAGGAAATCAACTTCATAAAATATCCTCCGTTCGTTCGATAATGGCTTTTCGCTTCCTTTTCTTTTTGCTCACATCATTATAGCATGATTTTCTGCAAAAAAGAGAAGCCCGCGGATTCCTCCGAAAAGGAACCCGCAGGCCATACTCTGCTTTTTTCAGCCGCCGATGCGCTTACTCGTGATCTGCGTGCTTTCTGTCTCTGTTATCTCTTCTGTTGTCGCGTCTGTCTCTGTCATCGTCTTTAAGCTTGGTGACATCTTTACCGACATCTTTCATGGAGAAGCTGATTCTGCCCATCTTGTCCTTCCCCAGGCAAACAACGGTTACCTGATCACCAAGGGTCAGAACATCCTCTACGCGATTGATTCTCTCTTTTGGCGATCTTGGAATGTGTACCATTCCTCCTTGCCGGGAGCGAACTCGATGAAAGCGCCGAATTCCTTGATGCTGACAACAGTACCTGTGAAGATCTGTCCTGCCTCAAAGTCGGTGGTGATGATGCGGATCATGTCTACTGCCTTGTCCATCATCTCTTTGTCGGTGCCGCAGATAGATACTGCGCCATCGA
>VOFC01006649.1_pt1 | contig 25912 bp, 42 predicted proteins | sample 5384161 | NCBI WGS metagenome assembly VOFC01 (sample SAMN12384722, study PRJNA508395) | human gut metagenome | isolation source: healthy gut B | host: Homo sapiens | reverse complement strand
AACCGATAGCAGCCATCAAGGAAAAGCTGACGATAGATTTCTTCATCACAATCGCCATAATCCTTCAGATCATGTACGGAGATCATATCGGCCAGCTGAAACTCCGGGAGATTACATTTTACTACTGGACAGGCTCCGCGCTTATAGCAGCTGGGTAAATTTGAATAGATCTCTTTACCAATAGTGTTTACAGAGGCCTGGATCAATTTATCCATGGCTTGAATGATTTCGATTCTTTTTAATATGTCTTTCACAGGATTACATGCTTCTTTTCGGCTTTCAGTTTTTTATACTCTGTGAGAAAAGCTGGAAAGTTTATCAGCTGCAATAAGGTGCTCTACCGGTACTAATATTGTTGTCTGTCAGGGTGCAGCTGCTGATAGATTTCTGATCAGAGTATCAAATTCCTTGGTATTAAACCAGATACTTTCCGTCAGTTCCTTATTAATTGCCTTGGAAGCCAGTTTTGTATAGCTGGTGGTTTTTCTGCCTGCGCCGGTAGAGAGATATATATATGTAATGTACGTTTGGACGAATATATTTTTGTACCCAGCTACGGTCGCATTTTAAGATCTTACAGGCGCTACGAAACGAAAGAGTATAGTCATATTCGAGAGCAGTTAAACATTGCTGCCATTTATCTTCATATTCATCAAAAGTTACCAGCATCTGGTTTGCTATTCATCAATGTACCTCCATTTCCTTTATATGTTATAGTATACCATAACATATATATAAAAAGTAAAAAATAAAACGATACCTAAGAAGGCATCGTTTTATAATTTCAGTTTGACCGATTTGCAATTTTTTAGTAATGCTCTCAAGAACATGATCACATTCACCATACAATCCAACTACAGTCTCCATCTTTTTCTGCATTCATAACCTGTGTAATAAGAGACATGCTTGTTTCAGATAACCTCTCAGCAATGCTATCCCATTTCGCTGATTGAATCCATTTTGCAAATCTCGGTTGATAATACTTCACTTCTCCGTTATCTATACTCATGTTCTTCCTCCGCTAAATCCTAATTTATCGTTCCAATTTCCTCTTCGCTGAAAATCTCTTCTACATCAGCACAATTTATTTCTATTATTTCTCCATTATTTTGCTTTTATCGAGAATGTATTTTTGTTTGAGTTCACTTCATACAGCGTACCTATAAAACACTTTTCATTTCATCAAAACTTTACACTTTTGTCCAATATTTAAATTGTTCTTCGATAAATGTTTACTTACATTATGTGATTTTATACGATTATACATCTTATCATTTTAAAATCTTGTTTCCATTTTGTGTCTGTAATCATTAATTTCATTTTCACCTCCAATTAAATTCCCATTATTTCAGTTTACATGATTAATTCATATCTGTCCAGTTTTCAACTTCATAATCTGACCACAGTGTTTCCGTCCTTGCACGTCCTCCTCTGCTCTGGTATTCTCTTGAACCTTATTCCATCCCTGAAGTACATCGTTATACATATCATTATCATATCCTGATAGAAGAATTTTTCCCGATGTTTAACCAACATCAAGTTTACCAATTTCTTTTCATGATCTGCATCCTTCATTTCATGTTTATAAAGATAATTTTTCCGAGTTCCGTGTAAATACGGCGTGATCTGTGGCTAAATAAAAACATCTTTCCGTATCATATCTTTTTATCAATTCTAAGGCCGGTAAATTCTCAATCAACTCCCTTTAGTCTCTCAGTAGCCAGTTTCATTATTTTCAGAAGTCTGGCTCCACGCTCTGGCCGGATTTGGAGAATTAGTCTGTTGGCCTGATTTAAACCATTCTGATACAAATTCGGCACCCAAATCCCATCCGTTTAACAGCAAATCGTCTCTGCCTCTAAATCATTATAAGATGGTTCATAAGCTGCCTTATACCTGACCTAGAAAATGGTGTAAATTCTATCGCATCGCTCCAGTTCGTCACTTCGATCTCTCAATATGCGGAAGAAATTTACTATTTCTTCCATCGATGTCATTAACTGTTCCCATGTGACTGCGCTAGCTTATTAAAAAACACCGCCAAGCTACCAGCAAAAGGTTCTACGTAAACATCATGCTTCGGTATATTCGCATATCCAAGAGATGCAAGACGATTCTTTGCTCCCGGATACTTTTAATATGCTTTTCACACTTTCACCTTCCTTTGTTAAACTCTAATTTTTATTATTAGGGTTTACGGCGATGCCGTTGACTTCGACAGTGCTGTACAGCTCGAGATATTACCGGCGCTTATAGCTATATTATCGCTTTTGCTGGTGATCTATGTGGGAAAGACCTATCACCCCATGGCAGCACTACATAGAACATACATCCGAATTGATGGAATCTTGCACGAAAAAAAAGTTTTCTTTGATTACGAAGAAACTCGTAGATTCCTAATGTCTCATGGTGCAGCGGAACATTTTGGACCATGGATCGATCCGGTGAAATATTTGGCCATACGTATTAGTCTGGCCGCGATCGGATTCACGGTTGGAATATATGTAAATGCCTTTTTGGGACTTGTTGGTATGGTACTTGGATTCTTTTTGCCGCCATTATTACTGCTGTACATGAACAATAAAGATAATGACGCAATGACTCCACAGATCCAGACACTGTACAGTCTTTTACAGGTACAGATTCACGCAGGGGTGCCTATGATTGATGCCTTGTCAGAGAGTTATCAGTCCTTTCCAGCGGGACGTTTAAGAAATGCGCTGAGTGAGTTTTCTACTACCATTTATTTTAACGGTTCATTTGATAAATCGTTGGAAGAACTTAACAAAAAATTTGACAATGGATTTATCGATTCGCTCTGCATTATTTTGCTACAAGCCCGGGAATCTGGACAGGCGATGGAACTACTGCGGGATATATCCCAGCAGATCACGGATATGCAGGCAAGTCTGCAACTTAAAAAGAAAGAAAAACTCAACCGAATAACTACATTTTGTCTGATGGGCATTATGGGCGCAATGATCGGTGTAGCCCTGTATGCTGCTATCACACAGATGTATGCGTCGGTCGGGTCTTTCTGATACATGTAACTACAAATATCTTAAAAAATAGGAGGAACGAAAATGAAGATGAAAATGGCAAAAATGCAGCTGAAAGCAATGGAACTGGCCCAGAAGGTATTTTATCACAAGAGCCGGGGAATCGATGGAATCTTGGTTACGGTGGGCCTGTGCATTATCGCACTGTTATTATGCGTAGTCATGAAGGATAGTCTGACAAGTTTTATTCAGGCAATCGTAACCGCCATGCAGAATAAGGCAATCGGTATTTTGGGATGATGAAAAGAGAAAAGGAAGCGTAGTAGACATATTGCCCTCAATGATCATGGTGATTGCTGCGGTGATTCTGATTACAGTCTTTTTTGGCTTATATCAGATACTCAGCCTAAATGAAGATGTAAAGCAGATATCCCGTAAATACATGCTTACCATGGAGACTATGGGATATCTGGATGCAGCAAGCCGGACAAGCCTTATGCAAGATTTATCAGATCTACAGGTCACAGATATTGACCTGACAGGATCCACCATGACGGATGCAGGTTATGGCAACGCGGTATATCTACAGATAACCTGTAAGCTGCCGATAGAACAGCTTAATATGGACGGAAATGATATGCTGCGGTTCTTTTTTGAGGACGGAACTATACCGATCAGAGTCCGCAGAATGTCTACGGCCAAAAATTAATCATGATAAGATGGATAACCAAAAAACGACAAGGGGAGTTGGCAACTTTTACGATGGTATACGTCCTGCTGTTCTTCGTAGCAACGGTAGCATTTGCCTTACAGATACGGGAATACATATCTCTTAAAACGCACACCGAAGATGCTCTTGCAGCGTCAAATCTTGCATCTGCTGTGATCGATATCCAGGAATATGGCATTAATCATAACCTGGTTATAAAGGATCCTGAGCAGGCGTATAGCATCTACCAGGAAGCTTTAAAGATAAATATGGGTCTTAACGACCAATGGGAAGACCCTACAGGACTGATATCAAGCCCGGTTCGGGTAGAGCAGTATATCGTATACAACGTGCGGGGATCAGAGGTAGAAGTGACCTCATTTGGAGAGGGTCTTAACTATTCGGCAACCGAGACGCTAGGGAGTGCAACGTCACCCAATGGACAAGTCATTGAATCTACCAGTGTATACAGCCGGATCAGCTATCAGGTCGATGGCTATTTTGGTGTCACCGTCCCAGCTGAAAAAGATAAGTTGGTAGACATTGTAAAAAATAATTAAAGGATGGACAGAATGAAAAAGGAAAAGAAAGAAAAAAGAAGTATCTTGCCGGGAGTGATTATCGTATCGCTGCTGGTGGCAGCTGTAGTATATGCAGTTTTACTTAACGCTGAAAAAACGGCATTGTCCGACTATGAAAAAGGGTCGGTTTATGTAACCACAAAGCCGGTACCCAAAGGCACTTTGATCACGGCAGACTATATCACTCAAAAAGAGGTAGATAAATCTTTGATCCCGTCCGGCGCAGTAAGTAATCCAGAAGATCTAACGGATTTGATCAGCGTATATGCAGTAGATCAGGGATCCATTATTACCACTGGGATGTTTACTGCTGTTAATGACATTACAAAGGATATGACGCAGCCGGTAGTGGCCGGATTCAAGGCCGATGATCTGTATCAGGTGGTGGGAGGCGTCCTGCGATCCGGAGACCGAATCAATATCTATCAGGTAAATGAAAATGCCAATAAAGGGGATACCTCACAGTCCTTGGCAAACACAGATGATAATTGGACAGACGCATCTTCAGATACGGCAGCATCCCTTGTATGGGGAAATGTGTTTGTCCAGGAAGTATTTGACTCTGCCGGTGCGGTGATCAGTACATCTGACTCTACGACTCCGGCACAAAGAGTAAATATCTACATGGATAACGATAATGTAGCAGCTTTTTATGCTGCACTGGCACAGGGTTCTCTGCGTGTTGTAAAAATCTGCGAATAGATAGTCAGTGGGTGTGACAAAGAAATCGGGTCTGATGACCGGCAGGTTCGAGCCCTGCCCCCACTTTACAGCGATATTTGCTGTGATGATCTTTGACAACTGCATATGGAAATCGGACGAAAAACTGGAAGATGGACTGTAAGATTTTGACGAGAATTGTCATGTAGTATATAGAGGTCTCTGTACTTCTTTGTTTTATCGGCATTTTTGTCCAAAATATCGAAACAGAAAATGCCGTAAAATGTATACAGATATTCTGCAAAATGATATAATAATCATATCAAAAAAAGATAAAACAAAGAATTGAGTCCGTACTATTGGACACAAAAAAGAAGACTATATTTATACAATAAACATAGAAAAAGGCTGAAATGTCTGGGAGGACGAAGAATGAAAAAAAAGATTATTTGTGCTATATTAGTGACGGCACTGGCAGTCACATCTTTTACAGGATGTGGGAAGACACAGGATAAGGATGCTGCAGAAGTGATAATGGCTGAGACGGAAACAAGGGATCCTGATATCACTGCAGAGGCACAGGCGGCTGTGGACACTTTATTGCCGACGGAGACGGGGAAGCCGGTAGTGACTGAGACGGCAACACCGACTCCTAAGCCCGTAGCGACAAAGGAGCCGGAGACCACAGCAACGCCGAAACCAGCAGCAACTGCGAAACCTAAGGCAACGGCAACTCCGAAGCCGGCAACAACCGCGGGATCAGGAACGACAGTTGCAGCCAATACTACCAGCACCGGTAAGACTGGTACAACCGCAACAGAAGCGTCGAAAGAGACACCCGCAGCAACAGCAAAGCCGGTACCAACCACGGCACCGACAGCAGCGCCCGCAGCTTCCACACCGGCACCTTGTAATCATAATTATGTCAAGGAATATTGGCCGTCTGCACCTACTTGTAACGGCGGTGGAGATTGGACTATGGTCTGCTCTATCTGTGGGGATGTAGGAGCAACAGGAACGGATCCGGCATTACCACACACTCCAGAAACTAGAGTAGAAGTTGATGCAACATACTGTGATGAACACGGTGTCAGAGTTACTTATTGTACGAGTTGTGGAAACGAATTGGGACGAGAAGGATTTGACGGTACGGAGCATGAGTGGGTTACAGGTACTAGCGATCCTATATGGGACTGGGATAAACAGGATTTTGTGACAGAAGAAGTGACTTATTGTAGCCGATGTCATGCACAGCGTTAATGGGAAAGGAGACGAGAAAAATGGAGAATACAAAGGATCAGTATATTGGGGCCGAAATACATTCGGCACGGTCAGTGAATCCAGATGGGGAGACGGTAACACTGGACGGAGATACGGTGGTATGGACAGGGGAGGAAGATGTCCTGACACCGGAGGAACTGGAAGAGTTCCATCGAGATGCAATCAAACTGATGGAAGAAAGCGAACAGCAGAAAGAGGTTGCCATTCAGGGATAAGGGTGCAATTATATATAAAAGGAACAACCGCCCCACAAGGTGGGTTGACCAAAATAAGTTGAGTAGCAAAGACCACCCTTCTACTGGCCAAAGTTTTGGGGTGGTTTTGCTGTGTAAAATTACTTGAAATGATCCGAGAGTGATGGTATAGTAAAGATAAAGGGAAAGCCAAAGAGGCGGCTACCCCAAATAGCAAAATAACTGTTTAGTACTAAAAACAGCCGTCACTATTGCAGTAGTGGCGGCTATTTCTTTTTGTTATCCTTAAAGATCTGATAGCACAGACCAATAAGAGCAACAATAAACATACAAAATTGGAATAAATCCGCATATGTAACATTCATCTTATCGCCCTCCTTTCATAACGCTGGAGGGTGAACCCTCCGGAGAGGGGCAGCCGCATTGGCTCTTTGACTTTCCCAGAACTATATCATACCATATATTTGCGTTGTTATAAAGGTTTTGCTATGTGAAACTACTTGAAAAAGTGTAGTGAAAATGCTATAGTAGCTATGAGAAGCTAGTATGTATTTAAAGATGTACAAAGCAAAACCCCAGTAGGTGCAACTACTGGGGTTTTTGCTCAATTTACGGTAGAGCATCCGTTTTGGGCTGGTGCTGTCTATACATCCCTATCCAACCACTTGCAGATATAGTAAGAAACGATACCTGCCAATACAGAGATAAAGAATGCTAATATGTATTCATAGATCAAGGTGTACACCTCCTTCCTGCTGGAAAGAGTCGACAGCGTGATTATCATATCATATAAATTAAATATCGACAAGAATCGTCCGAGTAGAGCAGTATGCTTCACTCGGATTTTTTTATTCTCCGGTTTCCATATGCAGTTGAAATTGATAAATGAAAAAGGAGGATACAGATGATAAGAAAAAAAGCGCTATTTAGCTGCAAAGATGGGATTGCTGGCGCTGGGATTGATGCTGCTGTTTCCGGGACAGGCAGAAGCAGCTGATAAGAAGACGATTTATAACAGCCCTTACGTATCGTTCAGCCCAGACGGAAAGGCATTTACAACCTGTGCCGGGGACCAGAATTATACATGGTATGCGGAGGATGACAGTACCACTGTATATACCGGCATAAAATCATCTTTGCGGAGTTTACGAACCGGGGGAGCATTATTACAAAGTAGCCAGATGGGGAGAAGTACCCGTTGGATCGTGGAAGGTTGTACATCGTCCGGGACAGTGTATTCATGATGGTTATACCAGTGATGAAAATTGGCATGGTATTCAATTCGGTACACAAAAATGTATGCAGTATTATTATTCTGGCTGGAAGGCATTCTGTGCCGATTGTTGGGAGCCTTTGGAAGACTCAAATATATATATGAGCAGGGAGGCAGCCTCATCCATACAGTACTTAGATCTTGGAAGCGAAAAAAAAATCCTGTTTTTATTATTACCTTTGTCCTTTTTGCCGGAACTTAGAGCAGGGAGTGGGATTATCTGCGCACTGGTGTAAAAAGATTTCTTGGAACCAGTATAGAATATTTTATGACCCGAACATAAAAAAATATAATGGTTATATGGATTATAGTTATCACATGTACAACAACGAAACAATATATGAAGGTGAGACAGTAACTCCTGTTACACATTTGACGGAGAATAATTATACCAGAGTTGGATATGTATTTACTGGATGGAATACCAAGCAAGATGGATCAGAGTCTCTTTTTACCGATAAGGAAGAGATATACAATCTTAGTAGTTCAGATTGGAATGATCAAAGTACATGGACAGATACGGATAGAGGAACTATTACTTTATACGCACAGTGGAGAAAAAGTGAAAGTACCCTTGTAATCGATGCTAATGGGGGAAGATATAACGGAGTAGATAAATATTCGCTGACAGAACCCTATTCTTCTAAGTATTTACTGCAAAAAAATCTAATAGTGTCACCAAATGGTTATACCGTTGCTTTTGAGACCAATGGTGGAACAAATGTAGATACCATCACGGGAACCATGCATTTCGTAGAATGGATGCAGATACAGCCATTTAATGGATTTGTGACTAACGATACTTATATGTTTATGGCGCCAGATAGAAACATAGATACGTTGAAGGCTGTGTATCAGTCGGATCCGATCACATTACCGGTTACGACCAAGGATGGCTGGTCATTCGGCGGATGGTATTATGATCCGGATTTTAGCCTGCCTGCTGGCGGAGCCGGAGATCAAATTATACCATCCAAAGATATGACGCTGTATGCGCAATGGGTAGATCTTAGGCTACAGGCGGTAGATAACTACGAGGTAAACGACGGAAAAGGTGCGGTAGATTTATCCTGGTCACAGTCTGATCAGAATAATAAGACCTATCTTGTATACCAAAAAAAAGAGGACGGAGCGTGGATCAGGGTCAACAGTGCAAATGACATCAGCAGCACGACAGTCATTGATCAGACATATACGTTTGACGGACAAGCAAAGCAATATACTGTACCGTACACAGGTCTCTATTCTATAAATGCTATGGGAGCACAGGGGCAAAGCTATGGTTCCTATACCGGAGGCTATGGTGGTAGTGTTACCGGAACATTTTGGCTGCGAAAAGGTGAGATCTTAACATACGTAGTTGGTGGTCAAAATGGCTACAATGGTGGCGGTAGTGCATCTTCTTTTGGCAATGGTGGGGGCATGACTTCTGTTGTGTCCAATCAAAAAGGAACTCTTCTGATTGCTGGTGGAGGCGGCGGAGCATTTTCACATGGCAACGGAAACGCTGGTGGAAGCGCGGCCAGTGTAATTGATGGCAATGCAGGGCAAGCAGGTATGGCTGGTGGGGGAGCCGGTTATCAAGGAGGTACAGCAGGGGAAAGACTGGTACATCATCATACCTCGGATTGCGATACGTCAAGATCTATTATTGGATCCTTTAGGAATAATAATTACTCCTATGAGGATGATGACGATGATCGGTATTATGTCAAGCAAAGAATTGCCAATGTATCGGCAGATGGCTTCAAGTATTTACATTTTAGTGGTTTGATAAATCAGATGAGAGGCCATAGAATTAGTGCTGGTTCTGGAACGTTAAAGGTTTATAACCAGAACGGTTTGATTTTTCAGAAAAGTATTTATGATATTGAGTCATTTGTTAGGACAGAATATCAAAGAGCTATAGCGGGAAACTACGGTGGTGAGAATAATTATTCCAGTTATTCTCATGCTAACTATGATTTTGATGATAACGATGAAGCTGTATATGAAGACACAGATTATGTGTGGCTACATTATAACGGAGATGGATCTGTAACAAAGTGGAGAAAAGGTGGTGCTGATGATGACTATATTCCTAATCCATCGGCAAATGCAACATCGTATTTTATACCAAGTGCAACTTGGGGTGGTTCGAGTTGGTTTTATGGAATTAACTGGTACTTTAAATATGACATACCAATTCCAGCAGGAAGCACAAATATACGAATAGAATTTGAAAGTGAGCACGAGACAGAAAGTTATCTTTCAGTGAGCGTTCAGGAAGCTGTCTTAACGGGGAGAATCGGATGCGGAATGACAGAAGGACAGGTTATTTCATCGAAACCGGCATATGGTGGCAGTAATTATATCAATTCTTCATATGCACTGATGTATGAAATGAATAGCGGAGAGCGTAGCGGATCCGGGATTGGTGAGTTGCACTCCAAGGCTATTGGATATCAGGAGACTCTGGATCTTGCCGGGGTTACGGCTACTGACTTTGCTGCTCCAGACAAGATATCGGATCAAGTCACAAAAGAGCCCTTGGATGGTAAATCAATTCGCGTCACATGGCAGGTGCCGAGCGATAATGGCACGGATTATTACCACAAAGTGGAATCCTACATGACGGGGAGTACATCGATGCTATGCGAATCTAATGTAACGAAAAACACACTGGTTAGTGGCGTGATGGGATATTTCTATCTTGTAGACCAAAAGGAGGATACGGTTGTTACCGGCAATGTCAATTATGTACAGGATCCTCATGTAAATGTGATAACGGCAGAATACAATCAGTATTTGCATATTGCAGCGGTCGATGTGGCTGGAAATATCAGTGAGACAACGCATATCCTCATTGACGCCAAAGATGTACTATGGAAGCTTTATACGAAGCAGCTGGTCATTGATGCATCTGCAGATAATGTATATCCGGCAACGGATAAGAGTTGGTACGTGCGTGCCGATGGCAGTACTCCATTTACCCTAAAAAATGAGGCTTATATGGATGGTACGGCAAGCCGGGGATACCAGCTTAACGAAACCATCTATGAGACTGTATCGGATAACAACAGCGTTGCCAGAAATATAATCCGTACAGCATCCATGGAGATAGCAGATACATCCATCAGGACTGATGCAAATGGATTGTCTTATTCGACGGATGGCACGTCGGTGCTGCAGCAATATTCATACTCTTATACAGTGAGATCTAACAAAAACAGAGACCTTATGGGAGTACAGAAATTTACAATCAGCAGAGATCTGTCCGGACAGACGATACAGGTTATTCCAATCGCGGAAGCAGACAAAGAATCGGATAAAGTGTACTCGTCGCATGAACTGGATGAAAAGAATAAGATCACTTTAATAGCGGACGGAGAAGCGCCGGTGATCCGCGGATTGGAAATAATGGAAGACAGAGATCTGATTGACCGGCGGGATGGATCTATTACAATTCCGGGCGAGCGCAGAAGATGAATTTGAGCGGAGTAAAGGATTTTTATATCGTAATCAGCAATTCTCAGATAATGCTGTGATGAAAACCTACACACCGGATGAGAATGGATACATTAATATTACAATTACTAATGACGAGCCTATTTTTAGTGGAGATTTCACGGTATTGGGATATGCCGTGGATAATGTCGGAAATGAAAATAATCTAAGCTATGGCACGACGGAATTTGCTCTGGCCAGCAGCGTAGAACGTATTCTTTCCCCGCATGATCCTATATTCAAATGTGGAGAAAGCGGAATACTTACGTTTACGACCTGGGGCTATGCCGACCGGGTGGAAGTTATTTTCCCGGAGAGCATGACTGCACTGGATCCGACTCTGAACAAAGTATATGACTATACAGACTGTCCGGGATATATGATCACGGAGCATTTACAGTTTATGGTGCCGCTTTATACGCCGGAGAATCAGAATCTGGAGATAACGGTACGTGCGTATAAGGGAGACAAGAAGCTGGAGGATCATCCGACAATCAGCGTAATCGGAGTATCCGGTACTGTGTTAGACGAGTTTCGGACAAGGCTGAGATAGGATGGTTACGATATTATGGATCCTGTTGGCGTATGGCAGCTATCAGATTGGCTGGCAGTTGCAACTACAGGATCCTGATCCCAAATTGAGTGATACATTACAACGTAAATGTTGTAAATGGCAGCATTTGATAGTGTTTGCTTATTTACTGTTATTTAGATGGGCAGAGATATGCCAGAGCGAGCAAGAAATACAGGAGTTTATTGGATTATTGTAAACAGCTGGGTTTTATACGCGGGAAGGCAATAAGTGCTTGTTCTCAAGTGGAAAAGAGAGCATATTTTTTATCAAAAAAATAATTGATAATTTAAGCATCTAAAAACAGGAAAAATGATATTAGGAAATTAAAAAATATGATCGCGGAATTACCGTGAAAAATGGGAGAAAGAAAAAAGTATGAACACAGATCCTGAACGAAATTTATTTTATATTTTTTAATTTTCTTGCCCATTTTTTAATAAAAAAGAAAAAATGACAAGAAAGTCTTGACAGTGCATACGGATTCTATCATTCTATTGCCACTAAGATAAGGAGACAACAGAAATGTTAAATTTGCTGATAAAAAGAATACCTTGCGGTATGTGAGTATTTGCTGGAGGTTGTGACCAGAAACAGGGAATCGAAGGATACTTTTGCCTATGGTACGAAAAGGCAGTCTGTTAGTAGAAAAAAATATGTTGACAATGTGCTGAACAAAAATAAATATGAAACAGCTACGAATAAATTAAAATACTGGAAAGATTTGGCGTGGATCGATGCGGAAGAAAAAAGGCTGACGAAAAGAATTTGTATTAATAATCAATATCGACCGCTGGTCGTCATAAATATACAGAGATATGAATGCATTCGGAATCTTAATTATGAAATGAAAAAAACCATAAAATGCTGAAAAAGTAATGTACATATATAGTGCTCATATGGGGATTTTTAATATCCGAAAAATGTTCATTCACAATGGCTGAAATATGCGGGTAAAGTAAAAAAAATATGTACGTCACGATAATAGGCTATATAACGTAGTTATATAGCATAATGCAGAGTGGAATATTCCATATGCGTGTTTGGCATGTGCAATATGGAACGACTGCATTCTATCTGTAGTCCGGATACGGACTGCAGATATGGACAGAAGCATTATGTTGGATAACAGGAGCAAGGATAGTTACTTATTATTACATTGGCAGGATAGGATGTCAGAAGAGAGAAGAGGAGAGCAGGTGAGCTGGAAGGAGAAGCAGAAGAGGAATTACGAAAATATCAATAAAGGCAGTTTTCGGTAACAGGAGAATATGACATCCCGATACTTAGAACCGGTGGAATACAAATATTGTGACTGGATCGGTTTCAATTATGCGTCTTCCGTAAAAGACCGGAGAGGTAAAGGAATTCACTTCTTTTTAGAGGATTATCAGTTTACCCGGCTTTGGGGAAATATCGATTATTATGTACCAATGCTTTCCAGTTATGACAGCATCATGACACCGGATTTCAGCCTATATACCGATTTCCCGAAAAGCATTGCAGATTTATAATCACTATAGGAAGCATTGGATTGGCGCTTATCTTCAGCAAAAAGGACTTCATGTAATACCAACTATCTGCTGGAGTGACAGAGATTCTTTTCACTGGTGCTTTGACGGGGAACCTACACAAGGAGTCGTTGCTGTTTCTTCGATAGGAACTCAAAACAGCAGGAAGCGTAGAGATCTTTTTTTGGCAGGTTATTTTGAAATGATGGACAGATTACAACCGACACACGTTATCTTCTGCGGAGCAGTGCCGGAAGAATGTAGAGGGGGCATTGTCAGAATCAAAGCATTTAGTGAAAGGTTTCATGAGGCAGAAATATCGCAATGGTAATAAATTTACAGTTTTTCGGTGGGCGTGGTGCCAGCAGCGGAATAAGCGAAAAAGGCAATGCATATGGAACCCAGTACAAAATATTACTGAGTATGAAAATATAAAATTTGTCACTAATGCAGGAAAAATTATGAAGCGTTAATGGAAACAATGACCAATGGGAGAACGTATGTACAAATTGGTGGTGAAGAGATTCTCAGAATTGTTCAGATGGATGAGAACAACCGGAGAAACAGGGTAATTGAGTTTGACAAGAAAAAAAATAAGCAGTGGCATGTTCATCAAGGGTATTTGCATTCGGAAAACTCTGAAAAATCAGCATGATCCATTAAGTATTTCAGATGTCAGACTGCTTGAAAAAAGTTAAGAAAATATGGCATAATCATAGAGAGCAAATATAGTTTAAGTCGGGTAGAACACTTTGGAATGAGAGGTCTGCGTTCAAATCGTCAGTATTTGCCATAAGCCTTACGGCTCTATGATAACCATAGAGTTCGTAAGGCTTTTTATTATAAAAAAATCAGAAAGGCTGGAAATGGAAGATGGGAGGCAGAGGAAGTAGTTTCGGTGTAGAAATCATAGCAGCGGGTTTCACCATATGGATCTCAAGATGCCGAAATACAAGAGTTGAATGTGGCAGGTATGACACCGATGGATCGCGGCAGCCGATTTACCAATGCAGAGAAGACACTGGATTATCTGGAAAGAAAAAACTGCAGGAGACAAGAGAGCAGGTACAGGTACTGATGATTACGGATACGTAACGAGTTCCAGGGAGACGAACACAGCTGTGCTGTAGATGACAAAACACAGCAGTATGCCTGGGGAAAATAGTAACACATAATCATCCCTCGGAGTACGGCGGTACCTTTTCGGATGCGGATATCTCTTTTCTCAGTCTTGGAATGAAGGAACTGAGAGCTTCAGCGAAAGAAGGTACATACAGCATAAAAGGCAAAGAAAAATGCCGACCACGGACTGATGAAGGCATACCTGAGAAGTGCACCAAGAATGCAGGATGCGATGAGAGAGATCGCTCTGAAATGGCACGAAAAAATATACTTCTAAAAAGCCTACGAGAAAGCAAACAGAAAGGCACAGTTGGAAGTTATTCATAACTGGTATCAAAGAAATGTGAAAAGATATGGATTTGAGTACAACTTTTTATCCAAGGGAGGATGCATAAATGAAAGGATTAAATTTAGACGAAAATTTAAACCGGCTGATACAGGAAAATTCGGATTGGGCATGGGACAGGCAGAAGAGAGAACGGGCGGAAATGGAAAAGAAACAGAAAACGCAGGGCGGAACTGACGGTAAAAAGGATGAAGTATGACATTTTAGAGCCGTATAAGGAATTTTTATACGATCAGCTTACGGCCAACACTTGCAAGAAAATATTATTCCTGCATGGTGAAATTACTCCAGGGAGTAGAGACATCAACCGGGTGGAAGAACTGTCGCTGGAATACCTTCAGAAAGAACTTCCGCAGAGATTCCGGACCAAAATGAGTTCAGCGCTTGCAAAGAATGCGCTGCGGCTGTTCGGAGAATGCTTACCGCAAAGCCTACAGATGCCCAAAAGAATACTTCAAAGAAGAGAGCCTGAAAAGAGAAATTATACGAAGAAGCCGGGAAAAAGTAATTCATTTGAAGACTACTATGCGTAAGATCAATCAGCTTGAGAATCCAAGATTGAAGTATGCTATCGCCTCGCTGTGATCTCGGTTCTACGGGTATCTGAACTTGCAGATCTCAGACCTTCGGATTTGTCATTTACGGAGGGACATATAACGGTAACAGTCCGGAATGGTAAAGGTGGGCACGGGGGTGAAATTACGTGCAGGCAGGATCCCTATTTGTATGATCGTTTACAAGGACTATGTTTCTAGGGTACAGGCTACACAGGGAGAGAAGCTGTTTTATAGTGAAGCCACGATGCGAAAAAGAAGCAGGACGCCTGGGAATGGAATGTCATGATCTGCGCCGCATTTATGCGATACTCAGCAGACGGGAGTTAAAGCGGTGATGCCTGCGGCACAGGCAGGACAGAGAGGTGCACGCAGCATGCGGCATGTAAGATTTTCTACGACAAAAAGATATCTGTATAACCGGAAACTGCGGATGGACTAAAGCGGATTGCACAGGGAAAATGATGGATAAAGAACTTAACAGCTTGCTGGAAAGTATTTTGCTCCTTCTGATACAAAATGCTTAAGAGCTTTATAATGGGTTCTGGCATGGCCTGCGGAAAGCATTACAAAACAAGTGGTATCCTGATGGAATCGGAATCACTCTTGTGATTAGTTATTTGATTTGGATGGCAGGAATGGAAAGCATGGTCTGCAGAATAATTCCGGAGACAGTACCGGAATGGCTGCAGCAGGGAATTTATCTGATGCTGTTGGCAGCGCCGGTGATCTATCTGTTTCTGATCGGGAGACGGGACAAAAAATTATGACAAATGCTTTGAAGATATCGGATTCAAAGGGAAAGAATGGTAAATTTCCGAAATATGCCGGTAGCAGCAAAAGAGGGTAAAAAGATACTGCTTTTTTTCCAGTCTACGATTCCGCTGTCGGAATGGCGCTCTCCCGAACGTCTGGAGACTGCTCTGACTGCAGCATCATAAAAATCGAAAACGGAAGAAATAAACGGACGGTAAAGCTCACTACGTTACCGTCGGATTATAAGATCCCTACGATGGTGAAATGGTCAGAGGAATACCGGAACGAAAAAAACGGTGTCCTTTACACTGGGAATCAGCGCACTGGATCCCATATCCTTTAACCTGAACCGGGTGCCGCATGTACTGGTTGCAGGTGAGACCGATCCGGTAAGTCAGTGATACTGCGGGCCTTCTCTGGCAGCTGATTGAGCAGGGAGCAAGGGTCTATATGATAGATTTCAAGGGCGGCGTGGAGTTCGGAAAGCAGTATGAGCAATATGGAGAGGTTATTACGGAAAGAGAAACGTGCACTGCAGGTCCTGGATTTGCTGGTGAGGGAAAATGAATATAGACTGCATGTATTCAGGGACTTGGAGGTTAAGAATCTCGATGAATACAATAAAAAAACCAGGCAGAATCTTTGTCGTATAGGGGTGTTCACCGATGAGTTGGCAGAAATGTTGGACAAAAAAGGCGTGGCAAAAAGAGGAAAAACAGATATACGAACAGATCGAAGGAAATTATCTACTTTGGCAAGATTGTCCAGGGCAACAGGGATCAACTTATTTATGGGAGTGCAGCGTCCTGATGCTAATGTATTAACCGGTCAGATTAAAAATAATATACCGGTCCGAATATCGGGGCGTTTTGCGGATAAAACCGCCAGTGAGATTGTCCTGGGAAATACAGATGCGGTAAATCTGCCAGATATTAAGGGAGATTTCTTTACAAGGTTGGAAATGAAACTATAGAATTTCAGAGTTTTACTTTGATGATGAGACAATGCTTCATGAGGTCTGCGTGGATCAGGAGAAATGTTGACGGAAGCGCCGGTATATAAAGTACCAGAACATAAGATACCGGTGCGGAAAAATGAAAACAAAAAGGCAGAAGTGGTACGACCTCCGGAAGAAAAGAGAAAAAGGTGACGGCAGTCAAAACGAGTGATGAAGCAAAGAATTCCTATGAAAATCCGTTCGTAGGCATGAACAGCCAGGAAATCGAAGAGGAGATGAGACGGATGGATGAGGAGGACCTGAATCTGAATTTTGAGATTTTGAATGACGAAGGAGACCAGGCATGGAGAAGAACAAAAAATAGGAGGACTTTTGAATTTTACAAAAAAAACGGGAAACGAGAAACAGACACCGGAGAACATAAGGAAACAAAAAGAGGAAAAAGAACAGGCGGAACTTTGCGAAAAAACACGTTGTTGTGTGTGGGCAGAGCAATATTATGGATCATGCTTATTTTCTTCTTTGTCCGGGGCGTAATCGTGACATTCCGACCAGACACACTGACGGAAGCCCAACAGGTAATCAGCGACTTTTAGAAAGGAACTTGTGACGGAAAAGAAGCTGAATAATGAGGTACTGAGCTTTGCCCAGAACTTTGTATATGAATATCTTACATACACTGCAGGGGAAGAAAAGGATTATAAGGAACGTCTGAAACAGTATATCACATCTACATCAAATGTGAGCGATACGGAAATATATAAGGGTGCGCAGAAGGCGGTGTACGTGCAGGCATACCGCATGGATCAGCTAGACAAGGAACATTTTGACGTATATGTGCTGGCGGAAGTGCAGTATGAGTATTACAGGGAACAGGAAGCTACACAGGAGAGCGCAGAAACCAGAATGAAAGTTCCGGTATTGTCACGGGATGGCGAGATGGTGGTGGACGGGCTCCCCATGTTTGTAAATGATAATACGTTTATGGAAGATTATCAGATTCAGGAATACAGTGGACAGGCTGCAGACGAACAGACTGCTGCAGGAGCAGGAATGGCAGTTACCAGTTTCCTGAAGGCCTATTACGAGCAGGATGAAACAGTCATTGACTATTATCTGAGCCAGGATGCGGATCGAAGCAAATTTATAGGGCTGGATGGTCGTTATACATTTGATCGGATGCAATCCGTTCGCTGTTATCAGGAGGAGAGTATGATCGTATGCATCGCAGAATATAAAATATCTGATGTCGTAAATGGAGCAAAGCGGTGGCAGAAGGTCCGGCTCAATGTTGTAAGGGGCAGTGATGGAAAGTACTATATCCAGTCTATGTCTGCCAGAACAACGATGTAAATTTTTAATCAGTGTCCTGCGGATGAATATCATTCGTTAAGATAAATAAAAATAGGAGGAACATAATATGAGGAAAATGAAAAGGAAACAGAAAAGAACAATGCAGGGAAAAAGTATCATGATGGGAATTTCCACACTTGCATTATTGATCAGCAACAGTATGGTGGCATTTGCTTCCAGCGGCAATTACGGCCAGAATGGAGCAAACTGATGTTGGATCAGATCTTCTGGGTAGCGTTGGTGGCATTTATCGTCGGAGCAGTTGTGATGGCGGCGAAAAAGAACACAATCGGCGTAGTCACTACAATTCTTGTTGGAGCAGTTGTCTGCTATTTTATTAAGAATCCTACTACTCTATCGGATATTGGAGAAAGATTATGGGTGTACTGTATTGCAATAAAGGAGCTTTGCAATGGCAGAAGAAAAGAAACAGAGTGTGACTGTGTATTCCTATCGTAAAGTATGGTTCGTGGAAAAAGATATATGCGTTTCAGAACATCGTACTGCCGTTTCCGATAGCACCGTATGAGGTATTGGAGTTTTTAGCTGTAGTAGGAGCAATGCTGGTAATTGGTCGGATATTTCCACTTGTGAACAATATACCGGTAGTGCTTCGCTACTGCATGCTGCCATATGTCACAGTAAAATATCTCATGAAAGTAAAACTGGATGGAAAAAATCCGGTGAAATATTTTTGCGGCTATCTGCGGTTCCTGTTTACCAGAAAAGGAATGCATCGAGCGGTTCCGAATCTGCAGAGACCATGGAGTGACAGTAAGAATCAACTGGAATTGCGGCAGAAGGCTGGAATAATGGAGGAAAAGGATGTATCAGTGTCCCATTTCGTTTTTTACAAAAAATATAATTTTTAACCAGGATAAGAGTGCATGGGCGGTATATAAGCTGAGTGGTTTTGATTATGACTTTCTGGACGATGATGCAAAAATTAAGATACTGCACAAAACGGCACGTTTCCTCAGCGGAATCCTGTCAGAAGCACAGATACTTATGCTGCCCATTGAACAGGATATAAGGGGACAGTTCGAGTCTCTGAGGCATCACCTGATAAAAAGATCCGCTTTATGAGGGGGCACTTTTTCCACCTGAATGAAACAGAAAAAAAATATCTGGCCAAGAGTACCAGAAATCAGGGAGATGCAAATGACTATTCCTCCTACATTGTGGTGAAATTGTCGGACAAAGCGGGGGAATATGAACTTTTATCGGATTTGAAGCAGGCATTTCAGTATTTTATCAAGGATCCGGTAAATGCCATTAATACCTTCATGGCATTAGACACCAGGGACATACTGGAAACCCGGCTGACACATTGTGCAGACATGGCTGATAAATGGTTTTATTCGCAGAATAAAAACTACAGCTCGTGCCTGTAGATGGGCTGGAGTTACAGTGGCTGATCCGGCGGGGGAGTTTCCGGGGAATATCCGGAAATCATTTATTCTATGCGGACAGGGATAAACATATCTGGAATCCGGTGGTGGACCGGAACGAGACACAAAACGGAGAAAAGATATTGCGTCCGTACACAGCAAGGATATTGTAAGTCTTTTTTCCGGAAGCATCCATCAGGAAAAAGATATTTGAAGGTAGTACATGATAAAAACAGAATCTTTATCAGACCTTTCTTGTGTTTACCCATATTCCGGAAGTATTGGAGCACCCGGGAAATGAGTGGCTGTATATGCTAGCAGCAGATGAATGTACAGGCAGAGGTCTGTATCCATATCAAAACCAAGGACTATCGTGAAGCTATCCGCAAGGTAGAATCTAAAAAGATGGAGATAGACAGTCAGATGGAACATATTTTTGGAGCGGGTGGTGACATCCCGATGATTTGGCAGAAGGCAAAAGAATATGCTGACATTCTGGAAGCTGAATTGAAAAGCCAGAGATATCCGCTGCTGGAAACGGTAGTCACGATTGGCATTTCAGCAGACAATCTGGAAGAAATGGAGAAAAAGGCAGTAACAGTCCGTGGCATTTATGAAGATTTTGCTTTTGGCATAGAGCGTCCGCTGGCAGATCAACTGAAGCTCTTCATGCAGTGTATTCCTGGAATGGGAGTATTGACAGGGGATTATACCATGCCATTGACTCCTGTCACGCTGGGCAGCTGGAATCATAGGAGCTACACATGAGCTGGGAGACCATGTTGGCCCGTATATCGGAACTACCGGCGCAGAAGGAAAGCAGGTATTTCTGGATCTAGGCAGGGCATGCCTGCTAAACAAATCTGCATCCGCGACTTTTTATGGTAATCTGGGGTTGGTAAATCATTTAATGCAAACCTGCTGTTGTTTCTGACGGTTCCTGTATGGTGGCTATGGTCTGATTTTTGATCCTAAAGGAGAGAGAAGCCACTGGGTAGAACAATTCCCGCTTCTGCAGGGGACAGATTTCTCTGGTAACGCTATCCCCGGACAAAACGAATCAGGGCAAACTGGATCCCTATAATATGTACCTGGATAATCGGGATGAAGCAGATGAACTGGCGCTCAATGTGATATCGGAACTCCGCGAAAGATTTCCGTCCAGAAGATGAACTGATCTTGAAAGATTTCCCCAATCTGTCGGAAGAGCCTGGGGCTGCAGGCAGAGGCAGGAATGTCCAGACTATTATTCGGGATGGATCAGAAGCCGTAAATCACCTTGAAGAACTGGTTCAGTTAAATATTTTACAAAATTGAAAATTTGAAAATGCCGAGTCCAACTTTCACACCGAAGGACAACTATACAAGTGAGGAACTGCAGTCTCTTGTGCTGATGGCTGTGGCATCCCACTTTGCCAAAAATTTGCCCTGGAAAAAGGGATGTGTTCAGTGTAGTCCTGTTCGATGAATCCTGGATGCTGGGAAAGACTGCAGAGGTCAAACTGTTTGATTACTTATCCCGTATGGGCAGATCTCTTTATACAGGGTGTATCTTTAATGGACATTCCGTTACGGATATTCCCAGTGAAGGAATCAAGAATACCATATCCTATAAATTCTGTTTCCAGACAACGACAGACGGGGAAGCGGAACGGATGTGTGAATACATGGATCTGGAAGCTACACAGGAGAACAAGGATATTTTGAAGAATTTGAAAAAACGGAGAATGCCTCTTCCAGGATCTTGACAGACATATAGGGATACTGCGTTTTGATGCCGTATTCCAGGATATTATCGATTTGTTCTCAACAACTCCTAAGACAAAAAGCCAGGAAAGAAAGAAATCCTGAAAAAGCCAGGAGAGTCAGACCTCTAATGTACAGGAGGAAACAAATACGAATGATGGAGAAAGCGAAACAGAGATAGATACGGAATGGAACTTTGATTTTGCCATGGAAGATCTGCTGAAGAAGGAGAGCGTAAATTCATGAGAAAAGGCTCTGCTGTTAAAATCTGTATATTAACTAGTGGGATTTTATACCATTACTTTTATTATTACTGATTAGTGCTGTTACTTCGCTAGGCGGTAGCGGATCAAATATTTATGTGCCGGCAGACGAAGAAACTGTGGCTGCATATCAGGGCAATCCCAGCAGAGACAGGAGTGCCATGGGATGTCGCTTTAATGGCAGATGTTATGCTTGCTAATCAACAGGATATGCGTATCGAAGATATGGAATCCTCTGTTCACATCCCTGCAGTTCTGTATTCTTACAGTGAATAAGCAAATAGCTCAGGAAGTTGAAAAAAAAAGAGAATGGAAAGCTGATCGTCACAACGGAGTGGAAGGATGCTGGAAATACAACTTACACAGGTACTGAGGAAATATGTGATTATATAGGTGTAACAGCAGCGTGGTTATCAGGGATAAATATTGAAAAGGTATTGGAACAATTACAGGAAACCTGTGAGAATACCGGAGATAATACTACAAAATATAGCTTTGAGATGTCGGTAAATGATAATTTCAATATGGTTTTAACGGCATTGGTTGGTCTGACAGATAAAAATTGTAATACGGTATTGAGCCTTCACGATAGTCAGTATCTGGCGCAACTTTATGGGTATATTTATAACTTTGGTGATTTGAATTTGCCGGATCTGGTGGTAGGGGATGTAAGCAGGGATGATTTGGCAAGGATGGCAGGATCACTATTAGTCATCCGTATCTGCTCGGAGGAAAATCACCATATCAGGGGGCTCCAAAGGACCGCTCGATTGTAGTGGATTTGTTGACTGGGTAGATATTCAGTGTTTTGGCACCGGAGTTAGCGGAGGCGGAGTTCCTGCCGCGATTACGATGTCCTCGGGACTGCTCTGCAGTGGTATGCTTCTACACCTATTACGGCTGCAGAGAGTTACAAATAGGCGACCCGGCATTTCTACAGGATCCGGCGAAACTTGCATCGGGAAAAACAAATCATGTTGGTATATATATCGGCGATGTAAAATGGAACGAAATATTTCATCCATTGTGCGGGTAGATACTATGGAACGGAAAATCTGCCAAATGGTCGTGTCGGAATTTCTAAACTGAGTGGAAGTAATGATTATAATCCGATTACAGGGGAACATTTTACACCGGCTATGCCGGCGTGTGGCTTTCGATATTTCCGGCGTCCAAATTTTGCATTCCGGGAGTGAGGCGTATAATGAAAAAAATAAAGTTATTATTATGCATATGTATTTTACTGACGGGGATATTGTTTCCGGCTCAGACGGTACAGGCATCCTCCAGTGCGATTGGTGATGTGGCTGAATTTAACAACTTATCTGGAAATGCAAAATATCTGGGAGTAGATTATCGTGATAATTATTCACTGGATATTGTAGAGACAGATATATCTGATGGCATTGAGCTTATTTTTCAGGTATGATGGCAAATGCATTAAATGGTATGGCAAATGCACTTTTTCTTCCTGGAAAGAATACTATCATATCTTACAGTCGTAGTTTTTTATGTAAGTTTTAATCTGAATCTGATAGATTTGTTTGGAAATCAGGTATCGACTATTCAGCAAGCACTAAATAATAGCATATTTCAGCCTCTTTTTTTACTGGGGTGTGCAGCCGCGTTCTGCGTGTTAATAGGCAGGGTGATTCGGCAAGATCTGTCAGGGGGCATTGGGACAAATTGCTAAAAAATCATAGCAATTGTTATGCTGTCAATTTTGGTAGTAACAAAATCGGATGTTATGCTGGCTACATGCAATAATATAACAAAAAGAAATTAGTTTGGAAATTCTTGTTGGTGTGAATAGTGCGAACGGCTATTCAGAGAATATCAATAGTTTTTCGGCACAGGCAGCTGAATTTTATGGGATAATATGGTTCATTCACCGTGGATCACGATGGAATTTGGATATAACGCATCGGAGGATCAGGTAGCAAAAATTTTGACTTATACAAAAGGATCGGACGAGCGTAAGGAAATTATTGCAGGTGATAATAGCGAGAGCTTCTCTGCAGATCGGGCGGGAGAACGTCTTGGATTCACTTTTGTTTTATATTATTCCATGTTTTATGAAATGCGGAATTTACATAGTGATTTCGCTGATTCAGCTGGTATTTCAACTTATGTCTATCGTATATACTTTATGGCGCCATTAGTGCTTGTTGATATCGTTATTCCGGCCATGATGGTATGATTGGTGGATGGCTGCGTAAATTTTGGAAACACAGATAAGTATATTGATACTATCTTTTGCTTATTGGTATTTTGGTTCGGTTTGATGATCTTGTTTTTAACTGGGCTGATTCTGTTGGATTTGATGGGCGATAGCGTTGACTATACAAATAGCAATAGCCATTGCGTTGTTTGTTAACCGAAATAAAGTATTAACTATGATGTCCTCTGGTGCAAAAGAGTATCGAATCCGGCTATCTGCGCAATCGAATGAGACAGGGTGGAAATGTTTATGCAGATATGCCTAAAGTTGCGAATGGAACTAAAAATAGCAAAGAAAATGGACAGCCGGAAAAATCAGTAAAGCAGTAGAATGGGTTGAGGACAAAATGTTTCTGTTTCTGGTCAGTTAATCCTTTTCTGAATGCGACAGATGAGCAAGAAATCTGAAGCTACACATGTGACTGAGAATGTTAAAAGCAGACAAGCCAAAATACATACAGACTGCAAGAGATATGTCGAACCAGCTGGGAAGCTTTCAAACGCAGATTCAGGATCTATCCTAGAAATATCAGAGAACTTAACAAGAAGTCTGGGACAATTAGTTACAGCATGGAAAGTGCAAGTGAAAATTGGCATGACATTAAGAAATCGGGATCATGGAGGTACAGAGGAAGCTAAACGCCCGCTGCTGACGACTGCCAATAAGACGGATCCAGGGAAAAGGATATTGCAATAACTGTTAAATCTCCACATGGAGAGGAGAAGGTTCAGTATATATTAGCAGAGATACCTCACAGACAGAGATGGAAATTCCGCAGGTTGATCACAGGGAAAAGTGAAATGGGAGGCAACGGAAACCTTCTCCAGACAGCAAGACCTACTTTGGAAATTGTGGAACAAAGTGATAAAAAGCTCTGAAATATTTATCAGAAAATGATTTTAAGTGCTGAAAGATCATAAAACCTTCTGTTCCCATGGACAAAGGAGTCCAGGCACAACACGTTTGTATCCCTGTCCGGTCCGCCATACTGGGAGATGATGACCTGCGCCAGCTTCGCGTTGGGTTCTTTGATATTTACCGGAAATCATACTGGAGTTCCGGCGACCATAGCCTTCTTCCCGTGGAGAGGGAACCAGCGCCAGTCCCTTTGCCGGCTGGCGAGATCCCGCAGTGGGTAATGATCCCTGGCGAATTCCTGCCCATCTGTAAGTTCGATCCAGCGTAGTGATTGAAGCATTCCCATGGCTTTTTGATCCGAAGGTGTCCCAGATATATCAGATCTGGTGGAATTTGAACCAGGCGACGCCTAGAGGTCGTTTTTTCTTCAATTTGCCTTCATTTGACACATCTCCTTCCTAAAGGGGTTTGTCAAGTTCGGGAAAATGGTACCGGCTTTGTAGCCTTTTTCCAGATTTTCATACATTTGCGTAAAATGCTGCCAGGGGACATAAGCCATGGCAAGAGGATATTTTTCAAAAGGTTCCCTGAAAAGACTAACTTTTCCTTTCTCCAAAAACATTTGGTTATAATCAGAGAAATAAAGATGCCATTTGATGATACAAATGGATACAATCAGAGTTAAAGTATCATAAGAAATTGAGCGCAATGAAAACGTCTGCGATATTAATTGCGAAGATAAATATTTGATCGTTAATCTGATCCCGGACAACTGACCAAGGTAGGGTATCTGTGTACTGGCGCCGGATGAAAAGATCTATTGACCAGACCGGCGGCCGATGGATGGCAGCCTGTGACGCTGCGATCTTTCCTGACGGCGCTGGGATCTACAGAACATAAGGTGAAAGCGACTCGAATGGGGGCGGATGATTATTCGCCCGCCGCTTGAGATCGTGGTGAACCGCTTGCCAGAGTGGAGGCGGTGCCGCGTAGATGGATTACGCTGACGGAGACGGCCCGAACCGGCATATTATTCTTGGACGGGAGGAGCAATACGTAACTGGAACGAAGCGCACGAG
>VOFC01006516.1_pt1 | contig 25914 bp, 47 predicted proteins | sample 5384161 | NCBI WGS metagenome assembly VOFC01 (sample SAMN12384722, study PRJNA508395) | human gut metagenome | isolation source: healthy gut B | host: Homo sapiens | reverse complement strand
GAGGAAATTCCCCGTCAGCTGTTTGAAATTCGATCAGGCAGCCGTGGGCAGCAAGATCATGCCGTGAAACAGTACCATGCGCAAGATGTGCTGGCCAAGTGCTATGGCAGTGATATCAATGGCTCTGAAAAACAGAGAAGGCAGAAGCGGATGCGCCAGGTGAGCAAACATAGGAAATCCCCAGAAGGCCCGTTCATAACAGTGCTGAAGCCGGATGACAGTAAATAGATGCCAGGGGACAAAATCGCATCGCGTGAGCCTGGATTACAGGAGCAAGCGACTATTTGACATGAATCATGTGCATAAAATGGGATGACAATTCTATATTATGTGAATGAAAGGCGCTATGTATCAGCGGTATATGTTTGATGCTGTATGCATGACACAGAATGAATGATTAGAGAAAATCAGAGAAGAAGGAAACAATATGCAGCAGAGAGAATCAACAGAGTTTGCAGAGGAAATGAAAAAAGGGACGGGATCAGTCAAGCGCTGTGACAGATCCGATGGCTATTTTTATCTGACAGATAAGTGGCTGAATGGGAGGCGGATGTACGGCCTGTACCTTAACGTGGAGGCGGCCGCTGCCTGATCATCAATGAGCTGTTCCCGGTGCACGAGGATCTGGGCATTATAGGATATCCTCTAGCTATAAAGATACTGGATGATTCCAAGCATGGCACTGGCTGTGAAGCGTCTGCTGCCCGGTACCCTGGGCGTGGACCAGAAATATGGCTGCCCATTTTCTGCTGGAGCGATGAGCTCAGAAGTGGAAGAGGGCCAAGGAGGCAGTCAACGGTTCTCTCATTGTTATTGACCGGGTGCGCCGGTGTAAGGATGCGGAGGAAATCCGCCGGATGCGCCAGTGTGTCTCTCATCAACGATGCGGTGATGGAGAGAAGACTTGTGGGGCCATGTGGATGAAACGCATACGTCGAGGCCAGAGGCTGAGCTATCTGCGAGCGGCTGCAGATCGCCCACGGCTGCAGAGACAGTTTCCTTTGAGGCCATCACGGCATTTGGTGCCAACTGCGCAGACCCACATCATGCCAACGACGGCACACTGGGAAAGCCGGGAGACAGCGTGGTGCTGGACATTGGCGGCCGGAAGGATTCCTACTGTCCGACATGACCCGTACCATTTTCCTGGGGGAGGGGCCAAGCCCCAAGGCCAGAGAAGAGATGTAGAAGGAGAGGCCAATCTGCGTATCCAGGGCGGCAAAGCCGGGGCCAGATTCTGTGTGTGATGCGGCAGCCAGAGATTATATCACCTCCAAGGCTGTGGCCTATTTCACCCACCGGACCGGCCCATATCGGGCTGGACTGCCACGAGGCCGGGGACGTATCCGGGGCCAACGAGGAATGTTGAAAGCCGGGCATGTGCTTTTTCTGTGGAGCCGGGCATCATCGCCGGCGCGAGTTTGGCGTGCGCATCGAGGATCTGGTGCTCATCACCGAGGATGGCTGCGAGGTGTTAAACCACCTGGTAAGCAAGGATCTGAAAATCATTCCGTTGAAAAGATAAGGATGCATGGTACAGTCCACAGAAAAGTGGAAGAAGAGGAATATGCCGATGGAATCTACGGAAAAAGATGCCGGAAAACAGAAAACCGGGAGAAAGCTTGAGGCAGGAAACGAGCCGAGCTTGGCATCTACATCCTCTTCCGTTTTTGTGTCAGAAAATGTGCTTACTGTGATTTCCTGTCGGCTCCATGCATACTGAGAGCAGGGTGGCAGGGCAGTATGTCCAGAGCACTGCCTTTCGGAGGTCGAAAGCAAAAATGCCGGGAGACGGATCGACAGGCATCTGGCGCTGGCACTTCCTGCTGGATGTTGCCGAACAGAGCAGGATAAAGCTGCCCTGCGAGCGGGAATTTGTCCTGTCGCCAGGAGGCAGGATCACCACAGAGGTAATCCGGGCACGCTGGATCTGGAAAAAAAGCGCCTCGCCGCCTATCGCCGGATGGGCTTCAACCGTTTAACATCGGGGGCTCAGAGCTTTGACGATGAGCTTCTGCGTCTAAGGCCGGATCCCACACAGCGCGGATTTCCGGGCATGTTATGCCTGGGCCAGACAGGCCGGATTTAAGAATATTAATATGAATCTGATGGCAGCCCTGCCGGGACAGACCAGGAGGGGCACGATATGCGCTGAAAAAGCGGTGGCGCTGGCCCCAGGCATCTGTCAATTGTACAGCCTGATTGGCCAGAGAAGGGACGCCTTTTTACGACCAGTATGAGGACGATGTACTGCTGCGGGGAGCAGGAAAGTTGCCAGTGTATCTGCCGGACGAGGGAACTGAGCGGGCATGTACGCGGATGCGGAAGCGCTGCCCAGGGGCTGCCGGGTATGGGCACATGAGATTTTCCAACTATGCGAAGCCGGGCTGTGTGTGCCGCCACAACAACGCGACAACTGCTGGCTGAGGAAGGGTATGGGGCTTTGGCATCGCGCAGCCTCGCTATAAGGAATGTCGGTTCACCAATCACCGAAATCTGGAACGGTATGTGCAGGGGAGATTTCACACCGGAAACCGAAAAAGTATTTGTCCCACTGCAGGGGCAGATGGAGAAACCATGTTTCTGGGGCTGCGGCAGACAGCTGGCATGTCGGCAGCAGGTTTGCCAGAACGTTCAGGGTGGATATGCAGGAGGGTATGGACGGCGGCAGCTGGAAAGTACAGAGACAGAAGGGCTGCTGATGATCCTGCGACAGGCAGATTTTTTTCTCCTAGAACAGGGCCAGGATCTGGCCAATTGCACGTGATGGAGGGATTCCTGGAAGAATAACGATCATAAAGGGATCAGGGATGTGCAATGCATGACGATATACAAGATGGCTGCGATCGGTGGCAGGTAATGCTTGCGGGCTGGCAGTGTTATTGCGATGAATCACAATGACAAAACATAGGTAATAACAGATATAGATTGTGGCATCGAGATAGGAAATGCTTCGGGATAGGCGAGGGGAACAGGAAGTGGCAATGGGGAAAATGTGTAGAACAGGAGTGGGGAATACAATGAATTATATAGAAGAAATCCGAAATTTTGTTCCGGGCTGTGAACAGGAGGAGAAAGGACCGGGCGCTGATGCTGGCGGCCTGGAAAAACTTATGGGGATGCGATCCTGGAGCGCTCCCTGTGAGCTGTTTCATCTTACCGCGTCGTCCATGATCTTCAACCGGGAGCGGACGAAGGTGCTCATGGCGTACCACAATATTTTTTTTCAGTCCTGGGCTGGACCGGCGGCGGACATGCCGACGGAGGAGCCGGACGAGGCTGGTGACTGCGCTGAAAGAGGCAAAAGGAAGAGACGGGCATCCAGACCATACGTCCGTTGCAGAAGAGGTGGCTGCGGTGGACATCCTGGAGGTGCGGCGGCATATCAAGCAGGGCAAATTTGTCAACGCTCATCTGCATTTCAATCTGACATATCTGTGCAGAAGCGGACGAGACAAAGCCCTGCAGGTGTGCGAAGGGGAGGAACAGTCAGGTGGGCTGGCTGCCCATAGAGCAGTTAAGGCAGCAGGTGAGTGAGGCCCACTGCCTGTGTATGAGAAGCTAATCAGGCGCGGACTGACACTTTTGATCATTCAGCCCCTAACTTTACAAGATCGGCTCATGATGCACAGCCGGGAGAAATTTTTCCAGAATATCGTTGTTTTTCATTTTTCAGGCTGGATGTGTTGATGCACGGGTGACAGCCGAAATACTCGTCCTTCACCATCCTCGTCGATGAGCAGCTGCACGCGTTGTCCGTGTCATTCATAAGCCCCAGGACAGTGACGGAGCCGGGGTCAGGTCAAGAAACTGCTCCATGTATTCTTCTGAGGCGAAGGAAAGTCTGGCGGAACCGATCTGGGCGGACAGCTCTTTCGTGCGGTAAGGGCTTGCTGCCGGGCATGAGCAGCAGGTAAGAACTAGGTCTTTTTTGCCGGTTGCACAGGAATAGATTTTACAGATCTCCATGCCCAGGGAGCGCATCGACGCCCTGGCAGGCTTCGATGGTCATGGCCGCCTCGTGGTCTACCCGGACGAACGGAATGGAAAGCCTGTCCAGCAGGTCATAGGCGCGGATTTCTTTGGGCAGGCGTCCGGTCTCGTCGGCGAGGACGTCCCTCATAAACGGTGGTATCTATGTGTAAGTCACTCATGGTTCAAACCTCCTGAATTTTTAAATGATATACGAAAAACTTCCGATGATCTTTTTGTTAAGAATAGCAAACTCCCCCCCGTTGGATGCAAAAAAAGAAAATTTTCAGGCGGCTTAAGAATTCAGTAAGGATTTCTCCTTCTGTTTTGTGTTAGAATTAGAGTGAGTACAGATAAAAGGAAAAAATGAAAGATAAGAGATTCCCATACACTGGCCGTATCCTGTGTGATTTGTTGATAGGTTGGTTGTGTTATGAGATATTGTGGAATGATATAGTTAAGAGAGGCAGGAAAATGATATGCAGGAAACGAAGATTCTTGTGGTAGATGACGAGAAGGAGATCGCAGACCTGGTGGAGATTTACCTGGTCAGTGACGGCTACAAAAATACAAGGCGTACAATGCAGCGGACGGCCTGGATATTCTGGCAAAAGAGGACATCAAGCTGGTGCTGCTGGACATCATGATGCCGGGGATGGACGGGCTTGCCATGTGCCGGAAGATCCGGGAGACGAGCAACATACCCATTATTATTTTAAGTGCCAAGTCCACCGACCTGGACAAGATCCTGGGGCTGGGCACAGGTGCCGACGATTATGTGACGAAGCCTTTCAACCCGCTGGAACTGACGGCCAGGGTGAAATCCCAGCTGCGTCGGTTTACCCAGCTGAATCCCGGCAGTGACAAGGGAAAGCCGGAGACGGAGATCAGATCCGGGGGCTGGTGATCAACAAGGAGAATCACAAGGTGGTCGTGTACGGCGAAGAAGTGAAGCTGACACCCATCGAGTTCGACATTCTGTACCTGCTGGCGTCCAACCCGGGGCGGGTGTTCAGCACCGATGAGATTTTTGAGCGGGTGTGGAACGAGAAGGTCTATGAAGCAAACAACACGGTGATGGTGCACATCCGGCGACTGCGCGGCAAGATGAAGGAGGATACCAGAACCGAGAAGATTATCACGACGGTATGGGGAGTGGGATACAAAATTGAGCGATGAATTGTTCAAATCCTTTCGGAGACGGATTTTTTCAGTGCCCTGGCCAGCATTCTCATCACCTGCGGCGCGGAGGCTGATCGTTATTTTCAATCTGCAGGTGATCGTGGAATTCCTGCGCCGGAACGGGTACCGCAATTCCATTCTGGGAAGAGACGGCCTGAACCCCACCGTGCAGATGATCATCCTCATTGCGGCGGGTGGCGCGGTGTTTCTCGTCAGCTTTGCCATGTGTATGGACAGCGTAGTGCGCTACGTCCGGGAGATTTCCAACGGCATTACCCGGATCGCGGGCGGTGATCTGAATACGGAGATCAGCGTCCGGGGGCAGAATGAGTTTGCCTCCATTGCCCGGAACCTGAACAAGATGACCGGGGGAAGTCCGGGTACTCATGGACAAGGAGAGGGAGGCTGAGCGGACGAAAAATGAGCTGATCACCAACGTGGCCCACGATCTGCGCACGCCGCTGACGTCGGTCATCAGGTATCTGGAGCTTCTGAGGCCCGGCCCGACCTGGAACCGGAAGTGCGTCAGAACTTTGTGGACATTGCCTATAAGAAATCAAGCGGCTGGAGAAGCTGATCGAGGATCTGTTTGGTTTTACCAAGTTAAATTACGGCAAGATCGCGATGAAGCCGGGGATGCTGGATATTGTCAAGCTGCTGGAACAGATGCTGGATGAGTTTTATCCGAATTTTTCAGGAGGCGGGACTTACCTACGAATTTTCCAGTTCCCGGAACAGCCTCGGATCGAGGCAGACGGCAGCAACCTCCTGGCGAGGCTGTTTGACAATCTGATCAACAATGCCATCAAGTACGGCGCGGACGGGAAGAAGATCGTGGTCAGCGTGGAGCAGGAGGATCCCATGGTGGTCATCCGTGTGCTGAACTATGGGAAGATCATCCCGCCGGAGGAGCTGGATCATATTTTTGAAAAATTCTACCGTGTGGGCATTCCCGTTCCATGAATACCGGGGGCACCGGACTGGGGCTGGCCATTGCGAAGGGGTGTGGTGGAGCTTCACGGCGGAACGATCCATGCAACCAGCAATATCCGGGGAACGGTTTTTGAGGTGCGCCTGTATCAGTCGCTGAAGGACCGGCCGGAGCATTTTGATTCTTGCGGTTAGATATATGAGGAGAGGGTATATGCAAACATACAGAAAACAAAAGAGTCTGGCGTGTGGCCGGCGTCTGTCTTCTGGCAGTGCTTCTGCTGCTTGGTGCAGGGCGGAGGACAGAAGCGGCAGCCTGTGGCGGATACCTTTGATATTTCGCTGACCTATGGGTATGATAATTCGGTAAAATATAACCGGGATGCCGCTTTTTCATGTACAGGTAACAGTAAGGACGCAGATTTTTTCCGGAAAGGTGCATCTTCTGACTTCTGCTTACAGACAGGATGTATACTATGGCTCCGGTTCGTTGATGAGCCTGCCTTTTTGCCCACAGGGCCTATGCACTCAGCTATGACAATTATGGGGTTTTCCAAAGTGCTGGAGCTGGAACCGGGACAGAGCAAAGACAGTGACATTTACACTGCCCATGACTGGATGTGCCCCTTTTGTAAAAATTCAGCTCATCGGGGCGGACGGACAGATACAGGCGGAGAAGGACTTTTCCCTGTCAGTGCGCACCTCCTCGGAGAAGTTTCTGGCGGGGGTGCTGACAGATGATCCGACAGGCATGCAGTATCTGGACGGCCTGCGCACGTCGGCCTATTCTTCTGTCAATAAGTCTGGCAGCGTGCTGGTTGGATGAGACCACACTGGAGGATACCGGGCCGGGCTGGATATGCTGGATCTGCTCCTGGTGCAGGATTTTGATACAGACAGGCTGCGCACGGAACAGAAAGGAAGCCATCAAGCGCTGGGTGAGGACGGCGGTGTGCTGGTGCAGGGCGGCAGACCAGAAGGCTGCGGATGTGGCAGGAACGGAACCGGAGATAGAACATTACGGGGCAGGCCGGATCGTGACCTATCCATGGCGTCTGGCATTGAGAAGAGGAACTGTCCGATACCGATCTGTGTGGACAGATGCTTTGCAACCTGTTTTTCGGGCAGCAGCTGGAGGAAGCAGATCCAAAACACGGACTGCAGATGATTACTGGGTTGTTTCAGGTGAGCTGGAAGGGCGTCAGCATGGAAACATATCCCGACCGGCAGATATGTAGTGGTGCTGGCTGTTTATGTTGCTGGCCGAGCCGGCTGTCTATCTTTTTTCTGAAGAAGCTTCATGGAAGAAAATATATCTGGGGCTGTGTGTGGGGTTCTGGCGATCCTGTTTTTCCGGGATCGTGTTTGTTATGGGCAGCCGTACCCGGTTTAATGCACCCTTCGTCAATTATATTGCGGAAAAAATCGATCTGATGCCGGGAGTGAAGGATGAAGGTGAATTTTTCTGTCCGTGCGCCTTATAACACGACCTACAGCATTTATGTGAATCAGGACTATGATCTGATGCCGGTGTGCGATACGGCTTATTATGGTGCAGCTTATATGGATGCAGTGCCTGATTTTTCAGAAAAGCATGCAGATTGCTTATGGAGAGACGGAGAATGTGTTGTCCATGGAAAGTGACCGGGCGTTTACGGCCAAATATGTGCAGGCATCCCGGACAGAGAAGACGGATGCGGATTTTGGGGTGCAGGAGAACTTTGCTATTTTGATGGCGCACTGACCGGGACGCTGGTCAACCGGACATCTTACGATCTGTCGGATGTGTTCCTGATATTTCAGAATCATCTGGTGTATGTGAACAGTTCCCGGCCGGTGGATCCCTGGATGTGGGAACATGCAGTCTGTATTCCTTTGTTCCGGGAGAGGGATATGAGATTGTGCAAAAATGCCTGGATTATGAAGCGGGATATCACAGGGAAGTGAATGCGGATTTTCTGGATGCCTGCTGGAAGACATCGATCCTTTCAATCAGCTGGAGGAGGGGCTATGAGAAGGAGCCGAAAGGGCTGTCGTCTGGTGGGGTTTGTGGACGGTGTGCCACTGGATTTGCTGAAGGACAGTGCCTATCAGACGGAAGGGCAGACACTGAATACAGACATTTCACTTTCTTATGAGAAAGAAAGAAAATGGGAAAATCTGGAAATATTTCCCGTTTATCACCAGTACGGTGCGGGTGGTGTCCGGCGATTACGTTACCTATAATAATACCGCTTACGGCAATGATGTGGTGCTGGAATACCAGGTGCCGGAGGATGTGCAGGATCTGTCCCTGATGTTTGGCCGTGAGGATTACTATGATGCGGATGCTTACCAGGAATTTGCCGGGACGATAGAAATTTATAATTACAGGGCCGGTCGGTATGAAAGGTGTCTGAGGAGGACGAGCTGACGGGTGTCCGGCTGGAGCAGTGCATTTCGCTGGATCACCGGCTGCTGTTGCGTTATCGGGATACGACCGTGGGATCAGACAAATCAGACAAGCTGCCGATTTTGATCATGAAGGGAGGATCTGACCATGCTGAAAATCAGAAATCTGACGAAACGTTATGGCAGATATACAGCGCTGGACAGTCTGAATCTGCAGATTGACAGAGGAGATCTTCGGTTTCGTAGGACAAACGGTGCGGGGAAAAGACCACAACCATGAAAATCATGGCAGGCCTTCTCAAGGCAGATGCGGGAGAGATTTACATTGATGATATCAAGCTTTTTTTGAGGATTATAACCGGCTGAAAGAGGTCATGGGCTATATGCCGGATTTTTTCGGTGTGTATGACAATCTGCAGGTGATGGAATATCTGGAATTCTATGCCAGTGCCTACGGCATGGAGACGCGGCAGGCCCGCAGACTGGGCGGACATCTGCTGGAAATGGTGCATCTGGAGGGAAAGGAAAGGAAAGTGCTATGTGGATGAGCTTTCCCGGGGCATGAAGCAGCTCTGCTCTGCCTGGCCCGGGCGCTGATCCACGATCCCCAGTTTCTCATTCTGGATGAACCGGCGTCCGGCCTGGATCCCGAAGCCGGTTTGAATTCAAGGAAATCCTGAAGGAATTGCGGGATAACGGCAAGACGATCATCATCAGTTCCCACATTCTCATGGAGCTGGCAGAGATGTGTACGAGCATTGGCATCATCGAGCGGGGAGAAAATGATCCTTCAGGGAAGCATTGAGGACATTCTGGAGATGGTGGATACATCCAATCCGCTGATCATCCGGGTGTACGATCAGGTGGACACGGCAGTGCTGCTGCTGAAGCGGGAGGAGAAGATCGAGAGTCTTACCATCCGGGGCAACAGCATTTTCCTTCTTTTCCGGCAACCGGGAGGAGGAGGCAAGGCTGCTGAAGACGCTCATCGACAATGGGGTGCTCGTCCAGTCCTTTTCAGAGAGCAGGGCAGCCTGGAAAGTCCCTGTTCCTGAAGATTACAGAACACAGTGAGGAGGCAGGATAAGTGAAGCTGAATCCGGTATTTAAAAATGAGATCAAATTAAGCAGCCGGACGATGAAGAGCAGCTGGATGGTATTCGGCTACAATGCGGTACTCATCGTGGCAAGCATGATGGTGCTGTACAGCATGATGGATACGGTGCATTACGGCTACAGCATGGATTATTCCGAGATGGTCGGCCTTTACGTGGTGATGGCGTACATGGGAATTCGGTATGATCCTGCTCATCATCCCGGCCCATGGCGGGCAGCATCGCCGGGGAGCGGGAACGGCAGACGCTGGACATGCTGCTGGCGACGAAGATGAAGCCCTGGTCTATCGTGCTGGGCAAGCTGGAATCGTCCCTGAGTTCGGTGCTCATGCTGGCCGTCTCCAGTCTGCCGGTGCTGTCCATTGTGTTCATCTTTGGCGGTGTGGGCATTCTGGAGCTGGTGGGATTTGTGGTGATCCTGGGCGTATCGGCAATTTTGTCGGCAGTGTGGGTATTTTCTTTTCGGCCTACACAAGAAGGGTGACCACTGCCACGGTGCTGACCTATCTGGCGGTGCTGTTCCTGCTGGGCGGCACTGGTCATCGAAAGCGGCGTTTACAGTCTGGTACAGATGCAGATGTCGGCAGTGGGACAGCGGAGGGCATCACCGTGGGCAACGTCATCGGCCTTCTTCTGGTCAATCCGGCGGTGACCTTCTATGGCATGGTCAGCAGCCAGGTGGGGAGACCCGGAGCCATCGTAGCGCTCTGTACCCGGTTCCGGGCTGAACGGGGCGGAAGGCATCCTCACCCACTGGATCGCCGTCAGCGAGGTGGTGCAGCTGCTGCTGTCCGGCGTGCTGCTGTATCTGGCGGGGAGAAAGATCAATCCATTAAAATAGAGGGAAAATCGTGGAAACAGCACAGAACGGTGTAAACATGGAAGCCGGGAAAATAGCTGGAATATGAGAAAAATATGGAGATGAAAAAAGAAAGTTCTGTCAAGATCTTCGATAACAGAAGACCATGACAGAACTTTTTTGTTGCAAACTTTATGTCAGGCGTAACCTATGGTTTATGCCTGCTTTTTTATTACCGAATGCTGATGCAGCACCACCAGAGCCACCACCAGACACAAATGGCGGAGGCCAGCGTCAGCACCACATTGCCGCCGCTGAACCCGGCCACCACATAGCCGACAAAACAGCAGGAGGCTACGGTGAGTGCGTAGGGCAGCTGGGTAGATACGTGTTCAATATGCTGGCATCCCGCACCGGTGGAGGACAGGATGGTGGTATCAGAAATCGAGGGGAGCAGTGATCGCCGAATACACTGCCTGCCAGAGTGGCGGACAGAGAGACGATGATCAGCTGCGGCGCGATGGCAGAGCATACCGGTACGATGATGGGAATCAGGATACCGAAGGTGCCCCAGGCTGTGCCCATGGAGAAGGACAAAAATGCCGCAATGACGAAGATCAGTGCCGGGATGATGGCCGGGGAAGGCTGGAGCTCTCCACAATGCCGCGGACATATTCGCCGGTCATGAGAAGGTCACGGCACACGCCGCTGATGGTCCACGCCATGATCAGGATCAGGTAAAGCGGGCACCATGTTTTTCACGCCGCTCTCAATACCGGACATGAAATCATGGAAGGTTACCAGTTTGCGCGGAATGAACAGAATAAAAGCCACGATCAGGGCACCGAAGCCGCCCAGCACCAGCGCATCAGAGGCGCTGCAGTTACCGAAGGCTGCCATATGGTGTGATAAAGCCGGATCGTCTCCCCAGAGGCCGCCGTTCTGCAGCATGGCCAGAATGGAGAAAAATGATCAGGGCGATGACCGGGATGAGCATGTCCGATACCCGGCCACGCTCGGAAATGTGCACGGATTCTTCGATGGGCGCATCAAAATCACACCCAGGTCGCCTGCCTGTGCAGCCTCTTCCTTTTCTTCCATGGGGCCGAAGTCCAGATCCTTCAGACAGAGAAGCAGTACCATTAATATAGAAAGAATGGCATATAAGTTGTAAGGATCGTTGCCATAAAGGCTGCGATATCACTGGTAAATTCACCGGTGGCTGCCAGAGAAGAGCCGACAGCGGCTGCCCAGCTGGAAACCGGGGCAATGATACATACCGGGGCAGCGGTGGCATCGATGATGTAAGCCAGCTTGGCCCGGGAATGTTATGCTTGTCTGTCAGCGGTTTCATAACAGTGCCCACGGTAAGGCAGTTGAAGTAGTCGTCGATAAAGATCAGTATGCCCAGGGCTGCGGTTGCCAGCTGTGCCATGTGGCGGTTTTGATCTTATCGGATACCCAGCGGCCGTAAGCCCGGGAACCGCCTCGCCATGGTCACGACAACGACCAGAGCGCCTAAAAGACCCAGGAATATCAGAATCTTCATATCTACCGGGATGCCATCAGGTCAAAGGTGGTGGTCAGGGTACCCATAAACGGGTTCAGGCCGGAGGCACAGGCATAGATCAGCGATCCTGACAGAATACCGATGAGCAGGGAGGACATAACCTCCTTTTGGTGATCAGTGCAAGTGAAATTGCAAGAAGCGGAGGCAGTAAAGACAGCCAGCCGACAAAATTGGTTCCATATCGTTTTCCCTCTCAAATTCAAGAAATTTTTAATTCTATTGTAATCGGTGAAATCCGGTTCCGTCAATGAGACTTTACATAAACTTTACATTTGCTTCGTACAGACTTTACAGGAATTTCATATTGTTGAAGTAGGTAGATGAATATTCAGAAAAGAAGCAATAACGAGGAGAGAGTAGGAGGACAAAAGAGATGGAGCATATGAAAATGCTGTTTATGTTTATCGGGGGCCTGGGGATGTTCCTGTATGGCATGAACGTCATGGCGGACGGCCTGCAGAAATCTGCAGGAAACCGGATGCGCAAATTATTACAGTTTTTAACGAGCAACCGGCTCATGGGTGTACTGGTAGGACTGGGAGTTACCGCCATCATCAGAGCTCATCCGCCACAACCGTTATGGTGGTCGGTTTTTTGTGAATGCAGGCATTCTGAACCTGACCCAGGCTGTGGGCGTGATCATGGGGTGCCAATATCGGAACAACAGTGACTGCATGGATCGTGTCCATGAGCGAGTGGGGGCAGTATGTTAAAGCCGGAGACATTTGCACCGCTGCTCATCGGCATTGGCGCTTTTATGCTGTTATTCTGCAAAAAAGAACGGCAGAAGAAATTGCCCAGATTCTGGTGGGCTTTGGTGTACTGTTCGTGGGCTTAAGTTACATGTCCGTTTCCATTGCACCGTATAAGAGTGCGCCGATCTTTTCCACCGCCTTTTCCGTGGGGAACAACCCCATCCTTGGCATCCTGACCGGTGCGGTGGTGACGGGCATCATCCAGAGCTCTTCCGCTTCTGTGGGTATTCTGCAGACGCTGGCCATGAACGGGATCGTGACATGGAATTCTGCCGTGTTCATCACCCTTGGCCAGAATATCGGTACCTGTGTAACTGCACTGCTGTCCAGTATCGGCGCCCAGAAAAAATGCTAAGGCGGGCAGCTGTCATCCATCTGTTATTTAATGTGATCGGTGCGGTAGTCTTTGGTATTGTCATGGTTATCGTGTTTGGCCTGCGCCCGGCTTTCGGCACATCGACCATCAGCAGCGTACAGATTTCCATTTTTCCACACGGTATTCAATGTGACCAATACAATCCTGTTGTTCCCCTTTGCCAAAAGTACTGGTGAAATTATCGGAAAAATTGTCCGGGATGAAAAGAAACCGGCGAGGCAGAGGAGATGGCGAACATCGCTCTGCCGCAGCTGGATGCCCGTGTGCTGGAAACCCCTGCTTTCGCTATGGAAAATACGATCCAGGAGCTGCTTCGGATGAGTGAGATCACCGTCTGTCATCTGCGCACCGCCATGGATGCAGTGCTGACAGGCAGCCACCGGAAAATCGAGAAGGGCGGAAGCTGGAAGAAACCGTGAATGAATTCGAAAAACTGATCATGGAATATCTGGCGAAGCTGGACCACACTTCCTGACAGACAAACAGCGGGAGATCGTGGGTGATCTCATGTATACCGTAAAGGATGTGGAGCGGATTTCCGACCACTGTGACAATATCGTAGATCTGGCTGAGGAAATGTCGGATACTTCCATGGAGTTTTCTATGGATGCCAAGGAAGGGCTGCAGGAAATGACGGAGCTGTCTGTGGAGACCATTGAGGGCGCCATTGCGGCCAGAAGAAGCGAGAAGCCGGAGCAGTGCCGGGAAAGTGTGCAGAAGGTCAAAGATTTGGAGGACGAGATTGACGGACTGAGAAAGGAACTGCGGAAATCCCACATGGAGCGGATCGCCCGGAACGAATGCTCTGCCTCCAAGGGCATCATCTTCCTGGATATCATCAGCAATATGGAGCGGGTTTCTGACCATGCCAGAAACATTGTGGAGTATATTTCTTCGAAATGGCCCATGATGCTTTTACAAAGACTTAACAAAAAAGCAAATATTTCTTTTTATACACCGGGTATAGGATGGTTTCAACAGATGAGGAAAACAATCTGAAAGATAAGTTTTAGGGAGAGTATGAGAGAAATGAAAAAAGCAATCGTAATTGGCATGATCGCAGCAATGACAGCAGGCATGACTGCCTGCGGCAACAGCAGCAGTGACAGCGCACCGGCAACAACAGCACCGGCAGCGACAGAGAATACACAGCAGGACAAGACAGCAGATGCCGCAGCAGCAGATACTGCAGCTTCAGACCTTTCCGGTACCGTCGTGATCACAGGTTCTACTTCCGTTGAGAAGATCCTGAACGACATGAAGGATGAGTTCACCGCACAGAACCCCAACGTGACCATCGAGTACACCGGCAGCGGTTCTTCCGCAGGTATCAAGGACACCAAGGCAAAGACCAACAACATCGGCGCTTCTTCCAGAGAGAGATCAAAGATGACGAGAAGGATGCTGATCTGAAAACAGGAAGTATTTGCTTATGACGGAATCGCAGTCATCGTAAACCCGGCAAATGAGGCAGTGAAAAATATCACCACCGAGCAGCTGGCAGATATTTATTCCGGTAAGATCACAAACTGGAAAGAAGTTGGCGGTGATGATGCAGAGATCTTTGTGGTGTCCCGTGAGGAGAGCCCGGGACCAGAAGCGCTTTTGAAGAGCTGATTGCCTTAGAGGATGCAGGCGGACTGACCGGTGCAGCTTCTGTATCGGAAGGAAATGGTCCGGTACAGGCAGCAGTGGCAGAGAATGCCAACGCTATCGGCTATGTATCCTTCCTTCATCGATGACACAGTAAAAGCGCTGACCGTCAACGATGAGCCTACGGCTGAGCTTGCAAAGACCGGCGAGTATCCGCTGTCCAGACCGTTCATCTTCGTATACTACGATGACACTGTGACAGATGCAGGAAAAGCATTCCTTGACTTTGCCCTGACAGAAGACGGACAGGCGTGCGTAGATAACCACGGCGGAATCCGTGTGAAATAAATTTTCCGGAGAACGAAAAAGAAAAGAGCTGCCCCCAAAACAAAGACTGGATATCCGGAGCCTGTTTTGGGGCATTTTTAAAGGGGAAAATATGAACAGAGAAAAATTAGGGAAAAAAAAGCATAGAGACATTGTTTCTACTCTGTGCGCTGGTGGGTGTGGTGTCGGTAACGGCCATCATCGTCTTTGTATTTTACAAAGGGCTGCACCTGTTTTCGGGCCGGATGCCTACAGCTTTCGATTTTATCACGGGAACCCGCTGGGCGCCCGGAGAAAACGTATACGGCATTTTCTATATGATCGTGGCTTCTGTGCTGGCTACCGTTGGCGCCATCATCATCGGCGTGCCGGTGGGACTTCTGACGGCGGTCTTTATCTCGGAGCTGGCGCCTGACCGGTTCGTCAGGATCATCAAACCGGCGGTGGAGCTGCTGGCCGGGATCCCGTCGGTGCTGTATGGTGCTTTTGGCCTGGGCGTCATCGTACCACTGATCAAGAAAGTATCGCCTTATGGTACAGGGCCAGTCGCTGCTGGCGGTGATCATCGTGCTCACCATCATGATCCTGCCCACCATCGTGTTCTGTCGGAGACATCCCTGCGGGGCGGTGCCGAAATCCTATCGGGAAGCATCCTATGGGCTGGGGGCTTCCGAGATCCAGACGATTTTTAAAGTGACGATCCCGGCAGCCAAATCCGGTATCCTCTCCGCAGCGGTGTTGGGCATCGGCCGTGCCATCGGCGAGACCATGGCCGTCATGATGATCGCGGAATCCCACCTCCGGGTCTGCCTTGAAGCATCTGGTCCATGGTACGTCCATTAACAACCAACAACATTGCCATGGAAGTCGAAATGCCTCCGGCAGACAGTCGGAGATGCTGTTTGCCACCGGCGTGATCCTCTTTTATTTTTATCATGATCGTCAATACGACGCTGATCGTATTGACCCATAAGGCAGGTGAGTCGAAGAAATGAGCAGAAAACAGAAAGACGGCATCCTTCGGGGATGTATTTACGGGTGTGCGGCTTTACCGTGCTGATCCTGGTGGTGATCATCGGCTTTATCCTGATCAAAGGGTCTACCGGGCATCACACCGGCATTTCTGACCCACGCTTATGAAGATAAGACCACCTACGTGACCTGCGGCCGGTATGTGGATCCCCAGCCGGACAACGGCGATAATTACGTGAATACCGTAGGCATCAACCTTGGTGTGAAAGACGGCCAGGTGGTGGTGACAGGCATGGACAGCTATTCTCCGGTGCGCAGTGCGGTGGATGGCACCGGAGCCCTTATGCGGTGAAAAAGGGGATATCCTGACCAAGTTCGGCGCCTATGATGTGGAGGCCGCTTATAAAGAAGAGGTAACCGGCGGAAAACTTTCCGGGGAAGCATTTCTGCAGAAGCGGTACAGCAGATGGAAGCCCAGGGCAATGAGGCCATTCGCCTGAAGGTGGTGCAGCCCGGTGGTGGTATCGTACCTATGGTGGTGACGACAATTTACATGATTCTTCTTTCTATCGGCATTGCGGCGCCCATTGGTATCCTGGCAGCAGTGTATCTGATCGAATATGCCAAACCGGGCAAGCTGCTGACGATGATCCATTTTGCCATTGAGAATCTGGCCGGGATCCCGTCCATCATTTATGGCCTGTTTGGTTCCCTGTTCTTTGTGCAGATCCTGCGGGCTGCAGTATTCCATCTGGCCGGTGCCCTGACGGTGAGCATCATTTACTGCCCACCATCATCCACCACCACCGAGGAAGCATTGAAGGCCATCCCCAGAGGCTACCGGGAATCTTCCTTAGGCTTAGGTGCCACCAAGCTGCAGACCATCGGCCATGTGGTACTGCCAAACGCCATCCCCGGCATTCTGACGGCGGTGCTCCTAGCATCGGCCGTGTGGTGGAGAGTCGGCGGCCCTGCTTCTGACGGCGGGAACGGTGGCCCAGATCCCGAAAGCGCTTGTTCGGCAATTCTGCCAGCGGCGCCACCCTGACCATCAAGGCCTATACGCTCATGAAGGAAGAGAACGACCTGACGACGGCCTGCGCCATCGGTATCATTTTGCTTATTATCATCATCGGCATCAACGCCCTGTCCAAAATGGATCACCAGACGGATGCTGCTGGCGGCAGGGAAGATGGAGAATACATATGGAACAGACAAAATCCAAGTTTTCCGTAAAAAAGACTTAAGCCTGTATTACGGGGGACTTTAAAAGCATTGAAAATATCAATATGGAGATTCAGGAAAACGAGAGATCACCGCGTTCATCGGGCCTTCCGGCTGCGGCAAATCCACATTCCTGAAACCGTCAACCGGATGAACGATCTGGTGGATGGTGTGCGGATCGAGGGGCAATATCTATCTGGACGGCGTGGATATTTACAGGGATATCGATGTCATCGACCTGCGCCGCCGGGTAGGGCATGGTATTCCAGCAGCCGAACCCGTTCCCGAAGAGCATTTATGACAACGTTGCTTACGGTCCCCGGATTCATGGCATCAAGAAAAAAGCCAGCTGGATGATATTGTGGAGCGAAGCCTGCGACAGGCGGCTGTCTGGGGATGAGGTCAAAGACCGGTTGAAGAAAAAATGCGCTGGGCGTGTCCGGCGGACAGCAGCAGAGAATCTGTATTGCCCGGGCGCTGGCTGTGGAGCCGGAGGTGTTGCTCATGGATGAACCCACCTCCGCCCTGGATCCCATTTCTACCATGAAGATCGAGGATCTGGCACTGGAATTAAAGAAAAAATTATACGATCATCATTGTGACCCATAACATGCAGCAGGCCAGCCGTATTTCTGACAAGACTGCTTTCTTCCTCACCGGGGAAGTGATCGAGTATGGCGCCACCCAGCAGATCTTCAATAACCCGGTGGAAAAGAAACAGAGGAATACATTACCGGCCGGTTTGGCTGATGGAGGAGGAAAACATGACAAGACAGGTATATCTGGATGAACTGGATAAGCTTCACAAAAAAGTGATAGAGATGGGGACATTGATCGAGGGTTCCCTGGATCAGGTGGAGGAAGCCCTCTATAAAATGAACCGGAAAAAACCGGGAGATCATCAACGGAGACGACCGGGTGGATGCCATGGAGCGGGAGATTGAGCGCAACTGCATTGATATGATTGCCAAACAGCAGCCGGTGGCCACGGATTTGAGGCGGGTGACGTCTATCATGCGCATCATCTCCGATCTGGAACGGATCGCAGACCATTGCAGCGACATTTCCGAATACATTCTTCTGCTCTCCGATGAGAAGGAAATTCCCATGCCTGACTGCGTGCCGGACATGATCCGCAGTGTCAGGGACATGATCCATCGCACCGTAGAAGCCTTTGTCAGTGATAACAGGACAGAGGCAGAGCAGGTAGAGGCTTCCGATGATATCGTGGATGATTACTTTGTAAAATCAGGGACGAGATTGCCATCGCCATGAAAACATAATCCTGACCGGATCAAACAGTATATTGACTATTTGATGATAATCAAGTATCTTGAACGTATGGCAGACCATTCCACCAACATCGCCGGGTGGATCACCTTCGTGGTGACCGGGGAGTTAGACAACCTAAAATAAATAACAGTTCAGTCAAGGGTTTATGGAGCCAGACGTCATGCTTGCATGTAAGGCGGGCTTCGTGAAGCCTTTGGATGGAGCGCCCGCTTATGAGCAAAAAAATAGCTGCGTAGCAGCGGAGAGCGTGGTACACGCGGTTTTGCGAATGGGTGCGTCTGAACTGTTATAGGGCAGCTGGACGCGAATGGCGCATCTGAACTGTTATGGTGAAGTCAGCAGAAAGGAGAATGCAGGAGCGATGCGGAAGCGACTGTTATTTACATATATAGCACTTGTATTTGTGACGCTGATGGCTTCCCAGATCCTTCTGGAGCAGCGGCCAGCGTTTTCTGCAGCAACAAAGTGAGGCGCAGTATACAGATCAGGCAGAACTGATCCGGGACGTGTTTGAGCAGACGGACTTTGCCGGAACGGCAGATTATGATGCCTTTTGCCAAAAAATATGCCCGGCGGCAGGAAGTCCGTATCACCATTATCGACATGGATGGCACCGTACTGGGGAATCTGAGGAAAGCCCGTCTGACATGGAAAAATCATAAGGACCGGGAGGAAGTAAAAAAGCCATGACAGGGGAATCTGCCAGCATTGTCCGGCGTTCCAGCACCCTTGGCATGGATTATTGTTATTGCGCCGTTCCTGTTCGGACAGACAGCTTTGAGGGGTACTGCGGGTGTCGGTGCCGCTGGAAGAGCTGCACGCCCTGCGGCTGGAATATATGAGATCCACTATTTTTATGCTGGCCATCGGTGTTTTGCTGATCGCCGGGCTGGTGATCGCTTTACCAGGTTCATTGCAGACCCCATTGATGAGGTCATCGAGGCGGCCGGGAAGATTGCCGAGGGCAGTTACGGAATCCGGCTGAAAACCAGACAGAACAGTCAGATCGGTAAGCTGGCGGACTCTTTCAACTGGATGTCCGGTCGGCTGGAAGCGGCTGTGAAAAGAGCTGAAGGACCGTAACAACGAGCTGGAAGCCATTCTGCGCAGTATGCGGAACGGCGTGCTGGCCATCAACGGCAGGGACGAGATTTTGTTTTTACAATGATGCTCTTATGAATCTCATCGGCCACCGGGGAGATTTCCTTGGGGAATCCGTATACCATCTGGTACGCAGCTCCCTGATCTTCGATGTCATTGAAAAAGTGCGGGAGTTCCGGGATGTGATCTGCGAGGAGGGGCAGTCCCGGATCATGGGTGAGGCAATATCTGCGGATTACAGGCACGGTGCTGAACTGGGAAAAGAACAGTCCCGCAGCGTCCTTCTCATCATTGAGGACATCACCGATGTGAAAAACTGGAAAACATGCGGTCAGATTTCGTGTCCAACGTCACCCATGAGCTGAAAACGCCCCTGACATCCATTCGGGGCTTCGTGGATACGCTAAAGCAGGGCGCCATCAAGGATGAGCAGTATGCCCGCAAATTCCTGGACATCATCGACATTGAGGCAGAGCGGCTGTATACGCTGATCCAGGATATTTTTTACTGCTTTCGGAGATCGAATCCGGCAGTGACTATAATATCCAGGATTGCGATGTGAACGGCATCATAGAAGAAAACACTGAACCTTCTGCAGCCAAAGATCGAGCAGAAAACCGGAGGTGGATGTGATCTTCCCAGCCGGAGCCCTACATCCGTCCCTTCCCTGTAACCCGGACCGGATGAAGCAGCTGTTCATCAATCTCATAGATAATGCGGTAAAAAATACAGAAAAAGGCAGCGTCACCGTGACCTGCCGGGTGCATAACGATCACCTGATGATTTCCGTCAAAGACACCGGCATCGGCATTCCCAAAGGAACATTTAAGCCGCATTTTCGAACGGTTCTATCGGGTGGACAAGGGACGTTCCCGGAAAATGGGCGGCACAGGCCTTGGCTTATCCATTGTCAAACACATTGTGGAAATGTACGAGGGAGACATTTTTGTGTCCAGCGAAGTGGGCGAGGGCACGGAATTTATCATAAAGCTGCCCTATGACAGAAAACATACAGGCACCAACGTGGTGCGCGTACAGGGCAGAAAGAGAGGAATCGGGCAGGTATGAAAAAAGTAATCTTAACCGTAGACGATGAGGAACACATTCTGGAGCTCATCAGCTACAATCTGGAACTCAACGGCTACGAGGTATTAAAGGCGCTGACCGGCGAGGAAGCGCTGGAAATCCTCGATCAGCATCAGGTGGATCTGGTGCTGCTGGACCGGATGCTGCCGGGCATCGACGGCATCGAGGTGTTAAAGCAGATCCGCGGGGATAAAAACAAAAAAAGATCTGCCGGTCATTCTGCTGACCGCCAAATCCGAGAATTCGATAAAGTGGTGGGTCTGGAGATCGGCGCGGACGATTACATCTGCAAAGCCCTTCGGCATCCATGAGCTCGTTGCCCGGATCAAGGCCGTGCTGCGCCGCACCGGGATGGCAGCTTCACAGCGGAAGAGGGCGGTGAGGAAGACAAAGACCGGATTTGCATCGGCAATCTGGTCATCAACTACACCACCCGGGTCGTCACCGTGGACGGCAGGGAAGTCGATCTCTCCTTAAAAGAATTCGAGCTCCTCTACCTGCTGGCCTCCAACCGCAACCGCGTCTACTCCCGGGACACCCTCCTGGAGAAAATCTGGGGCTACGACTACATGGGCGAGACCCGCACCATCGACGTTCACATCCGAAATCTTCGCAAAAAAATCGAGCAGGATCCCGACCATCCCGAGCATGTCAAGACCGTGAGAGGCGTTGGGTATAAGTTTGTCTGAAAAAAATGAACATTGTTATAGAAAAAGTTTTATAAGAATCTAGTCATTTAGATTCATTCTATTCAGAGCTTTGAGTTGATCACGCTTTGCATAGATCACATTTAGAATATATACCTTACCTGATGAATCATCTGGTCGATAATAGATATAAAAAATTCTTTGCAATAATCTTTCGCACACCTCTGGAATGCCAGGGTTCCTGTTTACGGGAACAATACTTGAAGCCATATATGTCAGCTTTTGTATTTCGCTGCGAATTGCTCGAATGTAATTTAGTGCCACGTCCGGGACTGACAAAGTGTATGCAATGTAGTCACGGATTTCAAAGAGATCAGCTTCTGCATCCGGTGTGATGATGATTTCATAGGCGTCCATTTATTTAAGACCCCTTTCCAGATCGTCAAACACTGCATCCATTGATCGTCCTTCACCGGCAAGTGACTGTGCATAGCTACGTTGAAGTTTGGCGTCGAGTTCAGCATCAGACATTGCATCGCTGGTTTGTGGTTCAGAAGGAATTGTTAATGAGAATGGAACCCCCATGATGATAAATGATCTGACGATAGAGGGAATTGATTACAACAGAGACAGGGAATTCCCAGCTTCTGAAGAATATCTTCTGCTTCAAGCTTTATATTATTTTCGACGCGAGCGCTTACAGTTGAATCTTTCATTATAAACACCTCCTGTTGCTTTTTATTGTAATTTACTGTCTTGCAGATTGCAAGACATATTGTGCGAAACATTTTAAGAAAAATGGACATTGAGACTGAAAAGTGGACATTCAACGTCAAAAAGTGGATATTCACAACCAAAAGTGGACATGGAAAGGCATGCCAGAATATTTTCATTCTGGCATGCCTTTTTCGTCATAATGAAACTTGTTTTCCCGGAGATTCGATGTTAGAATAGATGATGGGTAAATTTTTATATAAAATAACAGACAATATCAATAAACGCAAACCAAAGGAGCAGAATAACTATGAGAAAAACAAAGATTATTTGTACACTGGGACCTGCAAGTGAGAGCGAGGAGATGATCCGCCAGCTGATGCTGGAGGGCATGAACGTTGCCCGTTTTAATTTCTCCCACGGCGACCATGAAGAGCAGCTGCGAAGGCTGCAGATCGTGAAAAAGGTGCGGGAAGAGCTGAATCTCCCGGTGGCAGCCATGCTGGATACCAAGGGACCGGAGATCCGCCTGCGAAATTTCAAGGATCACAAGAAGGTGCTTCTCAAAGAGGGCCAGACGTTTACGCTGACCACAGATGAGATCGAGGAGACGAAACCAGGGTTTCCATTTCCTATAAAGAACTGGTGCATGATATCCAGCCGGGCGGCCGGGTACTGATCGATGATGGCCTGGTGGAGCTGACGGTGCTGAGCGTTACCGATACAGACATTGTATGCCGGGTGCTCAACGAGGGTACGGTGTCCGACCACAAGGGGGCAACGTCCCGGGGACAGAGCTTTCCATGCCGTTCATCAGTGAACAGGACTACAGCGATATCTGCTTTGGTATCGAACAGGGCTTTGATTTTATCGCCGCTTCCTTCGTGCGGAATGCAGAGATGTGCTGCAGATCCGCCGGATTTTCCAGGAGAAGGGCTGCAATTCCATCAACATCATTTCCAAGATCGAGAATATGCAGGGGGCGTGAAAATATTGACGAGATCATCCGGGTATCGGACGGCATCATGGTAGCCAGGGCGACATGGGCGTGGAGGTACCGCTGGAGGATGTGCCGATCATCCAGAAAGATGATCATTCATAAAGATATACAATGCGGGCAAGCAGGTTATCACGGCAACCCAGATGCTGGATTCCATGATCCGCAATCCCCGTCCCACCAGAGCAGAGGCTGCCGATGTGGCCAATGCCATTTACGACGGCACCAGTGCCATCATGCTGTCAGGAGAGACCGCTGCGGGCGAGTACCCCATTGAGGCTGTCCGCACCATGGTGAAGATCGCCGAGCGCACAGAGGGAAGATATTGATTATACCGATATTTTGGAAAACGGGTCATCCCGGATAATCGGATGTGACCAACGCTATTTCCCACGCTACATGTACCACTGCCCAGTGACCTGAAGGCTGCTGCGATCATTACTGTGAGCAAGAGCGGCAAGACAGCAAGAATGCTGTCCAAATACCGCCCGGCATGCCCCATCGTCGGCTGCACACCTTATGAAAATGTATGCCGACAGATGAATCTTTCCTGGGGGTTTATCCGTTCCTTGTACCGGAGAAGACGACCACAGACGAGCTGTTTGAGTGTGCGGTAGAGGCAGCAGAGAAGGGCGGCATTGTAAAAGCTGGGGAGCTGACGGTCATCACTGCCGGTATTCCTCTGGGTATTTCCGGCACCACCAATATGATCAAGGTACATGTGGTGGGCCACATTCTGGTGACCGGCAGGGCCTGTCCCACAAGAAAGCATGTGCAGGCTTATGCGTATGCGAGACAGCAGAGGAGCTGTCCAGCACACTATAAGACAGGGAGACATCATTGTCGTTCCGGCTACCACCAACTGTATGCTTCCGCAGATCCGTACCTGTTCCGGCCTGATCGTGGAGGAGGGAGGTATCAACTCCCACCGCCGCCATTGTGGGTCTGAGCCTGGACATTCCTGTCATCCTGGAAGCAAAGCATGCAACGAAAATTCTGAAATCCGGCGCGATCGTGACGATCGACGGCGAGAAGGGAATTGTCAGCTGTAACTAACAGCTTGCAATAGATAAGCAAGCTGCCGTTTCCGGGCGGATAAAAAAAGAGGAGAGCATCATGGAATTGTTATCCATCGAGAAGGAACTGAAAAAAATGCATACCCGGGAAGAGGAATCATCATCGGGCGTTCGAAAGACGGAACAAAGGCAGTCACTGCGTATTTCATCATGGGAAGAAGCGGAACAGCCGCAACCGTGTATTTGTGGAAGACGGAGGACGGCATCCGCACCCAGGCATTTGACCCATCCGAGGCTTACCGATCCCAGTCTGATCATCTATGCACCTGTGCGTGTGTTGGGAAACAAGACGATTGTTACCAACGGGGATCAGACAGATACGATCTATGAGCGATGGATCGTCAGCACACCTTCGAGCAGGCTCTTCGGACAAAGAGAGTTCGAGCCGGATGCTCCTAATTATACCCCCCGTATTTCCGGTATCCTGCATATCGAGAACGGGATCTACATTTTGCCATGTCCATTTTAAAGAGCGACAACGGTAATCCGGCATCCTGTAAACCGCTACACCTTTGCTTATAACAACTGTCCGGCAGGCGAGGGCCGTTTCATCCACACCTACCGCTGTGACGGGCAATCCGCTGCCCAGCTTTGAGGGAGAGCCGGCGGATCACCATTCCGATGACTGTGATGCCTTTGCAGACCTGCTCTGGGGAGAGCTTAAATGCAGACAACAAGGTGTCCCTGTTTGTGCGGTACATTGACATTGCCACCGGCGCGGTACAGTCGAAGATCATCAACAAGAATAAATAGGAGGAGTATGCAAGATGAAGGAACTGGAATTAAAAATACGGATGTAACTCCAAACCAGAAGCCGTCCCGGATTTTCATGGAGGACGGGGAGCTGCCCTATTCAGGTGCTGTGCGGCAGACCGGGATATATTAACTTTCTGGACGCTTTCAACGGCTGGCAGTTGGTGGAAAAATACAGACCTCCGTTTTTATGGTTATGTGCCGGGTTTTATTCCAGGTTCAGGTGTTTGCTGATGAGCCAGGTGCAGCCGAAGAAGTACAGGCCACCAAGTACCAGATCCTGGCAGCCCACCAGAAAACTGGTGTGCAGGAACCGGGCCGGCGCGCAGTACCGTGGTCAGTGCGCCGTTGTTGCTGGGCAGATAGTCCATGGCGCCCATGATGCTTGTGGCCGCCGGGACAGCACGCTGGTCAGGATGACATAGGCGATGAAAGCGGCCAGCACCCGGTGCTTGTTGAACCGCTGTCCCACACAGATGCAGAAGAACGCAGCCAGCCCTCTGCGCAGCAGCTGTACCGCAAAGGTGACGATAAAGATCACGATCAGGCTACCCTGGTTGACCCGCAGATCTGTTGCCGGAAGTGGTTGAACACGCTGACATAATAGGGGATATCCCGGACAATGGTGGTATCCACCGTGGACAGGATGAACATGCACAGCAGGATAATGGAGCGTCGATGACCTGCCAGAAAACAGGCCGGTCAGCTTGAGTTTCACCAGCCGCCAGGGCTTCACCGGCAGCGTATGCATCAGGTATCCTTTCATCCGTAAACAGATTTTTATAAAACCAGTAAATGAAATAGAAGGAGCTGATGACGCCAACGACAATGACCATCATAACGTAAAAGATGACAAGCAGGGCGATGATTTCATCCGGCATCTGGCATCAGAAAATCCGACCCCAGCGCGTGATCCGCCCGAGAATGGTGAAGATCAGCAGCGGCAACGTGCAGCGGCAATTCCCCAGCAGCCTGGCGGAATCTCTTTTTCAGATCGGTGCGACCAAATTGGTCAGCATCGGAACACCTCCTGAATAAAAG
>VOFC01007194.1_pt1 | contig 25928 bp, 46 predicted proteins | sample 5384161 | NCBI WGS metagenome assembly VOFC01 (sample SAMN12384722, study PRJNA508395) | human gut metagenome | isolation source: healthy gut B | host: Homo sapiens | reverse complement strand
GGAGACTGGCTTTTTAGTTGTTTATCTATAACAATTGTCCCGGAAAGCAGTGTTTTGATAACATGCTTCTTCTGGGGACGAGTCAATTCTTTCTCAACAGAAAGAGACTGCTCCGGGATTTCTTCTTGAAGTCGAGATACATATTTCTCAGATGCCTTTTCGTTTATTGCAACGAGAAAAAAACATTCCCGTAGAGGTTATATTCAAGCCTTCCTACTCGACCGATCAGATTTCTAAAATCAATTGCTGACATGTGAGAAAGCCCGTTTTTGAAATCTGTTATAAAAAGATTGTCTGCAGGAAGGTTAACACCCTCTACAAGCGTACTTGTGCAGAATATTGCTGTGATTGCGCCTTCGTGAAATAATCGTTCAATACGTTGCCTAATTGAAGCAGGAAGATAACCGATGTGATAGGCTACACCTTTGGAAACGAGCTCAGCAAGATAATAATCGTTATGAACCTCGTTTTTTATGTCTTTTTGCGAGCTCTATGAGTTCAGCATTTTCAGTTTTAGCCACACGGTTTGCCGCAAAAATCACGAGCGGCATCAACTGTTTTTCTCACAGAAGAGAAATAGACTATGCACTGTTTCTCTTTGCCTTGATCATCCTTCTCGAATCTCAGAAGAACATCCGTTAATTCTGCATCCTGTAAAGCCACAGAAGTGATTGGCATGAGTTCCTTCGTGTGCTCGTTATAGACGCTGACTTCCTTGCTCTCAAGGTTTATCAGAAATTTGATTTGAGTGACCGGCGAGAATCCAGAGGCTAACTTGTGTTGATTAAGGGTTTCTGTCTCGACCCCGGATATCAAGTTCAAATATACCTGCGGATTAGGGGACATTCGGAGAAGCAAAAATGATATGGGGCTTTTGTTCCGCTTCGTCAGTATCTGCACGACCTGATAATAAAATGGGCTTCTGGTATCATCGCCGGAGAGTTTCTGTGCTTCATCAATGAAAAGATAGTCCAGCTGGATATCCTTCTCATTCATCAAAAGGTAAAGCAGCCGCTCCGGAGTCATGATGAACACATATCGTCTGCTCTTATCATCAATCTTAAGTGCAGCGTCTCCGGCAGCCGTAACCAAATGGTATCTATATTCCTTCAGCGACAAGACCTAGGTCTTCCGTAATTTTTGTGCGAACCTCGTTTATTAACGCCTTGGTCGGAACGATGATGGCAAAATTGTTTCGTGATCCCGAAAGAATCTGCTGTTGATAAACATCCGCATAATGTACGACTTTCCCATTGACGTAGGGCCGGAATAACTAAAATAGTCGTCCTGCAGATGGTCATAAACCTGCTTCTGGGCACTCATAAATCGTTTGCCTTGGTCCGCAGGAATTGCGAGTAGTCTTTTTTTTGAATTCGCCAAATATGCGATCCAGCGCATCGATACCATCAAATGGGAGTCAATGAGCTTCTGACCTTGATAGTTTCCGAGGTTGGCGAGGACCACTCCAGTCATATAGGTAACCGTCGGATCATCCGGATAGAGATAATGGAGCATTGTGACAATTTCCTGCGCCCACATTTTCTGAGAGTCCGCAAGAGTGCTGTGATTCGATTTTGAAAGAAGATCGGCAAAAAGTCAGCGCATCGATCTTCGGAATATGACGCTTGGCCCGTTTCTTAAAACTGAAGACCTTTATCGAATAGTTGAAAAAGAATGTCCTCGTAAATCTTATGGAGATATGTGTCGTCATTCAGTTCTGCGAAGAACGCCTCGCCAAACTTTTTATTGCTGTTGGCCATTAAGCGTCACCTTCTCTCATAATCTTCTTCATGATAGATTTCTTGTCTTCCTCCGCATCATCCAAAGGAAGTACATAGATATAGAAGGAGCGATTCTGGAGGCCCATCTTATTTATGCGGTCACGGATTTGTGGCGCATAGTAAAGAATGTCAGCATCCATTTTCTTTTCAATCATGTCCCGGTATTCCTGAGCGGTGTATTTTGACTTGTCCAGACCGAGAGAATAACCGACAAAAACGCCAAAGGCTGAATCACGATTGACCTGCTTATTCGGTTCCGGCTTGATGATCGGTCTGAGTTCTCGAACAACAGGGGTCGTCTTCAGGCAGTTCGAAGATCGTGCTGTTTACGATTTGGATCTCATCGCTTGTTCTGGAATTGACTTGCTGGATATGGTCAAACGCATTGTTGATAGCATCATCGAAGCCTCCTACAACGCTGGAAACCCCGAAAACCATCTCGAAGGTGACTGATGTGTCATCAGCAGAGAAACTTTGATATGCATTCCATCGCTGGAACTGGTTCCGCTCTTTACCGCCGATGTTAGCTCGACCTTGCTATAGAGATCTTGGGGCCCCAAGCACCGTCTCAAGGAATGCGTACAGGAGAATCTCGCCCCATTTCGTTGCCCGTCCCACGCTGGTCAGCGACTCCGTTTTTATGCATGATGTCCAGAGCCTTATCATACCCACCAGATGGTCGTCGCCATCCAGATGGAACTTCTCCAGTTTTGAGCGGGAAAACACATACCGACCGATATTCCTCTCCAAAAAAGTCAGCAGATTGTCCTGAGAAAATGGAAATCGGTCACATCTTTTAGCCGGAATAAGCGCAGTTCACTATTGGCATGCACACCAAGGCCCTCCGAGTGGAAGACCTCTGTGAAGACTTGATTAAAGTCCTTATCATTTACGGTTTTGCCAAGTTGATATTCATGAACTACGTCACCTCCAGAAATCATTGGTCACTATATTTTTTGAAGTTTTCCGCCTGTTCCATGACCTTCTCGAAGACCTCTTCATCCCACTCAGGCGGATAACCGTTCTGGTACAGTAATACCGTCAGGTCCATGTTGAGCTGATTCTTGATGTCATCACGAGTGACCAGTCTGCAAACTGAGCCTTGTCATCGACAAGTTCTTTAATCTTTTTTTGCTAAGACAATACACTTCTCGTCCGCATACGGGAATCCGTGGTCATCACGAACCTTTACGAGAATGTCATAGAACGCCTTTTTCCTCATAGGAAATGCCCAGCCGCTCGAAAAGAGGTCTGATCGGCTTTCAAATCATTCATTATCTTGATCAGCTGATCGGACAGATCATTAACGAAGTCGGCAACAACCTCGCTGGTGAACACGAGCTTGTCTCTACTGTTATACGCATCGACAACCTGACGCAGCCGCTCGTCAAACTCGATAGCCTTAACTTTGTTTTGTGCGGCCATAAGCAGTAATAGCCTTCTTGAGGAGTTTGAGCAAGGCATTGAATTTTTGTAATCGGTAGATTGACTTTATCCAGTTCTTCCAAGAAGTCATCGCTGAACAGATCGACTGATTTGTGCTCGTCTACGATGTTTTCTATGCCTGTGCAGGTAATAGCATCTTTGACCATTTCTTCAACGACGCTATTCATCACTTCAGCATCTGGGGCATCGCCCTTTGTCTGTTTATAAATGATGGAACGGATCGCCAGATAGAATTGCGCTTTAGCTGTTTCGGCATCGGTCAGTTCGCCGGACGGAAAGCAGATCATATAGGCACTCTTCAATCTGCGAGAAAGTCCCATGAACCTTGTCTGCATTTCCTTTTCAACTGCACATACTCGGCAGCTGCATTTAAGCAATTGAGACGCTCTAACGGAGTTCCGCTGAAGAATTTGGAAGCGTTAAATCCATCCAGAAGCTCATCTATCAATGCGAGGTGGTTTCTGAAGATGGAGAGCGTGATATTCAGCTCGTCAATCGGACTTTCCTGTGGGCCGCCGTATTTCTTGACGGCCTCCATCATATCATTCTTAATTCCGATATAGTCGACAACAAGGCCTCTATCCTTGCCATCAAACACACGGTTGACACGGGAAATCGTCTGGATGAGCGTATGCTTCTGCAGCGGCTTATCGATGTACATTACAGCGAGGGACGGAACATCAAAGCCGGTGATCCACATGTCAACAACAACGGCGATCCGGAAATTGGAATCGTTGTTCTTGAACTGGCGGTCCAGCATCTTGCGATATTCTTTTTGTGCCACAAAAGATCATAGAGTTCCTTCTCGTCGTTTTGGCCCTGTGTCGCCACCATATTGATCATCGGCAAAGCGACGAGTTTATCAAGCTGCTCACGGGTGAGCTGATCTTCGTGCTCGGCCTTTTTCTTTACGAACCATTCAGGGCGGATTGCTTCGATGGCCTTAAGCACTTTAAATGCAAGCGGCCTGTCGGCGCAGACGATCATAGCTTTCTGTACGACTTCCGGCTTTTCGGTGCAGAGGGATTCATAGTGGGCAACGACATCTGCTGCCAGTTTTTTGAGTCTGTCAGGATGACCGAGAATTGCAGACATGCGACTCATGGCCCGTTTGCTTTCCTCGATCTGCTCCGGATTGGAGCCTTCGGCAGCACACTGCTGATAGTACTTCTCGATTTCTTTGGCCTGTTCATCCGATACGATAACACGGGCCAATCTCGCTCGTAAGCGATACGTACGGTTATTCCATCATCGCTGGATTCTTTCATCGTGTAGCTGTCAACAACACGACCGAAAACTGCGATAGTTTCGTCAATCGGCGTTCCGGTAAAACCGCAGTACGTCGCATTTGGAAAACTATCACGCAGGTATTTGGCAAAACCGTAGGTAGTAAAGACTCCCTTGTCGGTTTTCTTCAATTTAGCTCCGACACCGGTCTGTGTTCTGTGGGCCTCGTCGGAAATACATATAATGTTGCTGCGGTCAGAGAGGTCCGGTCTTCTCGCAGAATTTCTGGATTGTGGTGATATAAACGCCTCCGCTTGGCTTGTCCCGCAGCGTTTTCTCCATGTCTTCACGGCTCTCAATACTGCGAACATCGCTCTGATGCAGATACTTCTTTGCGGTAACAAACAGCTCCGAAGTCTGCGTGTCCAAATCTTCACGGTCCTCCAGAATAACAATCGTGGGATTTTTGAAAGCCTCTCGTTATCCCGGGTGCGATTAGCCGGGAAAGAAACAGCATCGTATAGGTTTTGCCGCAGCCGGTAGCTCCAAAATATGTACCGCCTTTGCCGTCGCCTTCAGGACGCATGTGCTCTCTGACGCTATCAAGCATTTTATGTGCGCCAAAGAACTGCGGGTAGCGACAGACAATGGCCTCATCCTTCTTGCTGTCGTCCGAGTAGAAGACAAAGTCACGAAGAATTGCAAGCACACGATCCTTTGCAAAGGCACCCTCAATCATGGTCAGCAGAGAGCTAATACCATTGGAAACCTTATCGGTGTCATTTGCCTTATTCCACGAGTAATAGAACTTGTAAGGTGTAAAGATGCTACCGAGCCGGGTGTTAGCCCCGTCGCTTATGACCGAGAGGAAGCAATACTTCATGAGCTTCCGGAATGTCACGGGTGTAGCGGATGGTAATCTGCTCCCAAGCATCGTGGATGGTGGTGTCCTCTTCGATAGCCGTTTTGAATTCGCATATCGCAATCGGGATACCGTTGATGAACACAAGTAGGTCCGGACGACGCAGGTGTTCTCCTGAACCGAATACTGGTTTACAACTTTGAAGATGTTATTCTCCGGATGATCAAAGTCGATGTAGTCCACATGAAGGGCCACTTGACTAATGTCATCACGCACAAGATCAAAGCCTTCATTGACCAGCCAGAATGCCTCCCGGTTTCCCAGATAAAGCGGTGTGGCCTGAATCAGAGCGAGCTTGTTGATAATCTTCTGCATTTCAACTTCGCTCAGTCCGCTTTGGCATATCGAGCTGAAAGGAATGAGCGCAAATCATCCACAAGCAGGATTTCCTCATACTGCCTGTGTATGCTTTCACCCGGCACATAAATGTACTCTTGCTTTTCAAAGAGCTCGATTATGGCGTGTTCTAGCTCATCTTCGGTGAACTTGCCTTTTCAAAGATATAGTCAAATGACGCCCCCTTTCAAACAGCACTTGCTTCAACAGAACCCCTTTATCAAGGGCACATCTGTTTACTTGCTCAAATTTTTGCATTGATTTCTTTTCGTGTAATGTAGGATAAATATATGTCTCCTATAGCTTTTGAACCGTAATACTGGGAATTGAAATCATATAGTCTGCAAAGATTCTCGTAGTTAAGGAACTCATACGAACTCCCTTCAGATGCCCAATAAACAAACCTACCAAACTCAGGCCTGATTAGCCAAAGCATCAAATATTCGGGAAGAAGTTCATCGGGACGTGTGATTTCAAAAACGTCATAAACCGACGAAACAACACAATCATCCCCATCTCGATATGCTATAGCAACATTTTCGTTGTTTAGCTGGGTGCAATAAGCAAACATTCCTCGACGAACAATTTTTTCTACCCAGCAAGTTAGAGTTTGATCTTTGTGGTGTAATAAACTGCTTGTCTATATTGATTCCCTGTTCTAAAGTTATGGCTCCATCAGTATTTTTTTCATTATGCGGATTATTTTCTTCTGAGTAGAGTCCGACAACCGAATCCTCTCCATAAAAATCGTTTACATTACGTTCGTCGAGTTGTTCAATATAAAGCCCCAGTTTAGTCAATTTCATATCCAATCCCCTGAAGGCCTCTTCTAACATCCGCTGAGATTTTTTCTCGGCTGCAAGAACTCTGCGCATTTCTTCCCGAATCCTTGCCATTTCAGAAGTGAAATCAATGTCTAAATCGTGGTCAATAAATTCGATATACTTGCTTGGTGCAAGCGAATAATCCCTCGCTCGTATATCTTCTATAGTTGCCGATTTGCAAAACTCGGAACGTCTTGATATAAATCCGGTTCAATTCCACGCCATTTTCTAAAGACATCGGTAATGTAGGCAATCTGTGTGTCAGTAAGAACTGTTTTCTTCTTCCTCTTTCCTTTGTCGATTTGGATTTCTTCAATATTCTCATTGAAAGACCTCAAATCCATAAAAAGCACCTGATTAGAACGGTCCCTCAAATCCCGGCCATTCACTTTTCCTGCGTGTTTATTCATGTTGACGATCCAAAGAGTTGCGGACAGATCCACCGTATAAAACATGTCACGTGGAAGTATGATAATTGCCTCTACACGATCTTGCTCGATTATCTCTTTTCTAATAGCATACTCAACTCCATCCGCATTTAGTGCCCCATTTGCCAAGAAGGAAACCAGCAATTCCATGCGTGACATCCTAACTTGGATATCATGTGCAAAAATCCAAGCATAATTTGCATTTGCAACGGGGCATAACAGAATAGCCCTTAAACCTAGGATCATCTGTAAGTTCATCCTCTGCCGCCACCCCTAAGATTAAAGGGGTGGATTAGCCATAATAAAATCGACTTTCTTATCCTTGTGCAGGTCTCGTGTGAAAGTGGATGCATTCATCTCTCCAAGATTGTGGGCTATTCCTCTTATTGCGAGGTTCATCTTACAAAGACGCCAAGTGTCCGGGTTGCTTTCCTGTCCGATAATGGAAATCTTTTGACGGTTCCCATTATGGCGGTCAACAAACTTCATTGACTGTACAAACATTCCCCAGAACCACAACAGGGATCATACACGACACCGCTATATGGCTCGATTTCAATTCAGCAATCAGTTTAACAACGCAAGCGGGAGTGTAGAACTCTCCATCTTCCTTTGTTCCAGCCGCAGCGTAGGCCTGAAGGGAAGTATTCATAAACTCGACCGATCAGGTCTTCCTCTTGGAACGCTTCTCATCGATCAAATTGACATTATCAATGAGATCCTTGATTTTCGATTTATCTGCACCAAGAGTAGCAAAAGGTTTAACGGTAATGCTCCTTTGAGCGGAGGATTACTTTCCTCTATATCAGTCATTGCCTGATCGATAATAACAGCGATGTCGTTAGCCGACGCATGCTTTACGATGTAAGACCAACGAGGCGGTCTCTTTCAGATAGAACACATTTACCGCATTATAGAAGGAGGCTTTCTCCAAAAATGCGGGAATCTCGCCATACTGTGCGATAAGCTCCGCACGACGCTTCTCAAACTTATCTCCGGCGAATTTCAAGAACACCAGCGCAATAACGGCATCTCTATTTTTCTCAGTACTGCCCACGCCACGCAGGGCAACACGGCAGTTCCATAATACGGTTTCCAGCGATACCGCTGTTTCCTTCTTTGCAGCTCTTGCCATAAATATTTACCTCATTCCTGTATTTGTCTTGTTGGGACACAGTCCCAGCATCATTTTACAAAATTAGCTGTACCAAAAAACGGACTCAATCTTCTTTTTTTATCTTCGACCGTTTCTGCAGCGCCACCAGAGCGAACCCAATCGTCCACTTCGGAGAGCTTGAATTTCCAAAGGCGGCCTACCTTATAAGCTGGCATGCCCCGCAATGAAATCCAATGCAGGATCGTTTCTCTGCCAACGCCAAGATGCTCTTGAACTTCTTTCAGCGTGGACCATTTTCGACATTGTTTTCAGCCACGATCTCGTCCTCCTATACTCTTGAATCGGTCATAATCGAATGACACGTTTACTACTACATCAAAAACATATCTACTGTTCGGGAAGCAGTTCTTTCCTTCCGAATCTTGCATTTCCCACTTACAATTAAAATTTTCCTCAAAGCCGTTGGCAGAAATGTCGACGGCTATTTTTTATTATTCCACCCGGCATCACATCAGGGATGTCAAGCTTCGTCAGAGAGAACTTAGGCCTAATTTCTGCCTGATTTGCCAGCACTACACTTCGGCATGTCCAGATCGCCTTCCCGTAGTTGTGGATCACCCACTCATGATGAATGGTTTCGTAGCATCCTACATCGTACTTATTGCCTCGGGCTCAACCCACACATTGTCTCCTGCGTAAAGAACCTGCGGAATCTGATAGCCAGACTGGATTCCCGTGATTCGTTGTCGGTTATAGGCCTCAGCCAGTACCATCGGAACATCCTCGGCCTTGGACTCGATAAAGGCTTTAACCTGCTCGGCAAGGGCGGCTGAGACATATTCCTTCTTTTCGCTCGATGCTTGATGGAACTCCTATCGCATCGATCAAAGGCTCAACATGCTCGTCCTTCAGATGCGTTTGAAAGAAGGTCGTCAGAGGACCCAGATCCACTGGCTTCGGAAGCTGTTTTTTGAAATTGGATGCAAACGGTTTGTTTCCGTTGTAGATCGACTTCAGGTGATCATCCGAATAGTCCCGGAGGATCTTAGCTGCCTTCACAAGTCCCTGCATGTACTGACCCTGCGATGCGTACCCGAAATATTCGGCTTTGACTATGTTGCAAAAATCCGAAAACAGCACCGATTTCACTCCTTCCCCAAAAAAGAACCATCAAAAAGAACCAAAGAACCATCAGAACGGCTGTATCAGCTCTTTCGAGTCAAAATCAGCCCGGTTACCATTAGTACAGCCGAAGGGAAACTGGCCCGTGGCCGACGAGAGTGGTTCTATTTGTTCATTATATCACGAAAGTGTGGAAAAATCAATCCCACAAGTAATTAACGAGATGTAAACAAGTATAAATCCACTCTAAACGACAAAGAGGCTCCCCTGAAGTTCCACAACTCAGCTCGTTCACAGGCCATGAACGATCCGGAGCTGAGTGGTTGGCAACATCAACAGCCTACTATCCGGATTAGGAAGCTGAACCTGACAAAGGAGGGACAAGCAGTGACAAATCGTGAACGTAACAACTGGATCGTGAACATTGAAAACACCGCTGCTGCCATCGAGTCACAGTTGGGCTCAGCAGTAGTTGAATCTGTTTTCAAACGCTACGGCGCACACGGCACTTGGGACCTTAACCCAAGCGACCTGCCTGAAGTCTTCAGCGACCTGTACGCCATCGAAGTGGATCTCGACTAAAAAAACTGTCCTGAGCAAGACGAAAAAACTGCTCACCGTCAGGGAATGCACCGACTGATCACCGGTGGCTCAACGTTTCCTGACGGCCACAAGTAAATATCATCAGCTGCCTTTTGAGCGGGAAGCTGCAGACCGGAACGGAGAAATCTCCGTCGGGACTGTGGTTGGATTTCTATACCCATTTTGCAGCTGACCATGAAGGTTTCCTCCGTTCCAAGCAAATCGAACGGAGGAAATTTTCATGCAAAACAACGAACAAAAAGTACTTTATCCCGGTCGACGGGACCCCTATCGAGGTCAGCGAGGAAGTTTACAGAGCATACTACCAGCCCATCTGGAACACCCGCTACCATGCCCAGAAGAATGGCGAGTGCCGCTGCACCAAGGCCCAGCTTTGGAAGTGCGACGGTGTTTGCCCCGGCTGCCCGTTCTACGCTGCCGGTAAGAAGGTTTCTATCGATACGCCTATCGGCGGCGAGGAAGACGAGCTTACCCTTGGCGACACACTGGCCGACGACGCACCGTCTGCGGAGTCCATCCTTATGGATAAGGAACTGCTCGACGCTCTATACGCCGAGCTGAACCGCCTTGACCCGGACGGCAGACGCATCTGCGAGCTTATCATGCAGGGCAAGACGGAGCGTGAAATCGCTGCCGATATGGGCAAACGCCAGTCGACCATCAACTACCAGAAGAACAAGGTGTTCTCCATCCTGCGTGAAGCCCTGAAGGACTTCATCTAATACCCAACAAAGGCCGCCGTGGAAGCAATTCTGCGGCGGTCAAAAATTTTTTCAGATTTTTTCGTTCAAAACACCGGTTTCCCTCCAGTGGGTACTGAGGACAGCAAAACAACACAGGTCCTTAGAAAGGAGGAACCCCCAATGAGTGAGTCAGACCCAACAAAGCCGTCACTGATGAAGAGCTCATCGGAGTGCTTACGGCAATCAGCGTAGTGTCAAGACGTCTGGCGAGGAAGCTGATCCAGCTGAACCAGACAAGCCAATCTCAGGAAGGAGGAAAACATGATGAGCAAAATGAGCGAAATGGAAGCGACCATCAGGGAGTTGCGGGATATTGCATCTTCTATTAACGACATCGCCAACTGGCTGACCGGCGCATTCAGCGGCAGTGAGGAAGCGGCCCCTGCTCCGGAACCGGAAAAGGCACTCACCCTCGAAGAGGTCAGAGCGATTCTGGCAGAAAAGTCTCGTGATGGCTTCACCGCTCAGATTCGTGACCTTCTCCTGAAGTACGGTGCCAAGAAGCTCTCGAGATTGACCCGGCAAGCTACAAGGCTCTGGTAGCGGATGCGGAGGTGCTCGGAAATGCCTAACCACGCACTTCTCTGCATCGTCTTCGCACAGGTGGCTCAACTGCCCACCTTCGGCAAGACTCTGTGAAGGCTACGACGACAAAGGCAGCAATTTCGCAGCCGAAGGTACCGACGCCCACGCTCTCTCTGTGAGTTCAAGCTCCGAACGGCACTCGGTATGGAAGCAAAAGGCCCGACCGAAGACCTCACTTGGTACAACTCCGAAATGGAGGAATGTGCCAACGGGTATGTGTCCTTCGTAATGGAGCTGGTTGAGGAGGCCAAGAAGACCTGCCCGGACCCTGTGGTCCTGATCGAACAGCGGCTCGACTATTCCAAGTACGTCGAGGGCTTCGGCACCGGCGACTGCGTCATCATTGCAGACGGGACGCTGCACATCGTGGACTAAGCACGGCAGAGGCGTTCTGGTCGAAGCCGACGACAACCCGCAGATGAAGCTGTACGCCCTCGGTGCGCTGGAGCTGTTCGACTGCATCTACGACATCGACACCGTCAGCATGACCATCTACCAGCCTCGACGCGCTCTAACGTCAGCACCTTCACCATTCAAAGGACGAACTCTACGAGGGGCCGATCGGGTTCTGGCCCCGACTGCAGAGCTTGCCTTTAACGGAGACGGTGAATACCACTGCGGCGAATGGTGCCAGTTCTGCAAGGCCAAAGCTGACTGCCGTGAAAGAGCCAACGCCAACATGGAGCTTGCCAGGGTTCGAGTTCAGGCAGCCGCCTCTGCTGACAGATGAAGAGGTCGAAGAAATCCTCGGTCGCATCGACGCGCTGATCGCTTGGGCCTCCGACATCAAGGACTATGCGCTTCAGGCAGCCATCAGCGGTAAACAGTGGTCCGGCTACAAGCTGGTCGAGGGCCGCTCCAACCGCAAGTACACAAACGAGGATGCCGTCATCGCAGCCGTAACAGCTGCCGGGTACGACCCCTACGAACACAAGATTCTCGGCGTCACCGCCATGACCTCGCTTCTCGGAAAGAAACAGTTCAACGACATTCTTGGAGGCCTGATCACCAAGCCTCAAGGCAAACCCACGCTGGTGCCGGACAGCGATAAGAGACCGGCAATGACAACCATTATCGATGATTTCAAGGAGGACAACAATATGTCAAATTCTACTAAACTCGCAAACCCCATGAAGGTTATCACCGGCAAGGACACCCGTTGGTCCTATGCCAATGTCTGGGAGGCCAAGTCCATCAACGGCGGCACCCCGAAGTTCAGCGTCAGCCTCATCATTCCGAAGACTGACACCGTGACCGTTCAGAAGATCAAGGCAGCGATTCAGGCGGCCTATGAGGAAGGTCAGGCCAAACTCAAGGGCAACGGTCGCACCGTACCGCCTCTCACCGCTATCAAGACGCCTCTCCGTGACGGCGACACCGAGCGTCCGGATGATCCGGCTATACGCTGGCAGCTACTTCATCAATGCCAACTCCGCTACGGCTCCCGGAATCGTAGACGCTGACTGCAATCCGATCCTGACCCGCTCCGAGGTTTACTCCGGTGTGTACGGTCGTGCCAGCATCAACTTCTACGCTTTCAACTCCAACGGCAACAAGGGCATCGCCTGTGGGCTGAACAACCTGCAGAAGATCCGTGACGGCGAACCCCTCGGCGGCAAGTCCAGCGCAGCATCTGACTTCTCCACAGATGCGGATGAAGATTTCCTGTCTTAAGGAGGTACGTACCATGAACGCTACTACGATTCTTTTTTGCATCCTGCTTCTGTCCCTCTATCTGGTTCTGGCCGTGTTCTGGATCGTTAGGTCCATCATTGACACTATCGACGACCGCAAGCGTGATAAGCGTAATGCTGCTCTTGAGGCTGAGCGTGAAGCTCGCAACGCCAAATGGGAAGCCGAGCGTCAGCAGCTTGAACGAGAACGTGCCATTCGTGAGGTCGAGTACCACGAAGCCCGTATGAAAGAGCTCGACAGAAAGTAATCTTCGGCCTGCGGGTGGTGGGTGCAATCCTGCCACCCGATCAGACTTGGGAAAGGGCCGGTGTATATGAAAACACTCAGTATTGATATTGAAACATACAGCAGCGTGGACCTTGCCAAATGCGGCGTCTACAAATACACCGAGGCGACAGATTTCGATATTCTTCTCTTTCGGGTATTCCGCAGACGGTAATCCTGTGCAGGTGGTCGACCTCGCCTGTGGAGAGACGATCCTCCGGAGGTCATCGCTGCGCTTACAAACGATGATGTGACGAAGTGGGCCTTCAACGCTCAGTTCGAGAGAATATGCCTTTCCCGCTGGCTCCGGGATCACGGCGGTTTTGATAATGCCTACTACAGCATCCGGAAGACACCGTCGAATATCTACCTCGATCCAGCCTCATGGAAATGCACCATGATCTGGTCCGCCTATATGGGCTTGCCGCTTTCGCTGGAAGGCGTCGGTGCCGTTCTGGGCCTCGGAAAAGCAGAAGTTGACCGAAGGCAAAGAGCTCATCAAGTATTTCTGCCAGCCCTGTGCGCCGACAAAGGGCAATGGCGGTCGAACCCGCAACCTGCCGGAAAACGCTCCGGACAAGTGGGCTGCCTTCAAACGGTACAACATCCGTGATGTCGAGGCCGAGATGTCCATTCAGGAAAAAGCTCTCCAAGTTTCCGGTTCCAGAAGCGGTCTGGGAACAGTATCACCTCGATCCAGGAGATCAACGACAGAGGTGTCGCCCATCGATATGGAGCTGGTGCATCAAGCCATAGATGGACACCCGCTCCCGTGCAGAGCTCACTGCTGCCATGAAGAAGCTGACTGCTTTGGATAACCCCAACTCCGTGCAGCAGATGAAGCAGTGGCTTTCCGACAACGGGCTGGAGGTGGATTCCCTTGGGAAGAAAGTCGTCGCTGAAATGCTCAAAACCGCTCCGGCAGAGCTCCGGAGGTTCTCCTTCTCCGGCAGCAGCTGGCCAAGTCCTCCGTCCGGAAGTACCAGGCGATGGAGAAGGCGGTCTGCGCCGATGGTCGTGCTCGTGGAATGTTTCAGTTCTACGGTGCCAATCAGGACCGGTCGTTGGGCCGGACGCATTATCCAGATGCAGAACCTGCCCCAGAACCATCTTCCGGATCTGGCAGAAGCCCGTGGTCTTGTCCGTTGTGGCGACTTTGAAGGCGTGGAGCTTCTCTACGAAGATGTGCCAGATACGCTCTCGCAGCTGATCCGCACCGCCTTTGTGCCGAAGCCGGGATACAAGTTCATTGTCTCCGACTTCTCGGCAATCGAGGCCAGAGTGCTGGCGTGGTTTGCCGGTGAAATCTGGCGTCAGGAGGTCTTTGAAAAAGGCGGCGACATCTACTGCGCTTCCGCATCGCAGATGTTCAAGGTTCCTGTTGAAAAGCACGGCGTGAACGGCCACCTGCGGCAAAAAGGCAAAATCGCTGAACTCGCCCTCGGCTATGGCGGCTCTATCGGAGCTCTCAAAGCGATGGGAGCCTTGTAGATGGGCCTTTCGGAAGACGAGCTTCAGCCGCTGGTCACTGCTTGGCGCAACTCGAACCAAAACATTGTGAGGTTCTGGTGGGACATCGACCGGGCAGCTATGAATGCCGTGAAGTATCACATGGACGGCGAGGTCTGCGGAGTCAAGTTCTGCTACCAGAGCGGGATGCTCTTCATTACGCTCCCGTCCGGCAGACGCCTTTCCTATGTAAAGCCTAAGCTCGGTACAAATCAGTTCGGCAGCGAGTGTATCACCTACGAGGGTATCGGCGGTACAAAAGAAGTGGGCGCGGCTGGAGACCTACGGGCCGAAGCTCGTGGAGAACATCGTCCAAGCTACCTCCCGTGACATTCTCTGCTACGCAATGCGGACCTTGTCGCACTGCTTCATTACCATGCACATTCACGACGAGCTGGTCATCGAAGCCAGCCCCGGCGTCGACCTGAAGGTCCTCTGCGAACAGATGGGCCGGACCCCACCGTGGGCAGACGGCCTCAAGCTCCGTGCTGATGGCTACGAGACCATGTTTTATAAAAAAGACTGATTCTGATTCGTTCAAAATACCACTAAACCCTCCAGTGGGTAGTGAGAACTTTAGATTGGAGGTGCCTATCATGGCCGAATACAAAAACGCAGAGGGCTATGCCGATCCCACAGCATTCGGAGCCTTCTGTGCCATTGAAAAAGAAGAAAAAGCTCTCCGGGCATTCAGGCCCATCGTGTATATCTGCAGTCCGTATGCCGGAGATGTCGAAAGCAACACTGCTGCCGCCAGACGCTACAGCCGTTTTGCGGTAGATGCCGGATACATTCCCATCGCACCGCACCTGCTGTTTTCCGCAGTTCCTTGACGACAACAAGCCCAAGGAGCGTGAGCTGGGTCTGTTTTTGGGGAATGCCATCCTGAGTAAATTCGCCGAAATGTGGGTCTTCGGTGACCGGATCTCCGAGGGCATGGAGGCCGAGATCAAGAGAGCGACTTGGAAAGGACACCGAATCCGCTACTTCAGCGAGACCTGCGAGGAGGTTACAAGATGAAATTCACTTTATACCGCTCCAACTGTCTGGAGGTGCCTGAAAACTGTACCTACCCTCATAAGGTCGAGGTCACCAGGAAGGACAGCCTCATCGAAGCTGTAAAGCACGATTATGTTTGTGCTGAGTATCATGGCAACTACCGCAGCAATGACAATTTCATCGACTCCGGCTGCTTGCCGGTCGATTGTGATAACGACCACAGCGACGATCCGGACGAATGGGTCTATCCCTCAGACGTTGCTAACGCTTTCCCCGGTGTAGCCTTCGCGGTCCACTACAGCCGCAATCATATGAAGAAAAAAAGGGGTGGCAAGGCACCAAGGCCGAAGTTCCACGTCTTCTTCGCCATCGACCGGATCACCGATCCCGGCCAGTACAGCGAGATGAAAAAGCTGGTCAACAGCATCTTCCCGTATTTCGACACCAAAGCCCTCGATGCCGCTCGGTTCTTTTTCGGGACCCAGAAGCCAGAGGTCGAGATCTTCGACGGCCCGATGACGCTGACCACCTTCCTTGCCGACGACGATTTCGACGCCAACATGGACTCCGGCAGCTACGGCGACATCGTCATTCCCGAAGGCAGTCGCAACGCCACCATGTCCCACTATGCCGGACGCATTCTGAAACGCTTCGGCAATACCGACGAGACACATAAGCACTTTGCGGAAGTGGCTGCTTGCTGTCAGCCGCCGTTGGAGCAGTCGGAGCTCGACAGCATCTGGCGCAGCGCACAGCGGTTCTATGAAAAGGTTTCCACTCAGGAAGGATATATCCCTCCGGAGCAATACAATCAGGACCTGCAGCTCAAGCCAACCGACTATTCCGACGTCGGACAGGCTACAGTGCTCGCACGGGAATATGAAAACAAGCTCCGCTATTCGCCCTCGACCGACTACCTTGTTTACAACGGTCGGTTCTGGGAGGAGTCAAGCCAAAGGCACAGGCCGTGGCGCAGGAGCTCACCAGCCGCCAGCTTGAGGAGGCCGAAACCGAAATCAAGAAGGCCACCGATGAGATGATGAAGAACGGCGCATGGGAGCTGCTGGCCTCGATGGGTCCAAAAGAAAGCTGCTATGGCTTTCAGCTCAGAACAGGCTCGTTCTTTCCAAAAGTACGAGAACGCCACGACCTACCGCAACTATGCCATTAAGCGCAGAGATTCCAAATACATCACCGCTGCCTTAAAGGAAGCGCATCCGATGGTTGAGATTGACCAGCGGCAGCTCGACGCAGACGAGTTCTTGCTTAATACCCGGCAGCAACTTACGACCTTCGTATTGGCCTTCCTTCCGCTCATGAGCACACTCCTGCGGATTTCATTACCAAGCAGACCGGTTGACCCGTCCGATGAAGGTATGGATATCTGGCAGGACGCTTTGGAACCTTCTTCTGCGGCGACAAAGAGCTCATCGATTATGTTCAGGAGATCGCTGGTCTTTCCGCTATCGGGAAGGTCTGTGTCGAGGGCCTGATCATTGCCTACGGTGAAGGCCGTAACGGGAAATCCACCTTCTGGAATACGCTCTCCCGTGTGCTTGGCACCTATAGCGGCAACATGTCCGCAGATACCCTGACCGTCGGATGCAAGCGGAATGTAAAGCCGGAGCTGGCTGAAGCCAAAGGTAAACGGATAATCATTGCCGCTGAGCTGGAGGAAGGTATGCGCCTGAACACATCCAACGTCAAACAGCTCTGTTCAACGGACGAGATCTATGCGGAGAAAAAGTACAAGGACCCGTTCAGTTTCGTGCCGAGCCACACCCTTGTGCTTTACACGAACCATCTGCCGAAGGTCGGTGCGATTGATGCCGGAACATGGCGTAGGCTGATTGTCATTCCGTTTAATGCCAAGATTGAAGGCTCCTCTGACATCAAGAACTATGCCGACTATCTTTTCAACAAAGCTGGCGGTGCAATCCTGAAATGGATCATGACCGGTGCCAAGCGTGTGATCGAAAAGGACTTCCACATTGTAAAACCCGCTGTGGTGGAAGCTGCGATTCAGAAGTACAAGGAGAATAACGACTGGCTCTCGCAGTTCCTCGATGAATGTTGTGAGGTCGGATCAGGCCTGATCGCTAAATCCGGCGAGGTCTACAACGCATACCGCAGTTATTGCATGCAGGTGGGCGACTATATCCGCAGCACAACTGATTTCTATACTGCGCTTGAATGTGCGGGCTTTGAAAGGAAACGAAGCAAATCCGCACGTCTGCTTTTAGGGCTGCAGTTGAAGTCGGATTTCCTTGATTGAGCCAAAGGTGACGGTCTATGACAGTCTTTACAGAAACTATTCTTAGAGCATTAAAAAAAGACAAGACCTAAGAAATGGGAGGAACATTATGCGAGAGAAAACCATAGAACAACACTTAGTCAAGGCCGTGAAAACAGCGGCGGCATCGCACCGAAAACTGGTGAGTCCCGGATTTGACGGAATGCCGGATCGACTGGTGCTGCTGCCCGGAGGCAAGATAGGCTTCGTGGAGGTCAAGGCACCGGGCAAGGAACCGAGACCTTTGCAGGTAGCCAGACACGGATTACTGTAGCGGCTGGGCTTCAAGGTATATGTCCTTGATGCCCCTGAGCAGATTGGAGGATACTTGATGAAATACGAACCGCATGAGTACCAGAGGTACGCAATCAACTATATCGAGGACCATCCTTCGTTGCCGTGCTGCTGGACATGGGCCTTGGCAAAACAAGCATCACCCTTACCGCCATCAATGACCTGCTGTTCGACAGCTTTGAGGTTCACAAGGTACTGGTCATCGCTCCGCTTCGAGTAGCCCGTGACACTTGGAGCGCAGAGCTTCAAAAGTGGGACCAGCTTCACCACCTGACCTATTCGGTGGCGGTCGGAAGCGAGGCTGAGCGAAAAGCGGCCCTGACGAAGAAAGCCGATATTTACATCATCAACCGTGAGAACGTCCAGTGGCTCATCGAGAAAAGCAAGCTCCCGTTTGACTACGACATGATCGTAGTTGACGAGGCTTTCTTCCTTCAAAAACCACCAGTCAAAACGCTTCAAGGCCCTGATGCAGGTACGGCCCAGAATCAAGCGTGTCGTTGGGCTCACCGGCACTCCGGCCAGCAACGGACTGATGGATCTGTGGGCAGAGTTCAAGGTCATCGACATGGGAAAACGCCTCGGTCGGTTCATTACCTATTATCGGCAGGGAGTATTTCGTGCCGGACGCCATGAACGGCCAGATCGTTTACAACTACCGTCCGAAACCCGGTGCCGAGCAAGCCATATACCGGAAAATCTCGGATATCACCATTTCGATGAAATCCACGGACCACCTGAAGATGCCGGAACTCATATCCAGCGAATACAAGGTCTATCTCAGTCCCAATGAGCAGGACGCCTACGACGGATGAAAAAACAGTTCATTCTGGACCTGCCCGATGGCGAAATATCTGCTGCCAATGCTGCAGCCCTCTCCGGCAAGCTCTCTCAGATGGCCAATGGTGCCATTTACGACGATGCCGGGAATACGGTCCCCATTCACGAGCAGCAAGCTGGACGCTCTGGAGGACATCATCGAGTCGGCAAACAGTAAGCCTCTTCTGGTGGCCTATTGGTACCAGCATGATCTGGAGAGGATCATGAAACGGCTTCATGATCGGCATATCCCATTTTCCAAGCTGGACAAAGCCGACAGTATCCGTAGATGGAACAACGGCGAAATCCCGGTAGCCCTGATCCACCCAGCTTCTGCTGGACACGGCCTCAATCTCCAGACTGGCGGCAACACCATCGTCTGGTTCGGCCTCACATGGTCCTTGGGCTCTATTCCCCAGACCATAGCAAGGCTCTGGCGGCAAGGTCAGACTGCCGAAACTGTGGTCGTTCAGCATATCGTGACGGACGGCACTATTGATGAGCAGATTCTCCGGGCACTTAAGGACAAAGACAAAACGCAGTCGGCTCTGATCGCTGCGGTCAAGGCAAATCTGAAAATCTAACGACAAAAATCGACAATCTTCGCCAATCCGAGTGAACACAAATTTCGGAGGTGCGACTTTGAACCCATATGAAGATTTGGCAAACGCCATCATTCTGCAAGCGGTCAAACCGGCTGACCGACGACGAGCGGGAGCTTCAGGAAATCGAGCGTTTCTTCCGCTCCGGCTGGTTCGGTGTCCTGTCAAAAGTCGATCCGGAATTCCTCATTAAAGAGCTACGGAAGGAGAAGCGAAATGACCGCTAAAGAATATCTGTCACAGGCCCGGACGCTGGATATGCGGATTAAATCCAAGCCCAGCAGATCGAGTCTTTAAATGAACTGGCCACATCCTGCACCGTCGTTTACAGCGATATGCCCAGAAACCCGAATCGTGGAGGCTCCAAAATAGAACGGGCCGTTTTGAAGATTATCGAGGTTGAGGAAAGCCTGAAACACGACGTCGAGGATCTGGTGGAGCTAAAAAAGGAAATCATGGCCACAATACAGGCCGTTTCGGATGTTGAACTGCAAACCCTGCTGGAGAAGCGGTATCTGTGCTTCCTCTCGTGGAGAAGATTGCGGTTGAGATGCATTACAGCATCCAGCACATTTACCGGATGCACGATACGGCACTTTCCTGTGTGGCCGCCATCATGAGAGTAAATGAGAGAGATTGAGAGTCGCCTCTTATGATAGTATTATGATGGACAGAGTAAAACATACGAAAGCCTTTGGGAGCACCCCTCCCGCAGGGCTTTGTTATGCCCTGGAAAGCGAGGTGATTATGTGCCAAGGAGTCCAAAAAGAAGCCCTGTGCTTACCCCGGCTGTCCAAGGCTTACTGATAGACCAGCTTCTGCCCGGAGCACGAGAAGCTGGACCGGGATCGGTACAACAAGTACGAGCGTAGCCCGGATGTCAACCGCAAATACGGCAGGGCTTGGAAGCGTATCCGTGACAGGTATGCAGCGGCCCACCCTTTGTGTGAGCAGTGCCTCAAGGGAAGGTCGGTTAACACCGGTCGAAGAAGTTCATCATATTCTTCCTATTTCCCAAGGCGGTACCACGATGCCAGCAACCTGATGAGCCTGTGCCAGTCGTGCCACACGAAGATCCATCACGAGCTCGGTGACCGGCCGATGACCGAGGGGCGGGTCAAATCTCTACGACCCTTCTACCCGGACAGCGGCGTGGGGTCACGAACGCAAAAATCAGAAATCAAACGGGGTATTAACCCCAGCCCGGAAAGCGAGGTGAAATGTGTGGCAAAAGACGGAACTATGAGAGGCGGTCAGCGATGTCGGTGCCGGGAGAAAGTCCAAGGCTCTGACCGATAAAATCGCTAACGGCAGGTTGAACAGTGCGATGGTGCTCCCGGAACCGGCAGAAATCGAAGGGCAGCGGATGTTCCTCCGGTCAAAGAATACTTGAAAGCCGCTCAGAAGAACGGCAAGACCTGTGTGCCGAAGAGGTATACCGGGATACTTGGAACTGGCTCAAGGCTCGTGGCTGTGAAATGTTAGTAAACAACCAGCTGATTGAGCAGTACGCCATGTCAGTCTCCCGATGGATTCAGTGCGAGGAAGCGATCTCCGAGTTCGGCTTTCTGGCCAAGCATCCCACCACCGACAATGCCATCGCTTCACCGTATGTGGCGATGAGCCAGACCTATATGAAGCAGGTCAATCAGGTCTGGTATCAGATTTACCAGATCGTGAAAAGAAAACTGTGCCGTGGAGTACGGCGGCAGAAATCCACAAGATGATTTGATGGAGCGGCTGCTCACCGCTCGGAAAGGAAACTGATATGTTTGAAAAAGTAACCCCGGCGCATCCCGACAAGGTGGCCGACCGCATCGCCGGTGCTCTTGTCGACCTTGCGTATCAAAAAGAGAATAATCCGAAGATCGCCGTCGAGGTTCTGATCGGCCACGGCATCTGCCATATTATCACCGAAAACCTCGGTGGCCCTCTCTCCTGATGAGGTGGCGGCGGCTGTTTCCGTATTGCCGGGAACTTGCTGGTGGACTACCGTGAGGTTTCGCAGGATGAGCATCTGGCCGACAACCAGATCGACGGCATCCACTGCGGCGACAACGGCATCTTCAAAAGGCGTCCCGGTGACTGACGAGCAGAAAAAGCTCACCGCTATCGCCAAGCAGCTCTATGAAACCTATGGCAGCGACGGCAAAATACATTCTGGACGGCGACCGCCTGATCCTCTGCCAGAGCAACGCCCAGACTGGCCATCTGCGAGGGTCTTCCCGGATGCTGAGATCAACCCTCTCGGTGACTGGATCGGCGGCACGGACGTTGGATACTCCGGTGCCACCAACAGGAAGCTCGGCTCCGACATGGGCGACTCCCGTGACCGGCGGTCTGCACGGCAAGGACCTCTCCAAAAGCCGACGTCAGCGTCAATATCTACGCATGGCTCAGGCACAGGAAACCGGTGCGCCGGTCGAGCTTGTCTGCGCCATCGGTGATGATGCCGTGGACGGTATTCCATACGGAGAATCGTGGAAACAGCGAGGACCTTCATCGACCGCATCGGTGGTTTGAGAAGTTCGCTGAGTGGGGTCTTATATGCTGATTGAGAAAAAGAAAACGGCGGAGCTGCTTCCCTGCCGAATACAATCCTCGCAAGGACCTGAAGCCCGGTGACGCGGAATATGAAAAGCTGAAACGCTCCATTGAGCAGTTCGGATTATGTGGAGCCGGTCATCTGGAACAAGACGACCGGTCGTGTTGTCGGTGGCCACCAGAGGCTCAAGGTCCTCATCGACCTTGGTATCGCCGAGATTGACTGTGTGGTCGTTGAAACGGACGACGCCAAGGAGAAGGCTCTCAACATTGCTCTGAACAAAGATCAGCGGCGATTGGGATAAAGACAAGCTGGCCTTGCTGATCGCTGACCTGGCGGTGAGGACTTTGATGTTTCCCTCACCGGTTTTTGACCCTGCCGAGATCGACGACCTTTTCAAGGACAGCCTGAAGGACGGCATTCATGACGATGATTTCGATGTGGATGCAGGAGCTGAAAAGCCCACCTTCACCAAGGCTGGTGACATTTGACGCTCGGTCGGCACCGTCTGGTTTGCGGCGATTCCACAAAGAAGGAAACCTACGACGCTCTGATGGGCGACGTCAAGGCCAACCTCGTGATCACGGACCCACCGTACAATGGGGAACTATGAAGGCTCTGCCGGAAAGATCAAGAACGACAACATGACAAACGACGCATTCTATCGGTTCCTGCTCGATCGCCTTCGCAAATATGGAAGCCGTCATGACCGGACGATGCTTCTATCTATGTGTTCCACGCAGACACCGAGGGTCTGAACTTCCGCAGGGCTTTTGCCGATGCGGGTTTTTATTTGTCCGGCTGTTGCATCTGGAAAAAGCAGTCGCTGGTGCTCGGACGCTCTCCGTACCAGTGGCAGCATGAGCCGGTTCTCTACGGCTGGAAGAAAAACGGCAAGCACCAGTGGTACACGGGCCGTAAGGAAACCACCATCTGGGAGTTTGACAAGTCCAAGAAGAACGGCGATCACCCGACCATGAAGCCGATCCCGCTCCTGGCGTATCCCATCATGAATTCAACCATGAGCAACGCTGTGGTTCTGGACCCCTTCGGCGGTTCCGGCAGCACACTTATTGCCTGTGAGCAGTCGGATCGCATCTGCTATACCGTGGAACTGGACGAGAAGTTCTGCGACGTCATCGTGAAGCGATACATCGAACAGGTCGGCTCCTCGGATGGTGTGACGGTGCAGCGTGACGGCGTGACTTTCCGCTTCGACAGAAGTAGCTAATGTAGACAATTGAGGCTCCTGCTTTTCTACGATAATCGGTACATATATTTCCGCTGAAATAGCTTGCTATTCTGTGGCTTTAAGTGATATATACAGTACCAAAAAACAAGGAGATAACCCCATGAAAGAACTACACTACAACATCACCGGACAGGACCGCAAAGAGCTGGTCGGCATCATTTCAAAGGTGATCGGTGAAGGCCGTCTACAAGTTTATGCCCACCTGCGCCTTTGTCATCAGCAACCGTCGAGAAAGACGGCATGATGGTCTGGGACGAGCGCACGGATCAGGACACCATTGAGGCGGTCATCATCGCCCCCTTGCCGCAGCTGGATTCAACCCCGGTCAAGGACGGGCCGAAACCGAAGAGGCAGGCCTGACGATTGAGATCCCTCTCGAAAAGGTCTCGGTCGGAAACCTCACCAAGCTGCTGGACGCCAAAGGTGAGCTGATCAAAAAGCCCCTCGGCATCGAGGACATCCGCATTGAGCTCAAGGAAAGACCGCATCGCCTTCCGTGGTTCAAAAAGAGCTGCCCTCTCTCCCGAAGAGTAAGTCAAAAGCCTACTCGCATTATCGCATCTCCTGGTGAAATGGCTCAAACCAGAAGTGATCACAGAAAGCCGGTTTTATCAGTACGCATTCCGCTGCTTCTTCTGCGGTTAAGCTTCACGGTGAGGACTACAAGACGGAGCGCAAAAATCTCGGTGCCTTCCGCAACCTCCGGTTCATCGGCCTTTAAGAGCGGCGCAAAGAAAACGGAGGTAGAAACATGCGAGTGATTTCAAAAGCGACCCTGTGCTTACGCCGGTGCCGCCTCCGGTACACGGGTGGAGCTCCTGCGGATGATGATGCTCAGGCCCCTCCCATCGGAACGAAAGCGCGAACGGTCCTCGGCGTGGACGACATCGGTTCCATCATGGTCGGTATGTATCACGGCTCGGCCTGTCAGTCGCATATGGCGCAGACCTTGCAGGGTAGTGTGAGCAGCGATGAATGAGACGATCAAAAGCAGATCCCTCGCCATCCGGGACACCGCGCGACGAATGTTTGATACAAACATGGTGCAGCGGCTGGCCTACGAGCGAGACTTCTATGAGCTGGTGGTCTTCATTGAGGAGCATCGCAAGGAAGCTATGTGCATTTCATCCTCTACGGAGAGGCATAAAGTACAATTCAAGCGAATCTTTGTGTAGAATACTTCGGTTTATATCGCAGAAATGACTTGGTTATTTTGCAAGCGTTTAGAGTGAGGCAGTACTCACCGAAAGCGAAATACACAACGGAGTGAAACCACGCATGCGTTATATCACCCGGCCCAACTCCGCAAGACAGCCCTTGAAAAAGGCGAAGACCACGAGATCCAGAGCCTGGAAGCCTCACCCGCACGCCACCAAGATTGCCAGTAAACGGTCTCGGAGTTCTGAAGAACCGTCAGGGCTACAGACTATCAAGAAGAGCGGCCTGAGCCCACGCCGTGAAGACGTCCTTCAACCCTCGCAGAGGTTGACGCTCTTCTTCAAGAACCTCGACAGCCACAAGGCCACGAAGTATTATAAGGAGGGACCGACAATGACGATCAACAATGCGGGATGAGAAAGTTCCGGCTGCCAAACCCAACCACCCCGGAGGACCTCGAAACCAGATGGAGCAAGGCGGTTGCTGCTCACCTTTGGGACAAGGTCATCATGGCGGGAGGCTTCTACAACGGCCGGCAAGCTCCTGCTACTTCGGCGCAAACCTACGAGTTCCTCTGATGACGACCACAGCTGCGACGCACCATCGGCCCGAGAGCAAGGTTAGCTTAGAGTTGAAGTTCGAGACGACGGTCACGCCAATCGCTTGGGCCATGCAACAGTATCCCCTGCAAAAATACCCCTGACATGAGCGCCTGTCGTTAAGTTCCTCAAAAGAGATTTTGTCGTCAGTACATTTATGCCTTTTGAGGTGATAACATCAGAAAGCAATGAAGAAACATGTACACCATCGAAGCGCCAAAGGACTCGTCTACGAGCAAGGCACGGGCCGACCGATGCTGAAAACTGTTCATCGAGTGCCTCTGTCACACCAGCGGCTGGTCTCTCGCTAATCGACTGGTAGGAGCAAATCATCTGGCGACTCTTCGGAATCATCGCTTCTCCGAACGGATAGTAGTCTCACCGCCCACATACCCAAGAAGATGGGCAACCGGATTATGGCTGGTTGCACTCCTGCCCCAAGACAAGAGAACGTGCGGAGAAGTTCATTACGGCTGCAAGTTGCGGGACAGCAAGCCGATTGCTTTTTGAGGTTGCAGCCGATATAAGGTCCTGGATGTCCACCTCAACCGCAGTCCTTGACGGCCAAGCGATCTGCACCTGCCGACAAACAAGCTTTATCAGGTGCAGAGCTCACTCGAAGCACGGATCAACATCCATGCAGTACCGGGACGAGTTGCAAACCTGTACCCAACCCAAAGCCTTTTGATGTTAAGTGACCAAGGGCTCCTTCTATTGCCATTTTCTATTATTGTCACAGCCAGCCGTGTAACTGAACGCATCGAG